>Ga0194061_1001166_pt1 | contig 15689 bp, 13 predicted proteins | sample SepL2221m_MetaG_FD_163423 | JGI IMG/M metagenome (GOLD analysis project Ga0194061, IMG submission 163423) | Anoxic zone freshwater microbial communities from boreal shield lake in IISD Experimental Lakes Area, Ontario, Canada - Sep2016-L224-21m | ecosystem: Environmental > Aquatic > Freshwater >... | reverse complement strand
GGTGCCTATATTTGTGGCGAAGAGACCGCGCTACTTGATTCACTTGAAGGTTTCCGTGGCCAACCACGGTTGCGCCCACCATTCCCTGCTATTGCCGGCCTTTATGCCAAGCCAACAGTTGTAAACAACGTCGAATCAATCGCATCTGTTCCAGCAATTATTCAAAATGGTGTCGAGTGGTTCCAGGCAATGGGAACCGAAAAGAGCAAAGGCTTCACGCTTTATTCGCTCTCCGGGCATGTTAAGAATCCTGGTCAGTTCGAAGCCCCACTTGGAATAACACTTCGCGAAATTTTAGAACTTGCTGGTGGAGTGCGCGAAGGTCACCAACTCAAGTTTTGGACACCTGGTGGTTCATCAACGCCAATGTTTACCGCAGAACATCTCGATGTTCCGTTGGATTATGAGGGCGTATCAGCCGCTGGCTCGATGCTCGGAACTAAAGCACTTCAAATATTTGATGAAACAACTTGCGTTGTTCGCGCCGCACTTCGCTGGACCGAGTTCTACAAACATGAATCTTGTGGAAAATGCACACCTTGTCGTGAAGGTACTTGGTGGTTGGTGCAGATGCTTCAAGATCTAGAAGATGGCAAAGGAACTGAAGAAGATCTTGCCAAGTTGCTTGATCTCTGCGACAACATCGCGGGCCGATCCTTCTGCGCTCTTGCAGATGGCGCCGTAGCCCCAATTATCTCTTCACTAAAGTATTTCCGAAGTGAATATTTGGAACATCAAAAGAATGGTGGCTGTCCATTTGATCCAGTCGCTTCAACTAATTTTGCGGCGGTGAAATCATAATGACACCTGAGCAAGCACTCCTTGAAGCACAAGTTGAAATCGAACAAATAACAGTAGTTATTGATGGTTTTGAAGTTACAGTTCCAAAGGGAACACTCGTAATTCGAGCAGCAGAAAAACTAGGAATTCAAATCCCACGTTTCTGCGACCACCCACTCCTTGAACCAGAAGGCGCCTGCCGCCAATGTTTGGTAGATATCGAGATTAACGGCCGGGCATTTCCAAAGCCACAAGCTTCTTGCACCATTCCAGTTGAGAACAACATGATTGTGAAGACGCAATTAACTTCACCAGTTGCGCAAAAAGCACAACAAGGAATGATGGAACTACTTTTAATTAACCACCCACTTGATTGCCCAGTTTGCGACAAGGGCGGTGAGTGCCCACTTCAGAATCAAGCGATGAGCACTGGCCGAAGCGAATCACGATTTGAAGGCGTAAAGCGAACATTTGAAAAACCAGTTCCAATTTCTTCCCAAGTTTTATTGGATCGAGAGCGTTGCGTACTTTGCGCCCGTTGTACCCGATTCTCAGAACAAATTGCTGGCGACCCTTTCATAACTTTGAATGAACGAGGCGCGCTCCAACAAGTTGGTATTTATGAAAGTGATCCTTTTGAGTCTTATTACTCTGGTAACACAGTTCAAATTTGCCCAGTTGGTGCGTTAACTGGAACTTCCTATCGTTTTCGCGCTCGACCATTCGACTTAGTTTCACTCGACTCAGCATGCGAGCACTGCGCATCTGGTTGCGCAATGCGTACGGATATTCGCCGCGGAAAAACTTTGCGCCGCCTTGCTGGTGACGACCCTTCAGTAAATGAAGAGTGGAACTGCGATAAAGGCCGTTGGGCATTTAAATATCTTTCAAGTCGGGAACGCGTTGCCACACCTATGGTTCGCGGTGCTGACGGCGAACTTCATGAAGCATCTTGGCCAGAAGCGATTGCAGCTGCAGCAGCCGGATTGAAAGGCAAGCGAGTTGGAGTTCTTGTCGGAGGTCGCGCCACTGTTGAAGATGCATATGGTTACAGCAAGTTTGCCCGCGTTGCACTTGGCACAAACGATATTGATTTCCGCTCCCGCCCACATTCACAAGAAGAGAGCGAATTCTTGGCTGGCGTCGTCACTGGCCTAACAACAACTTATAAAGATATTGATAAGGCAGACCAAGTAGTTCTTCTTGGCTTTGAGCCAGAAGACGAGTCACCAATTGTTTTCTTGCGAATCTACAAGCAAGTACGCAAGCGAGCACTTCAAGTTTCAACCGATGCCCCAATCACAAGTCGTGGATCAAAGAAATTAAATGCAAAGCGCATTTCAAACATTTCAGAGCTAACCGGACTAACAAGTAAGAGCGTTTTATTAATTGGCGAACGGCTATGCGAAAGTGTTGGTGCAATTAGCGCAGCAGTAGATACCGCAGAAAAATCTGGCGCAAAGCTAGCTTGGATTCCTCGTCGCGCTGGCGAACGTGGTGCCCTTCAAGCTGGCGCAATTGCCAACTTATTGCCTGGAGCACGTCCAGTTTCTGATGCTTCGGCTCGGGTTGATGTCGCAGCAGCTTGGTCGGTTTCGCAATTACCAACAACTCCTGGTCGTTCAACATCACAGATCTTGAGTGCGCTTACCAAGAATTCTGATGATGCCGGATCACTCGATGCTGTTGTACTGGGCGGTGTTGATCCAGTTGATATTTCATCTGATGCGCTTTCACAATTACTAAATACCTTTGTAGTTTCACTTGAAATTTCGCACAGTGCAGTAACTGCAATTGCCGACGTTGTGCTTCCTGTTGCAGCAGTCGTAGAAAAGAGTGGAACTTATCTTGATTGGCAGGGCCGCGGACGCAGCTTTGAAAAAGGAATTGAAGAGTCGCTCTCTCGCAGTGATGTCCGGATACTTTCCATGCTCGCTGACGAGATGAATGCGCCAATCAATCTCCCAACCGTTGCGGCTACGGCTCGTGAAATTTCTTCCCTTGGCGAGTGGGATGGTGCGAAGGCATCGTTCACAAAGGTTTCAACTCCAGCAAAACAAAGTGCGGGCGATAAGTTAAACCTCAAAACCTGGCGCTTACTTCTGGATCTGGGAACTTTGCAAGAAGGCGAAGCAAACTTAGCTGGAACAGCGCGAACCGCAGCAGCACACATCAGTGCAAACTGCGCTACAAAACTCGGCGTGATCGAAGGCGACCTCGTAACGATTTCAAGTGATCTCGGTTCAATAACTCTTCCGGTCGTAATTTGCGAGATAGCTGATGAAGAAATTTGGACGCCCCGAAATTCAAACGGTTCGCAAGTAATTCCAAACTTAGGTTTCACTTCAGGATTAGTTACGGTGGTGCGCTTATGAGCGTCGAAGCGTTATTAGGAACTGATCCAGGTTGGATCATCCTTGTTAAGGGCCTACTTATTTTCGTAATTTGCGTTGTAGCGACGCTGCTTTCAATCTGGGGCGAACGTCGCCTTGTTGCCCGTATGCAACAACGCCTAGGACCAAACCGGGTTGGAAAGTTTGGCTTACTTCAGTCACTTGCTGATGGCGTAAAACTTGCCCTCAAAGAAGATTTGATTCCAAAAACAGCGGACCGAATAGTTTTCGTGATAGCGCCAATCATCAGCGTTACTGCATGCTTTATGTCATTCGCGGTAATCCCATTATCTGGGCAGGTAAATCTCTTTGGTCATAAAACACTTCTACAACTTACAGATCTACCAGTAGGTGTTCTATATGTTCTAGCGATTGCATCTGTTGGTGTCTATGGAATTGTTTTGGCTGGTTGGTCTTCCGGTTCGACATACCCTCTTCTTGGCGGTCTGCGCTCTAGCGCACAAGTAATTTCCTACGAAGTTGCAATGGGATTATCACTCGTAGCCGTATTCATTTACTCGGGATCCATGTCTACTTCCGCAATCATCGCAGCGCAGCACGACTGGTGGTTTTGCATCACACTATTCCCATCCTTTGTTATCTATGCGATCTCTATGGTTGGCGAAACAAACCGCGCACCATTTGACCTCGCTGAAGCTGAAGGCGAGTTAGTCGGCGGCTTCCACACCGAATATTCTTCACTAAAGTTTGCGCTCTTCTTCTTAGCCGAGTACGTAAATATTGTCGGCGTATCTTCACTCGCTACCACGCTCTTCCTTGGTGGTTACCACGCACTTCCAGGACTTACCTTTACCGAAAACTGGTTGGGTGGTTGGTTTACCGTTGTTTGGTTCCTGGCAAAAGTCGTGATGTTCTTCATCATATTTGTTTGGCTTCGCGGAACGCTTCCTCGCATGCGCTATGACCAATTCATGAAATTTGGCTGGAAAGTTTTGATTCCATTTAGCCTGGTCTGGATCATGATCGTGTCCACACTTCGCGTTATGTCACAACGTCACACTCCGCGCGCAGCGGTCTTTGGAGTTACCTTAGGCATAATTTTGCTCCTGCTTGCCGCAAATTCATTAATGGAATCAAATAAGAAGCGTCGCGCAAAGTCAGATGAAATTGGTGAAGTTTCTACTCCAAGTTTCCCAGTGCCAGAACTTCCAACAAAGCGAACGGAGCAAATAAATGGTTGAGAATCCATTAACTCCACACTCTAAAGATCTTGGTCTAGTTGCAGCCGAGGCCGCGAATGCTCCGATCGCCGAGCAGGTTCCAGCAAGCTTCTTCAAGCAGCTTCTAGGTTTCTGGGTTACGTTTATTACAATTTTCAAAAAGGTTAACACGGTCGAGTATCCAGAAGTTAAAGAACCAACCGCAGAACGTTTCCATGGTCGCCATCAACTGAATCGCTATGAAGATGGCCTAGAAAAATGTATTGGTTGCGAACTTTGTGCTTGGGCCTGTCCAGCAGATGCCATTTTGGTTGAAGGCGCTAACAACACTGAAGAAGAGCGATTCTCGCCAGGAGAGCGTTACGGCAAGGTCTATCAAATTAATTATTTGCGTTGTGTTTTTTGCGGACTTTGTATCGAGGCTTGCCCAACTCGTGCACTAACTATGACAAATGAATATGAACTCGCAGATGATTCTCGCGGTAAGTTAATTTTCGAAAAGGAAGATTTGTTGGCACCACTGCGTCAAGGAATGTTGCAACCACCTCACCCAATGGCTCCTGGTACAGATCATCTTGATTATTATCGTGGAACTATCACCGGATCTGATTCAGCAAAATCTGCTGAACATGTGCACGGGGCTACAGATGCTTAATCTCGCACTTGAAGTTGGTCGCACTCAAACACCTGAAGCAATCCTCTTCTGGATTCTTGGGCCGATAGCGGTTCTATGTGCGCTTGGAATGTTGATTTCAGCTAAGGCTGTTCACTCGGCACTTTTACTTGCCTGGGTAATGATCACCCTGGCTATTTTCTATATTGCGCAAGATGCGCTATTCCTTGGAATTGTTCAAGTTGTTGTTTACACCGGCGCTGTGATGATGTTATTCCTATTTATTTTGATGTTGGTGGTCGTTGATTCTGCGGATTCATTAGTTGAAACCATTAAGGGGCAACGAACAACATCGATCGTTGCAGCTGTTGGCGTTGGTGGGCTTTTAACCTCACTCATCGGCCGAGCAACTATTGGCCATACTGAAGTCGGTCTCGCACTTGCAAATGTAAATGGAAATGTTCAAGGTCTCGCCGAAGAACTCTTCACAAAGTATGTCTGGGCTTTTGAAGTTGTTTCCGCCCTTCTTATTACAGCGGCGCTTGGCGCAATGGTGTTGGCACAGAGCCAAAACATCAAGAGTCGAACCGCGCAACGAGATAGGTCCATTGCACGATTTAGAAGTGGATCACTAGCCGAAACTGCGGGACTTCCAAGTTCCGGTGTTTATGCCCGACACAATGCGGTCGATGTGCCTGCACTTCTTCCAGATGGCTCAGCAGCACCAACTTCTATTTCAAGAACCTTGGAAGCACGGGGAGACATAATCAAGAGTGATGTTTTCGAATTAGAAGCAAGTGAGGTGGAGGAGAACTAATGGATATCTCAAACTACCTCTACCTATCAGCGATTCTCTTCACAATTGGAGCAGTCGGTGTGACTGTTCGCCGAAATGCAATCGTTGTTTTCATGTGCGTCGAACTTATGTTAAATGCGACCAACTTGGCTTTTGTTACTTTCTCTAGAATTCACGGAAACCTTGCAGGCCAAGTTGCCTCATTCTTTACAATGGTTGTAGCGGCTTGTGAGGTTGTAGTTGGACTTGCAATCATTGTTACCATTTTCCGTTCCCGTCGATCAGCATCTGTTGATGATGCTAGTTTGCTAAAGCGCTAATGACGACGAGCACCCACTTGGTTTACTTAATAGCGCTCCCATTACTTAGCGCTGCGTTATTGCTAGTTCTGGGCCGGATCGCCGATAAATGGGGACATTTACTCGCAACCTTGGTATCAGCCACAACATTCGTTATTGGCGCCCTTGAATTCTTTGCAATGCAATCGCGCACCGGTGCTAGCCGCGCTGCTACGCAAAAGATATTTGAATGGATTTCGGTCGGTACTTTCAAAGTAGATGCCACCCTTCTTCTTGACCAACTATCAATCTGCTTTGTACTTCTGATTACGGGAGTCGGCACTTTGATTCACATCTACTCAATTGCATATATGTCGCACGATCATGATCGTCGACGTTTCTTTGCCTATTTGAACCTCTTTATTGCGGCGATGTTGCTCCTCGTTCTTGGTAATTCATATTTGAACCTTTACGTCGGATGGGAAGGCGTTGGCCTAGCTTCTTATCTATTGATTGGTTTCTGGAATCAAAAACCGGTTTATGCAACCGCCGCAAAGAAGGCTTTTGTTGCCAACCGAGTGGGCGATGTCGGACTATCCCTTGCGATCATGATCGCCTTTGCACAATTTGGGACAGTTAGTTTTGATGGCGTTAAAGCTGGTGCACCACATGCTTCACCAGCTGCGCTAACTGCAATCGGGGCAATGTTGTTACTTGCAGCGGCGGGTAAGTCGGCGCAGTTCCCACTGCAGTCTTGGCTTGGTGATGCGATGGCTGGCCCAACTCCGGTCTCAGCACTTATCCACGCCGCGACCATGGTTACTGCTGGCGTGTATCTAATAACTCGCTCAAACTTTATTTTTGATGCTTCACCAAATGCTCGGTTGATGGTCGTAACAGTTGGTGCAATAACTTTACTGTTTGGTGCAATTATTGGTACCGCAAAAGATGACATTAAAAAGGCGTTAGCCGCTTCAACTATGTCACAGATTGGTTACATGATTCTTGCGACTGGTCTTGGTCCAATCGGATATGCATTTGCGATTCTTCACTTGCTAACTCACGGTTTCTTTAAGGCGGGCATGTTCCTTGGTGCTGGTTCTGTAATGCATGGCATGAACGATGAAGTAAATATGCGGCGATACGGTGCACTTGCAAAGGCGATGCCAATCACAGCAGTTACCTTTGGTCTGGGCTATCTTGCAATTTTGGGTGTTCCACCTTTTGCAGGCTTTTATTCAAAAGATAAAATTATCGAAACAGCGTTTAATTCTGGTGGAACCAAGGGAATCCTTCTCGGTGGCGCAACACTTCTCGGTGCTGCTATCACCGCCTTCTACATGACGCGCGTAATCGTTTTAACATTTACTGGAAGTAAGCGTTGGGATGATAAAGCCCATCCACACGAGTCACCGATTTTGATGTGGGCTCCTATGGTTGTGCTCGCTGTTGGTTCAGTCGCATCTGGTTTCTTGTTGAGTTCTGGCAGCGCACTAGTTAATTGGTTGCAGCCAGTTGTTAATTCACAAAATGTTGTTGCCGGCGAAGAATTAATGAAGCCAATCGTTGTTTCTGGACTTGCGCTCGGCGTTGTTCTGCTTGGAGTTCTACTCGCGGTCTTTAAGTACCGCACTGTGCCAACCTCGGCGCCAACTCAAGTTTCAGTATTTACTAAAGCCGCACGTAAGGATCTATACCAAGACTCCTTTAACGAAGCTGTTCTTATGCGCCCAGGTCAGAAGCTGACGGCCGGATTGGTACTAACTGATTACAAGGTAATTGACGGGATTGTTCGCACCGTTGGTTGGACCCTTGGTGCAATTTCAACAGCAATGCGCAAAATCCAAAACGGCTTCGTCCGCAGCTATTCATTGCTCATGCTGCTCGGCGTCCTTGTCTTGGTCTTCACAATTTGGTTGGTGACGCTATGAGTATCTTGACCACGCTCGAACTACTACCATTGATTGGTGCTTTCATAGTTGGTTTCTTGCCAAACTCGAACGCTAAGTTGATCAAGCAAGTTTCAATCGCCATCTCTCTACTAGTAGCAGCCGTATCTATTCTGATGGCAGTTCGCTTTAACTCCGGAACTCCTGGCTTCCAATTTGTTGAATCTAGATCTTGGATTCCAAGTTTCAATATTAACTACGCGGTAGGCGTTGATGGCATCGCACTCGTCCTAATTTTACTAACCACAATCCTGGTCCCAATTGTTTTCCTTGCTGGATGGAATGAATCCGAGGGTGGCCGTTGGAGCGTAAAGACTTTTTACGTTCTGTTGCTTGTTCTAGAAACCATGATGATTGGCGTCTTTGCGGCGACCGATGTCTTCCTCTTCTATGTGATATTTGAAGCGATGCTAATCCCGGTTTACTTCTTAATAGGTGGTTACGGTGTCGGCGAGCGAGCTGCGGCAGCAATCAAGTTCTTGCTCTACAGCCTCTTCGGTGGCCTTTTAATGTTGGCCGCTGTTATTGGAATCTACATAATTTCAACAAACCAGGGTGGCGGCACATTCGATGTTACAGAGCTTTCCAAATTAACAATTGATCATCCAACACAGAATTGGTTATTCCTCGGCTTCTTTATCGCTTTTGCAATTAAAGCGCCGCTCTGGCCATTCCACACTTGGTTGCCATCGGCTGCGAAATCAGCAACTGCGGGAACTTCAACTTTACTGTTAGGTGTTCTAGATAAAGTCGGAACCTACGGAATGATTCGTTTCTGTATGACCTTGTTTCCAGATGCGACCAAAACTTTCACGCCAGTGATTATTACCCTTTCAGTGATATCGATTCTGTACGGCGCATTTCTTGCCATTGGCCAGAAGGATATTAATTCTTTAATCGCCTTCACTTCTATCTCGCACTTTGGATTCATCACGCTCGGAATATTTGCAATGACATCGCAAGGTTTAACAGGCGCAACTTTCTACATGGTTAACCACGGTTTCTCAACTGCGGCGCTATTCCTAACTGCTGGCTGGATGGTTCACCGCAGAAAATCTGCCCAGATCTCAGATTTCGGTGGCCTACAACGAGTTACGCCAGTCTTGGCTTGGTCCTTCTTTATTGCAGGAATGTCCGCTCTTGCACTGCCCGGACTTTCAAGTTTCGTTAGCGAATTTCTAGTACTTGTTGGCTCATTCACTAAGTATCCAGTCGCTGCAATATTTGGAACTTTAGGAATTGTTCTTGCCGCGCTCTATGTCTTAATTGTTGTTCAACGCTCGCTGCATGGCGAAGTAAAGCCGGGTAATGAATCGTTAATGGATCTCAATTTGCGTGAAAAAATTGCGATAGCACCCGTAATCGTCGTACTTGTAGTTGCTGGCTTTTTCCCAAAGCCAATTATCAATCTAATTAATCCAGCTACTGCAACCGTTATGGCGCATGCCGGCGTAAGTGACCCAGTCGCGAAGGCAGGTAAATAATGTTGACCGCCCCGCATTTAAATTACGCACTCCTTGCTCCCATCCTGATAGTTCTTGGCGGCGCCCTCTTTGGAGTTCTCGCTGAAGCCTTTTTAAGTAAAGCACTTCGAGCAAGAGTTCAATTACCAATCGCCCTACTTACTTTGGCTGCGGCATTTGTTCAGATATTAAGAATTAGAAATGAGAGATCGCTATCCGCTGCGGTTAGTTCAGTTTCAATTGATGGCGCTGGAATTTTCCTACAAGGAACGGTTTTAGTTCTGGCTTTCATCGGTTTATTAATGATCGCTGACACTGATAACTTCACAGCGCAGGCATCGGCTATTCCAGGTTCTACAGAGGAGAACCAATCAATTGCCGCTGGCAAGCAACAAAGTGAAGTCTTTCCGCTTACCTTATTTGCTGTTTCTGGAATGATGCTCTTCCCAATAGCAACCGACTTGATAACACTATTTGTGGCCCTTGAAGTTTTATCACTTCCACTTTATTTGATGGCTGGCCTTGCTCGTCGTCGTAGATTGCTTTCACAAGAAGCGGCTCTGAAGTACTTCTTACTTGGCGCCTATTCATCAGCCTTTTTCCTATTTGGCGCAGCGTTCCTCTATGGATTCTCTGGTTCACTTTCCCTTGCGGGTATTGCAAATGCTATTCATTCAAGCGGCGGCAACGATGTTTTCTTATTGATTGGAATTATTTTCCTTTCAGTAGGTCTGCTATTTAAAGTAGGCGCGGTCCCATTCCACTCTTGGACACCGGATGTTTACCAAGGCGCACCAACTCCAATAACGGGCTTCATGGCTGCCTGTACAAAGGTTGCGGCATTTGGTGCAACCCTTCGTATTTTCTACGTGGCATTTGATTCAGCGCAATGGAGCTGGAAGCCGATAGTCGCAACGATCGCAGTTTTAACAATGGCATTTGGCGCGATCGCCGCAATTGCGCAACGCGATATAAAGCGCACCCTGGCTTACTCTTCGATCACACATGCTGGATTTCTGCTTCTAGGAGTTATGGCTCTAAGCAAATCAGGCTTATCGGCCTCACTCTTTTACTTAGTTGCTTATGGCTTTGCCACACTTGGCGCCTTTGGAATTGTCACTCTTGTCCGAGATTCTGCCGGCGAGGTAACCGACATCAATCGTTGGGTTGGACTTGGAAAGAAATCACCGCTGGTCGCGTCGGCCTTCGCACTTTTCCTTTTGAGCTTTGGCGGTGTTCCATTAACAAGCGGATTTATTGGAAAATTCTCCATCTTCTCTGCTGCTTATGAATCAGGAAATATCTACCTAGTCGTTGTTGGTGTGCTCTCAAGTGCAGTTGCCCTCTTCTTTTACTTACGTATCGTCTTAATGATGTTTTTCGCCGAACCGACAAGTGATACCGTTTCGGTAATAATTCCATCCGTTCTGACTCGCATTGCTATTACCGCATGCGCTGCCATGACGCTTTTACTTGGTGTATTTCCTGGCTTCTTGCTCAACATCACTGAAACATTTGCCGGCTTCCTAAGTTAATGTCACACATTGGAATACCAGATTTAAATCCCGCACTAGAGGCGGAACTACTTTCACGGATGCAAGAAGTTGAGGCCGCACTTAGGTTTGCGATCGAAGGCAAGTATCCACTCGTAATAGAAACTTCTCGGCACCTAGTTGATGCCGGTGGAAAACGACTTCGCCCACTATTAACGCTGATTGCTTCACATCTTGGTGATCCACGCGCTAAAGGAATTATCGAAGCAGCCGTTGTCTGCGAATTAACGCATCTTGGAACTCTGTATCACGATGATGTTATGGATGAAGCACCACTTCGCCGCGGCGTTGAAAGTGCAAATAACCGCTGGACAAATACAGTTGCAATTCTTACTGGCGATTACCTATTTGCTAAGACATCACAACTGCTTGCAGATTTGGGTCCAGAGGCTGTTCGCTTGCAAGCGCTAACTTTTGAGCGACTTGTTATTGGCCAAATCATGGAGACCCAAGGATCTACTTCTGGTAAAACTGCTATTGATCATTACTTAGGCGTTATTGCCGACAAGACTGGTTCCTTGATCTCTGCCAGTGCAAGATATGGCGCAATGATTTCTGGTGCCAGCGCTGAGAGTATGGATGCGGTAACTAAATTTGGTGAAGAAATAGGAATGGTCTTTCAATTAGCTGATGACATCATTGATATTGCAAGCACCTCAAATGAATCCGGAAAGACGCCAGGAACCGACCTTCGTGAAGGTATTCCAACGATCGTGACGCTTTTTATTCTTGAATCTAACGATCCTAGTGATGCCGAACTAAAGAAGATTTTGTCAGCCCCAATCACTGATGAGAAAATCGTCGATGCGACCATTGCAAAATTGCGGAATCACAAAGCCCTAACCCAAGCACGCGAACTTACTGCGCAATATGGAAACGCTGCTTTAAAGCACCTAGAACGGCTGCCAGCAGGCCCTGCTAAGGATGCACTAGTCGGGTTGAGCCAAGCTGTTATCAACCGAACCGCCTGATTTAATTAAGTCACGCCCCAAAATAACTAGCGCAACCCAGATAAATACAAAACCAACCCATCTGGCACTAGGCATTGGTTCATGACGAAGCCAAACTGCGAGAGCGAATTGAATTGTTGGAGTTAGGTATTGCAGCAACCCAATCATTGTAAAAGGCAATCTTGTTGTGGCACCATTAAATAGAAGCAGTGGCACTGCAGTAACAACACCAGCACCTATAAGTAGCGTTGTTAATTTTGCACCATTTCCAAATTGACCAGTCCCGTGCATTGCGAGATAGATCAAATATCCGCCGTAAAAGGGGAGTGAGATGAAGGTTTCGATCGCCAATCCTTGGAGCGCACCTAAGTTCAATTTCTTCTTTACCAGGCTATAACTTCCCCAAGAGCCAGCAAGCAAAAATGAAACCCAGGGTGGACGACCGAAGTCGAAAGTAAGAACTAAAACCCCTACCGTGGCGATTCCAAAAGCCCACCATTGAGTTTTGCGCATCTTCTCTTTAAATGCGAGAACTCCAAGTGAAACTAAAATAATTGGCTGCATGTAATAGCCAAGTGATGCTTCAACAATATGTTGATGGTTTACCGCCCAGATGTAGGTAATCCAATTAACAGAAATAAGAGCTGAAGCCAATGCAAACCGCACGACCACACCCGGGGTTCGAAACATTTCGAAGGTTGCTCGAAATTGCTTTGAAAAATAAAGAGCAATCAAACAGAAAACGAGTGACCAGACTGCGCGATGTGAAACGATTTCAAGCGGGTTGGCTGGTTTAACTAGAGGCCAGTAAAGCGGAAATAGACCCCAAAGAATGTATGAGCTTGCGCCAAAAAATAGACCGAGTTTGTGTCTACTCATTGATTAACGATAATTCGTAAATTGAACAGCGAACTCCCAAGTACCGGCTTTGACAAGTGCAATTGCAGTTTGTAGATCATCACGATCTTTACTTGTGACACGAAGTGTTTCACCTTGAATCTGGGTCTTAAGGGATTTTGGACCCTCATCACGTAGTAGCTTTGCAATCTTCTTAGCATTCTCGGTAGATATACCTTCCTTAAATGCACAACTAATTTTGTAGATCTTGCCACTTAATTCTGGCTCGGTTGGATCAAGGTGCTTAAGTGAAACTTGGCGCTTTACTATTTTGTCTCGAAATACTTCAAGGACTGCCTTGGCTCGCTCTTCGGTATCAGCTTCAATCAAGAATTTATCACCAGACTTTTCAATTTTGGATCCAGTATTTTTGAAATCAAAGCGAGTGCTAATTTCACGCTCGGCCTGGTTGAAAGCATTATCAACTTCCATATGATCAACTTCAGAGACGATATCAAAACTTGAATCAGCCACTTAAGGACTCCCTTTATAAATTCGTGATCGACTACATATTCGCTAGATGGCAATTCTAGGGTAAATTGGCGCCATGATTAAAAGCAAGCGCCGCTTTCCGAGCCTGCCCTACTTTTACTCCCTTATTGATTGGTCAATCCCTTCATTCAAGCCATATGCGGGCAAGATTCGTAGAGCTCAGACCATTTCAGATCTTGCACTTATAGCCAAGAAGAGAATCCCTAAAGTTGTTTTTGATTATGTTGCTGGATCGGCTGTTGATGAAATTAGTTATTCCCGATCATCTGATGCTTTTAGGCGTGTTGAATTTAACGCTCGTGTACTTCGTGATGTTTCCAAGATAGATCCTTCGGAATTAATCCTAGGCAAAAAAGTAGATCTCCCAATCTGCTTTTCGCCAACTGGTTACACCCAATTGATGCATCATGTTGGCGAACCGGCTGTTGCGAATGTTGCAGCAAATAGAAATTTAATTTATTCACTTTCCACAATGGGTACAACATCTCCGGCAGAACTAGCAGCTGCAGTACCAGAAGCAAGGCGCTGGTTTCAACTTTATGTCATGAAGAATCGCGCTGATAGTCTTGGAATTATTAAGCAGGCGCGTGAGAGTGGTTTTGAAGCTCTGATTCTCACAGTTGATACGCCAGTTGCTGGCCTTCGTTATCGTGATAATCGCAATGGCCTAACGATTCCACCACGTATCCGTTTAAGTACAGTTTTAGCAATTGCACGTAAACCAATCTGGTGGCTAAATCTATTTACAACAGGCAAGTTAGAGTTTGCGGCATTTCGTGGTTGGAATAAACCAGTATCAGAATTAGCAGATGTAATTTTTGATCCATCAACAACATTTGAGGATGTTAAGTGGTTGCGTTCGGTCTGGAAGGGCCCAATAATTGTTAAAGGAATTCAAAGTGTTGAAGATGCTAAACAGGTTGCAAAACTTGGAATCTCGGGCATCATTATTTCAAATCATGGCGGTCGCCAACTAGACCGTGGCCCAATTCCACTTGAAATACTTCCTGAAGTTGTTGCTGCAGTGGGTAAAAAAGTTGAGGTCTATATTGATGGTGCGATCATGTCCGGTATGGATGCCCTGGCTGCGATTGCACTTGGTGCTAAAGCGGTATTCATTGGCCGGGCTTATTTATATGGTGCGATGGCTGATGGTGAGCGGGGCGTGGAAAAAGTAATCGATATTTTGCGTCGCGAATTTGTAAATGGCATGGCGCTAACTGGTGCCAGAAACTTGAAAGAAGTGCGTGCCAATGGCGCATGGATTAGAAGCTAGGAGAACGAATTGAAGATTGCGATTGTTACTGGGGGAGCCAAAGGAATTGGCTTTGGGTCCACAAAGCGCCTTCTTGATGATGGTGCAACCGTTGTTATGTTCGATCTGGATGAGCCAGGGTTAGCAACGGCCCAAGAGCTCTTATCTTCACATGGCGATCGGGTATCTGGGATGAAGGTTGATATTTCCTCGGATGCCCAAGTGAAGCAAGCGGTTGAATCAGTCGGTAATAAATATGGTCATATCGATTATTTAGTTAATTGTGCTGGCATCCAAACTTACGGAACTGCGGTAGATACCAGCGAAGAGACTTGGGATAAGACCTTCAATGTGAATGTGAAGTCCATGTATTTAACTGCAAAATATTCAATTCCTTTTATGCGAAAAGCAAAAGGCGGATCCATCGTAAATATCTCTTCAGTGCAATCACTGGCAAATCAAAAAGGCGTTGTGGCCTATGCCGCCTCAAAAGGTGCAATCAATTCACTTACCCGCGCAATTGCCATTGATCATGCAGCAGAACAAATTCGTTGCAATGCAATCTTGCCCGCTTCTGTGGATACGCCAATGCTGCGCGCATCTGCTCGCGCATTTTCAAAAGAACGCAGTGAAGATGAGATCCTTGCTGAATGGGGAAAATCCCATCCAATTGGTCGCATGGCGAGCATTCACGACATCGGCGAACTTGTTGGCTTCTTATGTTCGGAAAAGTCCTCATTCATCACAGGTAGCTCGTATGTAATCGATGGTGGCTTGATGACCCAAGTTCCTGTCATATTGCCCGAGTAAATCCGATTTCAGGTGCGCCACTTAATAAGGTAATCTGCGCTCTGCCGTAAAAAATACCCTGGCGGGTTGCCCGAGCGGCCAATGGGAGGGGACTGTAAATCCCCCGGCTCTGCCTTCGAAGGTTCAAATCCTTCACCCGCCACCAGCAACAGTAAACAATTGTGGCTGAGAAATTGGAGCTTAAGTGAAAAAACGTTCTGGAATTATTATCGCGATTGTGTCAGTTTTGGCACTATCACTTACCGCTTGCGGTTCAAGTAAGTCAGGAAGCGTTGCTTC
>Ga0194061_1001165_pt1 | contig 15691 bp, 16 predicted proteins | sample SepL2221m_MetaG_FD_163423 | JGI IMG/M metagenome (GOLD analysis project Ga0194061, IMG submission 163423) | Anoxic zone freshwater microbial communities from boreal shield lake in IISD Experimental Lakes Area, Ontario, Canada - Sep2016-L224-21m | ecosystem: Environmental > Aquatic > Freshwater >... | reverse complement strand
TTTCAAACTTGAACTGCTCAAGACAAAGCATCAACTTAACCATTTCGCGCTCAAGAGCAAACTTTACATCAAAGCCCTACAAGCCAGTTTCGCCGAGCTTCAACGGCTCACTGCGTAACATCAGCTGTTAAGAACTTGCATGTTACAGTTGATTGCGGTATGAATGGCAGTGTTTCGACACGCAACCTTTGAGGCCAAAGCATGACCACAGAAACCATTGACCACGGCACCCTGTCGCGCCTGGTCGAGGCGGGCGCGATCCGCGCCGCCCATGTCATCGGGCAGGCCGGGGGCTGGGCGCTGTCCGTCAAGTACGGCATGGCCGAGCGCTTCCTTGCCGCGCAGCGCAGCGGCAAGCTGCGCCTGTTCCGCAGGCTGGAGACCGTCATGGCCTACCTCAAGGGGCTTGGCATCCACCGTTTCGACGTGGACGCCAGCGGCTACGACGCCGCCGAGGCCAAGACCCACCAGAAGCGACCCGACCGCGCCGAGGCCCTCAAGCGGCTACACGAATCCGCCGAGCATGATGCTTGGTTTAGGGGGCAGGTACAGCAAGCCCTTGACGAAGCCGGCAAGCCCGACGCGGTGTTTATCCCGCATGAGCAAATCAAGGCTGAATGGGCAATGAAACGGGCTGAACTCCTAAAGAAGGCTGAAGGGGCAAACGCTTGATATTGGACTGGACGGAATTAGCCGGGAAAGACAAGGAAGGCTATATCGAATATATAGCACAAGACAACCCTTTAGCCGCCGTCCATGTGGGTGATGAAATAGAGCGCCAGGTTGAAACCCTTTTGCAGCACCCGAAAATAGGACGGGCCGGACGGGTAAAAGGGACGCGGGAGCTGGTCATTGTCGGAACGCCAGCAATTCCCGGTCTCGACACTACAGTTAAGCGCAGGCTCGGCATGGGCAAGCGGAAAGTCCTTGCCTGAAAAACAAACCGACCGCGCTTATCCTTGCCGTTAAAGAGGCCGCTATTGGTATATGTTATATCGGAAACGCTGATTATCATTGGCTATCGAAAAGGCAGAATAAATATCGGCTATCCCGTGTCTATAATGGGTTTCTTTGCATTGATAATCCGGTTCCATAACTCTTCCCAACCCTCTATGAAATAGGCCATCACATAGGTGCGAAGTCGATCCCAAAACGATACCTTGGTGCGCCTGGAGTCTTGGGCTTCCTTAAACAGGGGACACCCTAGCGCTTGTATTTGATCCACTAAAAAGGCGAGAAATGTCAGGACTCCGAAAATGGTCGCCAAATTCTTTTCGCCATGCCCGTAATTATGCTCTAAACAATAGCCTTGGTTCTTCAGCGTGTTAAACGTCTCGTTTTCTATTTTCCAGCGTGCGCGCCCTCCCCGGACGATTTTGGAAACTTTTTCAGGGGTTATCTCAATATCCGTGATCCAGCTAAAATTCTGAACCTTGCCGCCTTTGGCCTCCCAGTATTCCACCATGTTGACAAGCATGCCGGGGTGGGTCGCATTGAGGCCAAGGCCGTTGGCAAAGCGGTATCCGTGCAGTACGCCTTGCGCGTCCGTGACTTCGATTTCCCGGGTCGAACCGGCTTTCTTGCCGGCATCCAGTTGCTCGAACAGGTAGGCGTTCCCCGCTGGCTTGGCACCGATGATGAAGCTGTAAGATAATGATTTCAATAGCCCTATGTGCGGCCCGTTGGCGGACAGGGCATCCTCGACGACAATCACCCGCAACTCGGGATGGTCTTTTTTCAGCCTCGGCAACAACCGCTTGGAGGCATTGCGTTCGCAGTCGTTTTTGCTGTCGCCATCCCCTTTGAGGATGGCCTCCGGCATGAACGGCAAAACCTGCGGGAGGTCGGGGTGGATAATGACCGCGCCTAGTAACTGGTGGTAGTATTCTGTGGCCCCGTTGCGGTGATGCTTTTCGCAACACTGGGGGCAGCCCAGTTTGTTGGAGCTAAACTGGCCCGTCCCGTCAAAGGAGACCAATACACGGCCATCCAGATACTCATAGCGTTTCAGCAACCCTTGGTCACGGAGGGACTGGTGCAGGCGGTTGAAGGCGGGGTTTATTTCGATGGGATTGACCGGGTCACAGATTTCGCGTAGCTGGGTGTCGCAAGGGGCCAAATCGACGCCATAGAGGGTTTTCAGGTTGTGCCTTATGATTGGCTCGTCCTGGTCCTCGTCGAATTTTAGCAGCGACGGATACTTGAGCCCAAAAACCGCCAGCCCGGACATCAAGGCATCGGCCAGTGTGAATTTCGTGGTTCCGGTGCGGTGGTCGGGTATATGTGAAAACACGCTGCGAATGGCATCCAGCAGGGATGGTGCCGAACAGTTTTCTGGGGTTTTATAATAATTATTTGAATTCACAACGAATACCACTAATTCCAACCGAGGTTAATTGGACATTCTAGCCGATACTCTGCATAGTCCGCACGGATTTTTGCTGAATTATCTCAACTATATGATTTTTATAACGAAATAATGACCGGGAATTGCTGTCGGAACGCCTTATATCGTGGCCTATTCTATCAAAGGCGAGATAATCCATATATTGCGTGTTTTGCATGGGGCAATGGACTGGAAAAAGCATTTCAAAAAGTAGTTTTTTACATTGCCTTATGGGGCTTTGTAGCACAATAGCGGCGCTTGCGCCTATCCTGCCCTCTCTTATCCCTCCCTTCCCTTTTAAAGACAAAAACCGACAAAAAGAGACAAATAAGGAACAAATTGGGTACAAAAAGAGAACGGATAGGTAGCAACAGTGTGGCAAATAGGAAGCTAACAAGTGGCACATCAGTAGCAAATAGGTAGCAAAAATAGAGCGAATTCGATTTTCCCACAGTTCTATTACACAAATCCCAACAAATCCTTTCAAACCCCAAACTAAAACGGTTGACTTCCTATTGTTCCAGCGTCGGCAAATCCGGCTCGAATCCGGGTAGCAGTGGCTGGCTTGGCGGATCTTCGCCGGGGCCGGTTGGTAGCTGCCGCTCACCGGGGAAAAGCGATGGAATTCGACGCAAATCGATTTGATCCATCTCATGCGGGTCTTGATCGTCGGCATCGGCCACCACAGTGGCCGAGAACACAGACAGGCGCAATTGGTCGCGGGGCTGTCCCCAGGCTACGCGATCATTTACCACGTAGGCCGATACAGTACCGGGGCCGTTCAACTGCACCACCTGAATCCATCGCTCGGCCACCAGATCAGCAACAGCGCGGCGTACCGTGCGCTCGTGTAGCCCTATGATTTTTGAAAGCGTTTTCTGGCTGATGACAACGGCGTTTTGATGGCCCATCTGTGCAACCAAGTGATGCAATAGCATGGCTGCGCTTGGTTTCCTCGCAATCAGGTTAGCCCATGCTTCGTGCGCTTTTCGCTCAGTCTGTACCCATTGGCCTGGTTTGTTCTTGGCCGGTATGCCGATGGACGGGGGTGCGGGCATTCTAGTCATTTTTACGAATCCAATTGTCCAAATTATTGACAAAATAATTGTCATTTAATATGACTTTAGTGTCAATATTTTTGCCAAATTAACTGGCATAAAATTTGATTTTTGTGTCAAAAACCCGGTACCCCCGGACACAAGCTGTGTCCTCACCCCCGGACACAAGCTGTGTCCTCACCCCCCTTTTTAAGTTATTGATTTTAAACATGTTTTTTTCTCGCCTTCTCTATGTTCTCATAGCGGTCGGGAACCGCTAAAAAAAGGCTGTCCAACAGGGATGTTGGACTCCTCGCTCTTGCTCTTGCTCTTGTTTTTTATCTCTCCCGACGATTGCGCCTGTGGGTATGTGGAAAAGCGGCGGGGGGTGGGCAAACCGGTGGGCGGGCGTCTTTTTGCCCGTCCACGGGTTTGTCCACGCCCTTGAGCCGCGTTCGGCCCGCTAGGGCCGATTTCCACATATCCACAGGACGCAACTGAAGCGGCATGGATGCCGCTTAAAAAGCGTCCGACAGGGATGTCGGACTCCTTTAAAGGGGATTTCGCGGAATTTGGCAAAGAAGCGTAAAGCGGCCATTCCCCCTGGGAATACCTGCAAACCGCCATCACCCGTCGGCGTCAGGGATTGGCCCTCTTGCCGTTGCCGGCGTAAGGGGGTGAACGCTTACGCGCCCCCTAGGGCGGGCATGGGCCACTTTCTCTTGGCGTCCGACCTCGTTTTCCTGCTGGTAGCGGTTGGCCAGCTTCAAGACATCCTCCAACTGACCGGCGGAAAGCCCCTGTAGCGGCCTGAGAAGCGGCTCGTTTCGTTTCCTGTACTCGGCGGCAGTGTTCTCCGCCTCCCGGCGTTTTCGGTTCTCCTGGGCGGCGAGAAGGGCCACGTCGCGCACCGGGGCCATCTGCTCTTGCACCGACTCGGCCACGCGCACGGCAAAATCCGCGTCGGCCTCGACCGTGCGGGTTAAAAACCCCTTCTTCAAAACCAGCCGCTCCGTCGGCACCTCGATGTTTTCAGGCTCGCCCAGGGCGATGTTGCCGTAGAACTGGCTGACCCGCTGATGGGTCGCCTTGGAACCCTCCATCCCCCTCTCCAAACCCGCAGGGATGCCCACCTTGCGGTGAAACTCGGTTTGCAGTTCGGCGAGGGCCTTGGCCCCGCCGAAAAAGTGCCTGGCCGAGAGGTTGATGCTGGCCGCAGTGGGGTACTCGCGGGTTTCCCGGACCGGGTTCCCTTGCGGGGTAGGCGTAAGGATTCGTGCGTAAATGCGCAAAGTTGGAGTTTTTAATGAAAAAAACTAGTCCCAATTAAAGTTTTCTATAAATGGACCACTATTTTGCTACGGTGGAATGCGGGTTCCAGGGCTGTTTTGCAAGGATGGTTCAATTGGGACAGGTTTTATCGCTAAAAAAACGGCTTTTCTGGTCTAGCCAGTAAAAGAGCAGAAATGTAGACTTGGCGCGGGTTTCCGGGCGACTTTACGCACGAATCCTTACGCCTACCCGTGTTCAGACGCGCAACCTTATGAGGGTAGGCATAAGGATTCCTTTCGTCTGGGTTAGAAAATCACCGGAACAACTCCGCGTGAGTGCCTGCCCTGGTGAACACAACGGCGTCGCCCGGAAGTTGGTAGATCAACAGAAAATCGCCGCCTATGTGGCATTCCCGGAAATCGGCCCATTCCCCCGTCAGTTCGTGGTCGCGGTATTCGGCTGGCAAGGGGCCGTCGTTCGCGATCAGTAGCAGCATCGCTTCTTTAAGCCGATGCATGTCATAACGCCCCGAGGCGGAAAGCCGATCCCAATCCTTGTCGAACTGCTTGGTTCTGTCGCTGTTGCGAGGTGCTTTAGTTCGTTTTTGCGCTGCCGTTTTTTTCGAGGTCATCAAACAGTTCTTGGGCGGTATGGAAACGGGCTTGCGTTATCGTCCGGGCCTCGTCCATGGCGGCAATGGTCGTTGCATTCGGCGCTTTCACATCGAATGGCAAACCGCGTTGCGTGACAACCTGCCTTAAAAATAAGCGAATGCCGTCGCTCATGCTCAGGCCGCATTCGGCGAGAAGTCTGGAAGCGGCTTCTTTTAGCTCTGGCTCAATGCGTGTCCTGACATCAGTGGTTTTGATCGAATTCAGCATAATGTGTCTAATATGTGGCTACATTTGCCACTGTAGCACGTCCTGACAACAGCCCGCAAGGCGTAAGCCGCTCAGCGTCAAAGCCCCACTGCATTCCATGCCACCGTACCAAGCGGGGTTCCATAGGGGGGGTGATGGCTATCGGATACGTCTGTAGTCCAATAAAGTCTGTTTTCTAGTGGTGGCAGGCTACTTCAAAGCACGGCGTAAATTCTTTGCCGGACAGTTCCGTCAGACGGATATTGGGTATGTCGCACGACAGATTGGCGTCAATCCGGCTGATGTTTGCATTGGGGCTTATAGCAAGGAAACCTATGCCCGCCATCAGCGTGCAATCCTGGGCTACTTCGGCTGTAGCCCGTTCGACGAAGCAGCGAAGGCGGCCGCCACTGTCAGTGAGATAGCGAAGCCGGCCCGCGTCCAGTTGCGGCCCAAGCCGGCTCTGCTGGAAACCATCCAGGCGCTGACCCGCAAGAAAATTGCGATCCCTAGTTACAATGTGCTGGCTGACCTGATCGTAGCGGCCCTTGACCGCCCTTTCGCGGCGGTTGACTGGGAAGACGAACTCGCCCCGCCCCCCAGCATCATCGTGGTCAACTGCGCCAACGGTCACGCCCACCTGCTCTACGCCATCGAAACGCCGGTGTTCAACGCCGCCAACCACCCCAAGCCCCTGCGGCTGGCGGCGGCGATCCAAGAAGCCCTACGGCAAAAGCTCGGCGGCGACCCCGGCTATTCGGGGCTGATTGCCAAAAACCCGCTGCACCCCCATTGGCGCGTCATCGTCCACCCCGGCGCCGTCTACGACCTCGCCTACCTGTCCGAATGGGTAGACCTAGACCACCGCCCCGCCAAGCCCCTAAGAGGCGAAGAGAGGGGCTTAGGCCGCAATTGCGCCCTGTTCGACCGGCTGCGGCATTGGGCCTACCGCTGGATTGCCACCTACAAAGACACCGCCACCGCCGACGAATGGGGTCGGGCCGTGTTTGCCCAAGCCCAGAAGTCCAACGACTTCAACACGCCCCTGCACGAATCCGAAGTGCGGGCCATCGCCAAATCCACCGCCAAATGGTGCTGGAACCGCTTCGACATCAAAGCCAAGACGTGCTGCAACGCCAGCAGGGCGGGAAAGTTGATTTGTCCCGAGTGGATGCCATGGTCGCCGTGCGGATGCGCGTCACCGGCCACAGCCAGGCCGACATTGAGGGAGCCTTGCGCCAGTCTGCCCCGACGCTGCGCGATAAGCCGGAAGGCCGCGACTGGGGCGACTACGCGCAGCGCACCGCCCGCTATGCCTTTGGTGCCGCTGGCGACCGCCAAGCCGTCGATCTAGTCAAGTACCGGCAGCAGTGGGAGCGCTTGGAAGGCCGGGAGCAACCGCAGCAGCAACGGCAGAACGAGCGGGAAGGGCCGAGTTTGGTGAGCTAGGGTTTAGGGAGAATCAGGGTATAGTTTCGTCCGTGTCAGTGTGTGCGGAAGGGGCTGGAGGCCGCGAAAACCCAGTGGCGCGTTTCCGGCACTGGACAAAACGGCCCAAACTATCCAGTGTTTTCAACGCGGTAAGGCGCAATCGTAGGGCGCAATAGCGGCCCCGCCGCGTATCGCGCCGCATGGGGCGGAGTTGCCGTTCATTATTCGGCGCAACGCGGCCTGCATGTTGGGGGATTTGATTCTCCCCTCGCGCGGATTGATGGGATTGTTTTCTGATTGCCAAAAGATTGATGGATTATAGGCGCGATGGTTTTTAAAAAAACGCTTTTAAATCAATCATAAAAAGCCCGCTGAACTGAGGTGCTGTCCTCAGTTCAGCGGGCTTTTGTCCTCAGTTCAGCGGGCTTTTGTCCTCAGTTCAGCGGGCTTTTGTCCTCAGTTCAGCGGGCTTTGTCCTCAGTTCAGCGGGCTTTGTCCTCAGTTCAGCGGGCTTTGTCCTCAGTTCAGCGGGCTTTTATCCACAGCTTCGCGGAGCGCCCTACGTCTTGTTTGTGGCCCATTTAGCCGCGAAGCCCAAAAATGCCCTGTCGTAGTCCCTTGGCGGAGTTTTTCCAACCAGCCAAGAATCGAAGGCGGTTTTGCAGGAGGCAGTGTCCAGGCGTGGCCAAGCGGCCCGGAACGCCGCCACTGTCCCCGCCGGCAAATGCCTTTCCACGGGCGCTGCGGCGGTCACCACAGCCTCCCCCGCTTGGGCTTTCGAGCGTTTGGCAACATGGCGTTGCTGCGAGGGGGTGAGCGCGTGGTCAATGGATACCCGCCCGCCATCATCCACCACCATGGCGATGGCGGCGTTTTTTTCCAACATCGCTTTGGCCCGTTGAAACGCTTGGCTGAACACCTTGGGGGTGTCCCTAAATTAAGCGAAGTGTTCCAATGCTTCTATGGTAAACGAGAAGGGACTTTGCGTCATCGCTTTTGATGGTTCCCACGCTCCGGCGTGGGAACCATCAACGGTTAAAGAGAAGGATAAATAAAGGTTAAAAGAATAAGGGCCGAAAAAAGTCAAAATTTGTTTTTAAAAACAAAAACTTGAAAAAACGACCCGTCACCTATACCTACCGAAAACAGGGTGTGACCAAACGACCCGTCACCTATACCTACCGGTTTTTTGGCGACCCGTCACCTATACCTACCGGTTTTTTGGCGACCCGTCACCTATACCTACCGGTTTTTTGCCGACCTGTCACCTATACCTACCGGTGCGCCCGATTTTATCCACAGAAAACATGTTTCAAAATGAAACGTGTCACCTATACCTACCGAGACCCGTCACCTATACCTACCGAAAAATGGCCTGACCCGTCACCTATACCTACCGGTTTTTTGGCGACCCGTCACCTATAACTACCGGTTTCAGGTCGCCGGCTTGGCATTTTATTGCTCTTCGATTACGTTCTGGCGTTTGTTGGCGGCCTTGGTCTGGGTGATGAAGCCGCGCGAGGCGGTGAGCGTGTACACCACGTCTTCCAGTTTGCCGCGCAGCCCGCGCACCTCGGCTTTGGTGACCACCATCAACACCCCGCTGGCCTTCAATTCGGCAAACGCGGAGTCCAGCGCGGCGACGGCCTGACGCTGTTGCTGGTAGCCTTCCAGCAAGGCACTGTCACGCTTGATGGTGCTGAACCGTATCTCAAACGAGGTCATCAGGCTGGCAAAAGTGAATTTGAGCGACAACTGCTTGTGCAGCCAACGGGCAAGCTGGGTGCAGTGGCTCATCATCTGCGCGTAATTGAACTGCCGGTATTTCAAGACATCGATGGCTTGAGTGACGAGGGGATGGAATTGGACGAGCCATCGCGCCTGCGGATCTTCCGCCAGCTTGCCCCTGGACACCGCCGCTAGTCCGGAAAAATACGGGGTGATGGTGAAGCCCTCGCCGTCTTTGCCGTCCATCGCCGAAATCTCGATGGTACTGCGCGCCAAAATCCGCAAACTCAGGACGATTTCTTGATAGGAGCGGGCGTGGCCGCGCTTTTTCAATTCCTCGCGCAGCATGTACAGGGTGAACACCACCCCACTGCGATAACCGGCCTTGTCGAAATACCCGCGATCCTGCTCGGCGGCAATCTTGCGCAAGGCATCCTCGACCAGTTCCTCGTTGGCGCTGGGGTAATAGCCCTTAATATCGTCGTCCTTATCCTGAATCCAGGCTGGCTGGATGACCGCCTTCAGTTCGCGCCCCCGGTAATGGAACGGGATGCCGAGCAATTGCGGGAAGGTGCCGGCCTTGCGCATTTTGTCCATGGCCTGCCGCGACACCGAATAGCGCGGCACACTGTCCCACAGGTCCAGCGTGTTCGACAGCGTGGCGCGTTCGTCCTCGCCGTTGCAGACGAAGCGGTGGAACAGGTCGATTTGCTTGGACTGAAAATCCGCTTTTTCAGGTGGGGTGACGGGTTTGTCCTTGCTGGATTCAACGGCGCGTTTTTGCACCAAGGTTGGCTTGGATGGTTTTTTGTCTTTGGCTGTTGGTTTTTGTGCCGAATTGTTGCCATCTTCTGGTATTTCGCTCATTTTTGCGAGCCCTCCGCCTGAAATTCAACGCCAGCCGGTGAAACCCGTAGCGTAACCTTGTCGGAGGTGATGGCCCGGGATGCCAGCGCCCAGAAAAACAGGGCGATGCCTGAGCAAAGGATCAGAGAGAGAATGCGTTTTTGTGCGTGCATAGTCTTCATGTTCAAAGTGAAGACCATGCTTGCGATGGCAGAAGCGATTTGTACGCGAAAATTTTTGAGGCATCACGGCTACTGATAGCAGCATTGCCACTAAATCCGGTATACTTTAATCTACTCTGCAATCACGGCATGGTCGTGGTTAAGGTTTCGCCGGTTGCTGTTTACTTTGCGGGTAGGCAACGGGCACATAATTGGAAATCGTCCGACTTGTCGGGCAAACGAACTGAAGTTCACGAGCCGATGAGGTGTCAGCCTCATCGGCTTTTTAATGCCTCTCAAGTGTTCCAGGCTGTAGCCATAGACTACCACTGGAAGATAGAACTAGAAAGAAACTTTTTCAGCTTTTTAGCTGGGGTTACAAGATGATTTTTTGCCATCTGCTAACAAACAAGATCGTAAAACTAAACTTTAGGAGGTCTGAAACGGATATATTAACTAGATAATCATGGGGTTATCGGGCAACGGTGAAGCTGTTCTCCGGTAAGCTACAGACCTTCATAACGCATCAATCATCAGCTTCAGACGATAATATTTTTGAAATGGCCGGAGGTGTTACATCCATCAGTTTGGCAATGTCTGAACCAGTCATTCCGGCCTCTGACATGGATCTAATTACCTTTTTTGCTTCCTCAGTGAACCTGCCTTTCGGCGTTTTGCAGGTAGCTCGCAAGCTCCATACTGGGGCGTTCAGTTCTTCAAGTTGGCGAACTTGTGATGATAGCTGTCTGTCAGTAGCCATGATTTTTCTCTAAAAAGTTAATAACTTTTATAATTGTATAATACTTTTTTGTTTTTGTAGTACTTTTTCAATGCCAAATGCAGGGCCGAGTGCGGTGAGGGACGAGCCGCACCGTTTGGCTGGTTCCCAAGCTCCGGCTTGGGAACCCGGTGTTTGAAGCTCCTGCTTCACGGGGCATGGCAGGCTGGAGATTGGGAACCAGCGTAAAGGATATACAAATTCACCCCTCGCTTTAACGCGGTAAGGCGTCATCGTAAGGCGCAATAGCGGCTCCGCCGTGTATTGCGCCGCATGGGCTAACGCTGCAACGGCCCGGTGATTTTGTAATAGTTCTTCAGCCAGTTGGTGAAAGCCGCCGCCGGGTTCTTCGGGATTTCCCCGCCGGTCCGTTCCAGCCAGTCTTGGAATTCGTTATAAAAATGGTAAATGTCGTAGCCGAAAAACGTCTTCTTAAGCTGTTCGCATTCGCGGGTGTTCAGTTCGCGTAGGCGCTTGCCGGTGTTCGGGCTTGCGTTGGATCCGGTTTCGTTGCCGACAACCCTCAAATCCGGGCCTTTCCTCGCCGCCTTGGCTTGGGGCAAGGCCGGGGCGTTCTTCACCGCTTCGATGGTTTCTTTTTTTCGCCATGAAAACCGAAGACCGACAACTTTGCGCCCTTCTTTAATCTCAACAAATTCGCAAAAGACATCCGAAATCTCGTTGACCTCAGTTTTAGCGGGGAGAATGACTTTTTGATTCAATGACCTATAAGCAGGATACAAGCCTTTTTCAACGCCTAGTTTTTGCCTGATATCATCAAGCGTGAAATCTTCACTGGTCTTGAATGACAAATTCACCCGCTTCTGCACCATCTCATACAGGCTCAAGGCGTATTTGCTGCGGAACTGGCAGAGCAAATCCCGCCGCAGTCGGGCGAACACCGTGGACGATTCAACCGCCATTCGTATCGGTTCGGGGAAGGTGTAATAAGCCAAGCCTTGCGCGTTATGATCGAGCTTGCACGGCCCTAAAAGCTGAGTCAGCACTTCACGCTTGATGCCGTCCTCCACCACATCAAAGGCAATGACCACTTTCATCAAGCGCCGGATGCTGTCCCTTGGCCGGGCATTGTCTTTATCGGTTCCACGCAGTTCATTCAAGCGGATAGAGTGTAGGACAGGTTGATTTATGTTGTCCCAAGCGTCGGCAAGTAGCAGGTTGTAGGTTCGCCTGTCTTCCAAAGTAAGTTCTGCTGAGATATATCTAATGTCATTTACTTCGGCAGAAGGAATGACAGAGCCATAAGCAATCCATTTGAATTTATCTTGGTTGATTCTGACAAATTTTTGTATTTCATCAAAGGCAGAAAAATCAAACCATTCTGTGTACCCATCACTTTTATCTTTGTTAAGACGGTATTTATCGAATAGAAAGTGAATCGATTTTTCGGCACGAAAGGCATCAGAGCGTTGGCAACTAAACTGAAAGCTCCTTTCCACGTCAATATTTTCAGTAAGTTGTGAAATCCGTTTTAGTGGATTCAAGCTGACTCCAACTTTGAACGACGAATGATCCCTTGAGACAAAAAAGTAAACATGTGATAACGTTTGACAAGCCATGGTCTATCTCCTCTACAGATAGGTTGTGGTGAAGCCGAAACGAGGCCGCAATCCTCTTTCGGCTTCTCTATTATGCAACGAGATACAAAGCCCATCAATCGTGCATCCTTCTGACTGGCAAGGCTGGAACGACAAAATCAGAGGAAGTTTTGAAATATCAGAACCGCCGCCCTGTGGATAACTTCGACTGTTGAGCCTTGTCAAACCAAAAAAGGCGCGATGCGCCCGATAAACAACCCAGCCCACTGCCACACCCATCAATTCGTTGCCGATACCGCTTCCTCTCGTTCCCAGCCTGGATCCTGGGAACCAGAAAAGCTTGATTTTTTGTTGTGTTGACAAATGCAACACATCAGGTCCATGCTGATGGCAGAGCGTTATTTATCCAAGCTGAACCTATGAAAACAGAACACATTCCTGCCGAAGTGAACATACACCTACGTGCAAAGGCACACGACCGGATGCTTATTGACCAAGCAGCCGAATTGCTTGGGTCAAACCGTTCGCAGTTTATGATGGCATCGGCACTCAAGGAGGCAAAGAATGTCATTCTCGATCAAACCTCCCTGTACGTCGATAATGAGACATTCCAGAAAATCCTGGGCTGGCTAGACGCGCCTGCAACACAGGAACAGATTGACGGCATGAACCGATTGCGTGAAACGCAATTTCCATGGTCGCATGATTAAAGACACTAAAGCGTTTTGCCCGCCTGTCCATATCACCGCACAGCACGACCTGGAGGATTTTCAGTCTGGCGAGGAATCGTTAAATAGTTGGTTGCGTGGGCGGGCCATTGACAATATGGAGATGGGGGCAAGCAGAACCTATGTTATTTGCCCATCGGGTTCGCGCAGGGTTATTGGGTACTACGCCATTTGCATGGGGCATATTATTAATCAGGAAGTCATCGGCTCTATGCGTCGGAATATGCCACGTCATATTCCTGCGGTCATTCTCGGGCGGTTGGCCATTGATGAAAAATGGCAAGGCAAAGGGTTGGGCGGAGCATTGCTTAGGGATGCTGTTGAAAGGTCAGCCCGCGCAGCCAAGGAGGTGTCTGCCCGGCTTCTGATTGTCCATGCCATCTCTCCAGAGGCGGAAGCCTTCTATTTGCATCATGGCTTTTCCCGCCTTCCAACGGAGACGCCAACCTATGCTCTTGATCTCATCAAGTTTGCCAGCCCTCCAAAATGAAGCCCATCTGTTCGCTGTGTGCCAAAAATCAAGATTTTTGGCACAAATGACAGTACAGCCCCCACCACCGCCTGCGTTCCTCGTTTGACATGTGACGCATTTATGGTGTAAATATGAATCGTATATGCACCACACTACGAGGATATAGCAATGACAAGGCAAAGCATTTCTTTTACTACACCAAACGATAATTGGTTAAATTCTTTGATTGAAAGCGAGGAATACAGCAGTAAAAGCGAAATCGTGAATGATCTAATACGGAGGGCAAGGGAACGTAACAATGAAATAGAAATGATCCGTGCTAGATTGATTAAGTCAGAAAATAGCGGATTTATAACCCAGACTGCCGAGGAGATTAGAACGGAATTTAAGCAGGGGTTACGGCGTAATGGTGAATTATAGATTAACGGAAGATGCTAAGGAAGATTTGCGGTGTATATATAGGTATGGTGTTAAAGAATTTGGAATTTTTTGTTGACATTGCGAGCGATGTTTCTTGGAACTGGTTCCTAAAAATTCCATTGAACGATAGGAAATGGCGGTATGTACTCACTAAAAGAAGCGGCAGAGGCATGCGGGAGAGGTAAGCCCGCAATCCTCAAAGCGATCCAAAAAGGCAGGATTTCCGCCAATAAAAACCAACTTGGAGAGTGGGAGATTGATCCTTCTGAACTACATCGCGTTTACAAGCCAATAGTTCCCGGAAGCACTCACCATGGAAGCACCGTTGAACGATGGGAAACGCCTGTGGAACCACTGGAAACGGAGGTTCTAAGGCGTGAAAATGCCTTGCTCCGCGAGCAAACCGAACTACTCAGGGACGAACGGCAAGACCTACGCCGTCGCCTTGATGAAGAAGCCGCCGAACGCCGGAAATCCGCTGATGAAATCCGCCGGTTGACGCTTCTACTCACCCACCAGCCCGAACCGAAGCCAGAGGCAACACCAGCAGCACAGCCCACGCCAGAAGCGACCGCCGACAAGGGCAAGCTATGGCAAAAGCTCTTTGGCAGAGTTAAGTTATGATAATATTTCAGACACGAAAAAGGGCGCCGACCCCACCACAGAGTTGCGCCCTTTTCCGTTTTACCAACCAGCCCCCTACAGGAGGAAACTAGCTTATGACCGATACTACACCAGAAAATGACTCGCTTTGCAATAGCATTGTGATCCGGCCAGAAGAACGGCTTACAGCGGACGAATTACGCAGCCGCATGGAAGAGCGGGAAGCCAAGAAACAGCCTGATTCCGTAGAGTATCAGCACAGCTTGCTTTGTGCGTTGACCCTACCGCGCAGCCGCCAGCCCACCCGCGAATATCGCCGAGACTACCAAGGCCGGAGCCTGATTATTGAAGCTGGAAGCCTTTGGAACGGGCAAGACTGGATTCCCCAGCCCCTGCCCTATGGCCCGAAAGCCCGCCTTTCATTGATGCACATTTGCAGCGAGGCGGTAAAAGCGAAAAGCCGATATTTAGAGATTGAGCGAAGCGCAAGGGCCTTTATGGATAGAATAGGGTTGGATGGCCAAGGTAATAATTACCGCCTTTTCCGCCAGCAGATGAACGCCCTGGCCGCTTGCCGTTTTATGCTTGGATATACCAAGCCGGACGGGAAGGCCGCGACCATACAAGCGAACCCTATAGAAGAATTTGAAGCATGGGTTGCTGACGATGAAGGCCAGCCCGCTTTGTGGGCTTCTGAATTGAAGCTGGGGGAAACGTTTTACAATGATTTGATCAAACACGCCGTGCCGCTTTCGGGTAACGCGATTCGCGGGCTTTCACATTCCGCCATTGCCTTGGACTATTACGGGCTTTTTGCCTATCGGCTGCACGCGCTGGAAAAACCTGTTTTGGTCTCATGGGAGCAGCTTAGGGGGCAGATAGGGCAGGAGTACAAAACCGCCAAGGACTTCAAAAAAGAATCCCTACCCGCCATTAAAGCCACGCTTGAAGTCTACCCCTCCGCCAGGGTGGAGCAAGTCAAGGGCGGCTTGATGCTCAAGCCCTCCCCGCCCCCCATTACGCGGCAAGCCGTGGGCGTGTCGCGTGGGCTGGCCGACAAGGTGAAGGCCAGCTTGCCTCCCCCCGAGCCTGAATTGCCGCTTTCCCTTCACCCTCTGCACCCACGCACTGTGGAAATCTTCCGCAAGCGTTACCCCCGCCTAGACCCCTACACTTGCGACATGGACTTTAAGCACTTTCTGAACACCAGCGCGACGGAACAGCCCCGCGATTATGATGCTGCTTTTCTGGGCTTCGCCAAGACGTGGGCGAAAAGCAACCCGTAGGCGACCCGTCACCGAACACAAAAGCCACGCCGAGTGCGTGGCTTTTTTTATCCCAAAATTGGGTTTTTGTTCGGCTCATCGCCCCCCCTAAAGTATCCACAGTTCGGCTTTTTTGTACGTTACA
>Ga0194061_1001164_pt1 | contig 15692 bp, 11 predicted proteins | sample SepL2221m_MetaG_FD_163423 | JGI IMG/M metagenome (GOLD analysis project Ga0194061, IMG submission 163423) | Anoxic zone freshwater microbial communities from boreal shield lake in IISD Experimental Lakes Area, Ontario, Canada - Sep2016-L224-21m | ecosystem: Environmental > Aquatic > Freshwater >... | reverse complement strand
CAGGTTTGCAGATTTCTGTTTCTGGTGCACAGGCATCCGCTTCATGGAGAGGCTCAAATACTGATTTCTTCTTAAATGAAATTAGTACACCACTTGATATGATTTTGTCGCTTCCTATTTCAGATATTGCCTATGTAAAAGCAATCCGACCTCCTTTCTTTGGTTCAATAGGTGGGGGCAGTGGTGGAGCAGTAGCTATTTATACTAAAAAAGGAAAGAATAGTAAAGGTGGTGCGGAGAATAGCAAGGGGATGGAGAATACAGTACTTGGGGGTTATTCAGTGTTCAAAGAATTTTATAACCCAAATTATGAAAACCCAACAGGCAATTTCGACGCAGATAATAGAACTACCATCTACTGGAACCCTTATGTTTTAACCAATAAAAGGAGCCCAAGGGTTAAGATTGAATTTTATAACAACGACTTAAGTAAAAAATTACAAATTGTATTAGAGGGGATTAATTCAAATGGCAAATTAGCAAGAGTTGTTCATTATATTGAATAAAAGGGTGGAATCAATTTGAAGGGATATTGTAAAGTCAGAATATTTTTCAACCAATTTCTTTTTGAATCTAATATATTTAAAATGACAGAGCAAGAAATAGCTAAACATTTTGATAGAATCAAAGCTGAAAAATATATTGGAAAAGACCCAGCTGTAATGAATCAGTTTATTATTTTAATTAAGAAAGAAATAGGAAAGTCTATTTCCGGTTTAGAGGAGGCTATAAATCTTAATGACTTGCATGAGTTAAAAAGAATTGGGCATCGATTAAAGGGCGCAACTCTTACTGCAGGGATGCAAATACTAAGCAATATTGCTATCCAATTTTCTGAAATGACTTCATGGAATCAAAAAGATGCGGAACAGAATTTAATAAATTTTAAAAATGAAGCTGAACTGGTAATGATAATACTGAATCATGAGAATGCTTAAGACTTTAATCAAAAATTAAATTATTCTACAGCTTTATCAATCTTATATAATCAAGCATAGCCTGATTTATTTCCAAATTCATATTGTCGTTATAATCCTCCAATTTTAATTCAATTTGATAATTTCCTTTTTTTAAAGCGGTTTGTACTTTATTGCTAAAGCCCCAATTGCTCCATTCTTTTGTTCCTCTTTGTGGAAGAATGATCGTGCCTTTCATTTGATTATTTATAAGCAGCGTTCTGATGGCACATTTGTTTTCCGTATTTGTTGGTCCATTACCATTTGCATACCTGAAATCTATCGCATAAAAGCCATCCTCTTTTATTTCAATCTGGAATAAAATGGAAGGATTTATTGTTTTACTAGTTTCAACAAATCCCTTACCATTGAATCCTTGATAATTTAAATTTGAAATAGGATTCGAAGTTTCAGCATCTAAGGTTATTGTTGTTTGAATATCATAATACGCTAGGGGCTCACTTGCAAAAGATGGTACACGTTTCTTGTCTAATGCAATTACTTGATATTCCCCATATCTATTTGCAATGATAGGATAGTTAGTAGTATTAGTATTGCCAATAAATATTCCATTTAATAAAATTTTATATGCTACGGCCCCTTCAACTGCATTCCACAAAAGCTTATGATTTTCTAAATTCATTAATGGTGCTGCAACAGAAGTATAATTATTTGTTTTATTGATTGGTTTTGAACTAATTGGTTGATTACTTAATTGAATTAAAATTTGATGATTGCCCAGGATATTTGCTGGTAATTTAGGGGTTGCTTGAATTATACCATCCACCGAAAAAGATTGAATGCTATTTCCCGTTCCTTCTAATTGAATATCTAATATTGCTTTTCTATATTTAAAATTGCTAAGCGTTTTTGTTCCTGTATAAAGCGCTGGCACAAAAGGTTGAAAGAATAATGAGTCTGCTTGAAAGCTAATACCAAAAACCAGTTTTTGTATTAAGGCAAGGTTCCCGGATAAACTCCAAAGCATATTACTGCTATTGATCTGAGTGCCTGCATAATCTCCATTATCCGCCACAAAATTTTCTTTGTTAGTTAAGAATAAGGCGGCAGGACGATAAATACTATTGATCGATTCTATTACTGCATTTTCATTTCCGGCCATAGCAGATGCCAATGCCCAATAGGTTTGTACAAATGGCCAAACCGCATTATTATGATAAGGTGGAATATTAGGGATTTGTGGGAAGATGCAACTAATGCCAAATTCTGTTTGAGGAACTGATGCGATGATACTTGCAGATTTTTGTTTATCTGCAATACCGAACAAAATACAAAGTGCTTCACCAAGGGCTTCAGATCTAGGGGATACTATTTTATGATTTCTTCCATATAAAAATTGAGCATAATATCCTTTTTCTGGAAGCCATAACCATTTGTTAATCCCGCTTTTTATTTTCTCTGCAATGGCCGCATGTTTTTTGGCAACTTCAGTCTGATGTAATGCCCTCGCCATTAAACTCAATACTTTATTTGCCTGAAAATGTGCTGCATTAGTACCCAAACATTCGCTTTCAAATATATCTGCAGGTTGCATCCATTTTGGATAGGTCTGTTCGCGCCAATCAAGAAAAGATGACTCTCCCTTAACCATTCCAGTTAATGGGTCGTAACAATTGAATAGATCATCTTCAATGCTGTTCTTAACGATTTGATAAGCCAATTCAAGCCAATCCTGATCACCTGTTGCAGTATATACTTCCCAGGCTGCAACTGCCCATATCATCCTGTCTGTGGATGCAGGATAGGCACCCCCAGTTCCTGTATCCTGAATGATCCGTTTTTTCTTATTTACTTTTTTCAGTAAACTATTTTTAGCAACCTGTGGTTGAAGATGCGCCATGGATAAAATAATGGAATAACTAATATCCCTTGTCCATACGCCTGCCCATTCTTTTCCAGTTCTGAATGTACTATCTGGCTCCACCGCTTTGATCATTTCTTCAAGAGATAAATTGTATATCGCATTGGCAAGTACAAAATCACTTTTAAATTGTGGAAAAGCACTGATGTCTTTATTTAGTTTCCATTCGTTCGCAATTTCTTTCTGGTCTTTTTTTGCATTCAACAATAATTCAGTTTCAAAAATACCATCTCCATCAGGATCTTTCAGTAATAAAAAATCATTGTGAATTAAATTATCGAAGTCCCAGATCATGGGCAACGTGCCTCCGGCTATATAGATGCCTTTGAAGTCTTGTTTATAAATCTTTGTTCCATTATAACAAGTATAAAATCCTTTTTCAGCGAATTGTTTTAGGATATCCTTTCCATCTAATCGAACTTTTAATTTTGTATTTGGTAGCAGATAATTTTTTTTGGTTTGAAGCTGTTTGAGTTGCTGTCCAAAAATAATAACTGGAGTTTCCGCATACCCATTCACAGCGGTAACTGTAAAGTGGTGGTCTTGTCCGGAAACCATTTCATTATCTCTGCCATTGATTGCAAATTTAAAACTGATATCAGATGATTGATATAGGTTAGCCGGGCTCTCATAATTGCTGCTGATCTGATGATTATTTAATGCCTTTGCAATAAAATTACCCTGAATTACTTTGTCATTTTCAATGCGATAACTGACCTTATCTTTTTGAGCATTACCATTTATTGTACCGATTAATAATGCCATAGCAAGTAAGTTTATCTTAATGGTAGGATTGATTTTCATAAAAGTAATTTCTTGAAATAGTTGAAAGCTGTGTAAGCAATTGGTATGATTGTAAATTTAGCTATTTTTTGATCTGGGGCATAACAATTGGAACCACTGATTTTTTTCTTAAATCGGGCATAAAGTAGAAATAAAGCCTGAAAGTATTATTCTTGTCATATTGATAACCAGTTGATTTCTGTTGCATCACCTGCATATATCCAAGGTCATAGCTCAGGGCTTTGCTTATATTTTGACGAATGCCTAGGAACAGTCTATTTTGTTCGAATGTATTGTAAACAACTTCTTTACCAAATTGGATAGCAAGTTCATCTGAAACAACTAATGAGGGATATTTTTTATTCTTAAAAACGGGAATAGTAGCACTCATTAAATATCGAACGCGATCTGTTATTTTGTAGTTTCCACTAAAGCTATCATTCACCATTTTTTGTTGCCATCGATTTTCATTTCTTAATCTTTGCAACAAAAGGATCTTACCTAATTTGGTAATCGATTGTATTTGAAAATATAGCCGGTCTTCTTTGGCAAAACTTTTCCATCCAGCAGTTGTGGGAGCAAGCCACATTTTTCCATATCCAGTCGCTATTGTTACATTATCTGTTATCCAATAATTCACGGCCCCCCTTAAAAAATAAAAACTGGGATCTGCGATAAAGTTGTTTCTACGCATATGCACATCTGCTATAAAACCCCAATGGTTTGATAAACGGGTTGTGGAATTAACACTGAACCAGGATTGACTTTGGATATTTACTTCTTTTTGTTTTATTTGTGCCTGAATGGAAGTGCAATAGAACATTAAAATAAAATAGCAAAAAATATAGTTGATTTTGATGGAGTAAAACATAGAATCATTATTAATGAAACATTAGGATGACTGTTGAGTAGTTTCAATCCACTCAAGCAAGCAATCTGTAAAATCTTCATCAAGCAGCAAAAAATAGAATTAATAATTGTGCAGCAAGAATTCTTAAAATCATGGTAAGCGGATAAACAGTGGCATAAGAAGCGGATGGGATATCATTCCCAGCAACTTTTAATGCGAATGCAAGCGCAGGAGGATCGGTACAGGCCCCTGCTAAAAGTCCAGATATTTCGAAATAGGTTTTCTTTAAAAATTTCTTCGCAATTACCCCAACTATTAATAGAGGGATCATCGTGATACAAATTCCCATCAGTATCCAACGATAGCCCGAACCATCACTAAAAGCAGCAGAAAGATTTTGACCACTGCTTAATCCAACACTTGCAAGGAATAAGGCAATACCCAATTCTCTGATCATTAAATTGGCACTATTGGTGGTGTAATTATTGAGGTACAAAAAATTACCAAATCTGCTTAAGAAGAGTGCAACAATCAAGGGTCCACCTGCCATACCAATTTTTACAGCAACTGGCATACTTGGAATATTAAATGGAATACTACCTAATATTATGCCTAAAACTATTCCTATAAAAATGGGGCCAAGATCAGGCGATTCTAATCTTTTTAAAGAATTGCCAACAATATCTGTAAACTGATCAACACTTTCTTCCGTGCCCACAATAGTGATAGTGTCTCCTAACTGAAGAAATATATTTCCATGTGCCACCATTTCGATGCCAGCTCTTTTAATGCGAGAGATAGTAAGGTTCTCGTGTTGTAATTCTAGAATGTTTCCTAACCTTTTGTGGGTGATTTCTTTTCTGGTAACCACAATAAATCGTGAAATTAAATTACTGGAAGGTACCACACGAAGGTTGATATCTGATTCTGTACCCACGAGTAATTTTACTTTTTCCATTAATTTTTTGGGAGCAACAAATTGCATGATATCGCCCTCAGCTAGAACAATGTCAGGAGTTGGTGTAATCACTTCTCCTCCATGAAGCATACGAGAAATTATTACTGGTTCTTGAAGCATTTTAAAAATGCTGCGTAAGGGTTGTCCAATCAGCTGCTTGTTCTCTAATTTGATATGAATAGATAAAGGGCGATTCGATTGAATGAAATTTAATTTCCGATGAAATTCCTTTTCCTTTTCTAAATCGATCCTCAACACTTTTCTTAAAATAACCAGAGATAGAATGATGCCAATCACAGCAAAAGGATATGCAACTGCATAGGCAAGTGTAATAACACCATTATCTGCACCAGTGATGTGTAAATCTTTTACTGCTGCCTGTGCAGCTGCAAGACCGGGGGTATTAGTAACAGCGCCACTCATTACACCTGCTAATACTGCAATATGTATTCCCGATGTATAGAAAAAAATTACTGTAATGATAACGCCAAGTATTACCACACTTGCCGCTAATGCATTATTTCCTAGTGCTGTTTTTTTCAATGACGCAAAAAATCCTGGTCCAACCTGTAAGCCAATCGCGTATACAAAAATAATAAGACCGAATTCTTTAAGAAAATGCTCAACTTCTTTATTGATGCTAATACCTAAATAAGAAAATAGGAGACCGATAAATAGGATCCAGGTGATGCCAAATGAAATTCCAAATATTTTTATTTTTCCCATTGCAATTCCAATTGCTATAACAATTGCATAAATGATGGCAGATTGTGCAACTGATTGCTGAGTAAATAAAGTAACAAACCAATTCATATATCAATCATTTAAAATCAATGGAAAAAAAGAACGAATACAGTGATTCGTTCTTTTTTGCACACTAAACATGTTCAGGTTCTAATTCCCAATGTTCTGGAGAACGCCATAGAGCACTCAATAATAATTCCCTCATGAAATAAAATTCTTTCGGAAGCTTATCATACAATTTTGCAAATAATTCATCATGAGATAATAATTCCTGTTTCCAAGGCTCTCTATCTACAGTCATAATTTTTGCAAAGTCTTCTTTGCTGAAGTTTTCAATGCCTGTCCAGTCAATATCTTCATAGCGAGGCATCCAACCAATGGGAGATTCTGCCGCACCTGCACCGCCGCGAACTCTTTCCACAATCCATTTTAGGACACGCATATTTTCTCCGAATCCAGGCCATAAGAATTTTCCATTTTCATCTTTTCTAAACCAGTTGACACTAAAAATTCTTGGAGCATTTGGTAAATCACGTCCAAATTGTAACCAATGATTTACGTAGTCGCCCATATGGTATCCCATAAAAGGTAACATGGCAAATGGGTCGCGGCGAACTTTACCAATTTCACCAAATGCAGCAGCTGTAGTTTCACTTCCCATTGTTGCAGCAGTATATACTCCGAAGCTCCAATTGAAAGATTGACAAACTAAGGGAACTGCAGTACTTCTTCTTCCACCAAAAACAAAAGCTGCTAGAGGAACTCCATTTGGATTATTCCACTCAGTATCGATACAAGGATTTTGATAAGCTGGAGCAGTAAAGCGGCTATTTGCATGAGCAGCTGGTTTGCCAGTTGACGGATCATAAGGTAAACCATGCCAATCGGTTAATCCTTCTGGAATTTCTTTCGTCATTCCTTCCCACCATACATCCCCATCTTTAGTAATGGCAACATTGGTAAAGATGGTATTCGCCTTAATACTTTCCATTGCATTTGGATTCGTATGGTAATTAGTACCAGGTGCTACACCAAAATATCCAGCTTCAGGGTTGATTGCATATAACTGTCCGTCTTCACTTTTATGTATCCAGGCAATATCATCCCCAACCGTTGTTACCTTCCAATTATCTACACCTTTTGCCGGAATCATCATCGAAAAATTGGTTTTCCCGCAGGCACTTGGAAAAGCAGCAGCGATATATGTTTTTTCTTTTGTTGGTGATTCCACTCCAAGAATTAACATATGCTCGGCTAGCCAACCTTCTTCTTTACCCATTACTGAAGCGATTCTTAAGGCAAAACATTTTTTTCCCATCAATGCATTTCCACCATATCCACTTCCATAAGAAATGATCAATCGTTCATCAGGAAAATGTGAAATGTATTTAGTTGTTGGATTATTGGGCCATTTAACATCATGACCAGGAGTAGTTAAAGGGCAACCAACCGTATGAATACATTTTACGTATGCGTTACGTTTCAAATATGGATAAATACTTTCGCCCATTCTTGTCATGATATACATATTCACAACCACATATTCTGAATCAGTTAATTGTACACCATATCTTGAATAAGGAGATCCAACCGGACCCATGCAGAATGGAATAACATAAAGTGTTCTTCCGTGCATGCTATCTTCCATTAAACCATTCAGCACTTTTTTCATTGCATTTGGCTCCATCCAATTATTTGTAGGGCCGGCATTTTCCTTCACCCTGCTACATATAAATGTTTTGTCTTCCACACGTGCCACATCACTTGGATCAGAGAAACAGGCATAACTGTTTGGCCTTTTAGCGGGATTTAGTTTTATGAACGTTCCCTTTTTAGCTAATAACTCACACAACCCATCATATTCTTGCTTAGTGCCATCGCACCAATGAATACTTTTTGCATCACATTGATCCGCAATGCCATTCACCCAATTCTTTAATTCTGGAATTACCCCAGGAACTTCGTTCAAATGAGGTTTTGTTTCTTTTGTCATACGATATATAATTTTTAATGTAAAATCTATTTAATTAAATCACTTTACAAAGGTTCTATTAAAAGATTAATTGTGAAAATGACAAATGTTAGGTTTATTGTGAAAATTCATCTTTTTTATAATTATTTAAGGTTGATTTTAAGAAATTAAGTAAGTTTTAAGCTTATTTATACAAATAATTTATATTTGATATATAACGTTTTAATTCAATTATTCCTATAAACACATAGATTCTAATGATAAATGTTTATCCCTTAATTGAATATTAAAAAAATCGGTAAATTATGGTTTCTTTGGCGCTTCTATATTTATAATTTAAAAAACTTGTCTCAAATTATATGAAATCATTTTTAGTTTCCTTTTTTTTATGCTTCGTATTTATTTCTAATGCACAACTTAATGTAGCCCGTCCTTTTGGAGATCATATGGTTTTGCAAAGAAACAAACCTGTTCCTATTTGGGGTTGGGCTTCCAGAAATGAAAAGATTACCATTCAATTTAATCAATTGTCCATTCAAACCCAAGCTGATGCAAATGGTAAATGGATGGTAAGCTTGCCAGCTATGAAAGAAGGGGGACCATTTGAAATGAGGGTAAGTGGAAAACAACAAATGATTCAATTAAAGGACATTATGTTGGGCGAAGTTTGGTTATGTTCCGGACAATCGAATATGGAATTTGTAATGCGTGATGCCTTTAATTTCAATGCGGCAACAACTAGTGTTCATCAAGCAGATATACGTCAGTTCACAGTGCCAAATGAAGTTAGTCTTCAGCCAAAAGATTCTATTTCAGGTGGGGTATGGGTTTTGGCCAGTCCTGAAACACTTTCAAATTTTACTGCAGTAGGATATTCTTTTGCTAAAGAAATCGCAAATCAATTACATGTAACAGTTGGATTAATAAAAGACGCTTGGGGTGGTTCTCAAATTGAAGGATGGATCAGTAAAAATGCAATGCTGGAATCGGATGTATTAAAGGAATATGGACAAAAATTTCCTCAAACCTGGGAGGAGGCTGATGCACAATTATTAAAAAACTTAAAGGATAAACTCTCCGCTAAAAATCATCAACTTCCTAACACAGATATTACTTATTTATTAAACAATGATTCAACAGTGTTTGAGCAGTGGCTTCCCTATGCACCGCCTAGTCAGTGGGATTGGCAAGGCATCTGGGCCTTTAGAGGTGCTGGCTTTATGGAAAGAAGTTTAACGATACCTGCTAATGAAGTTGCAAAAGCTTCTATATTAAGTCTCGGCGATAATGATGGTGTATTTCAATTATATATTAATGGCAAGCTCGTCAAAGAAGGGTCCGGGAAAAATTCTAGATTGTTTAATCTTCCCGCGAATACTTGGAAGGAGGGTAGAAATATCCTCTTAATTCACCAGGAGAAACAAGTGGATCCTGCCTGGTTTGGGAATGGCTTTATTGGTGAACCAAGTTCACTCTATCTTAAATTTGATGGGCAGCAACAGACTTTAGCAGGAAATGGGTGGAAGATGATTCCAGACTTTAAAATGCCTTGGAATTATGTGCATGCCCAAAACAATGCAGGTGCTGTTATTTATAACGCCATGATTCATCCCCTTATACCTTTTGCAATTCAAGGAATTTTATGGTACCAAGGAGAATCCAATGCTGATCGTGCTTTTGAATATCGTAAAAGCTTTCCTTTAATGATTGAAAGCTGGAGAAAAGAATGGAAAGAGGAATTACCATTTTACTTTGTACAGTTATCTAGTTTTGGCAAGTTTCAAAACAGTAATCAAGGAAGTGCTTGGGCTGAATTAAGAGAAGCTCAAAGTATGACACTCAGTTTGACTAAAACCGGGCAGGCTGTTACTACAGATATTGGCAATCCAGATAATGTGCACCCTAGAAATAAAGAAGAGGTAGGTAAGAGACTTGCTGCAAATGCATTAGCAAATACTTATGGAGTTCCATTGGCAGTTTTCTGCGGACCTACTTTTCATTCTGTGGAATTTAAAAATGAGAAGGCCATCATTGTTTTTAAAAACTTGGGCAAAGGATGGCAAATCAAGGACCAATATGGATATATCAAAGGATTTGAAATAGCTGGAGCAAATCATCAGTTCTTTTATGCACAAGCAAGAATAGAAGGTGATAATATTATTGTAACTAGTGATAAAGTGATCGATCCACAAGCAGTTCGTTATGGATGGACAGATTCGCCGATAGATGCGAACCTTTATAATCTAGATGGATTTCCTGCTTCTCCGTTTCGAACGGATTCTTGGAAGGGTATCACAGAGGAAAATAAGTTTAAATAATTTTCATAGATCAGAATATCCTTGTTTTTATTAGCTTTTAATAAATAAAAGTTTATGCGGATCGCTATCCCAATATTTTCTATTTTTCTTTTCTTACAATTCACTGTTGTTGCTCAGTGTAAAATTTCTCAGAATAAATTTCCTGATGGGACCATGTATTTGGAAACTGAGCCAAGTTTCAGTATCATTTTATGAGATAAATCGAAATAATTTTTCTGTAAAAGGCCTTTTCCTGATATTTATCATGTCCCTCTGTAACAATCATCACAGTAGTGTAAGCTTAATTTTTGCAAATTTGTGCTAGTTCTGACATCTATTTTTCGTTATACAATTACAATAAATTTATACCTTAAATCCAACCCATGTTTTCACATCACGAGCATTTGAATGAACCAATCACGGAGGGCGAAAGCTATAGAGATCGGATAAATACGGTTGACGAAAACGGAAAGCGCAAATGGGTTTTTGCGTACAAGCCGCCAAATGGTAAGTTCTATAATATCAGAACATGGTTAAGTGTTTTATATTTTATACTTTTTTTTGGGATGCCCTTTGTTTATGTAAATGAAAGACCTTTTTTCTTGCTTAATATTCCTCAAGCAAAATTCATTCTTTTTGGTAAGGTGTTTTGGCCCCAAGACTTTTTTATTCTGGGTTTAACAATGGTCACATTTGTATTATTTATTGTATTGTTTACTGCTGCTTTTGGAAGGCTTTTCTGTGGTTGGGCTTGTCCACAAACAAACTTCATGGAAATGATGTTTCGAAAAGTTGAATTTTTTATATTAGGAGATGCACCTGCTCAAAGGCAATTAAAAGAAGCACCATGGAGAGGGAAAAAGATTTTTAAGATGGGCTTGAAACAATTGGCATTCTATATACTTTCTTTTATAATTGCGAACACTTTTTTGGCCTATATTATTGGGGTAAAGGAATTGGAGAAAATTATTACAGAGCCTGTGATTAGTCATATTGGGGGATTATCTTCTATTTTAATTTTTAGTGCAGTATTCTTCGCGGTGTATAGTTTCTTTAGAGAGCAAGCATGTATTGTAGTTTGCCCCTATGGTAGATTACAAAGTGTTTTGCTCGACAAGAATTCAATGATTGTTGCCTACGATTACAAGCGTGGTGAACCAAGGGGGCCAATCAAGAAAGGGGAAGATGTGTCCACTAAAGGCGATTGTATAGATTGTCATCAATGCGTAAAGGTATGTCCAACTGGAATTGATATTCGTAATGGGCTTCAGATGGAGTGCGTAGGATGTACCGCATGTATAGATGCTTGTAATAATATTATGGATCATATTAATAAACCGAGAGGGTTAATACGGTATGCTTCTGAAAATAGTATCGCCAATGGTGAGCCTTTACATTTTACAACAAGAATGAAGTTGTATACTTTTTTACTTGCTATAGTATTAAGTGTTTTATCTCTTTTATTAATGACCAGAAAAGATATTGATCCAACTGTAATGCGAACTCCAGGACAATTGTATCAGGAGCGGGGTAGGGATAGTCTTTCAAATTTGTATAATGTTAAAGTGGCAAATAAGACAATGAAAATGATTCCTATGACTATAAAGTTAGAGGGCGGTAATGGTCGGATTGAATCCATTGGAAAAGACTATGTAGAAGTAGCTAAAGAAGGACAAGGTTCTGGTACTTTCTTTGTGATTTTACCCAAGTCTGTTGTACATCAAAGGAAAACAACCATCACATTAAGTTTCTGGGAAGGGGATCAAAAAATAAGTGAAACTAAAACGAACTTTTTGGGACCAATAAAAGTAACAGATTAATAAAACTTTTATATCTATTTTATGAGGGGGCTACACTTGTAGTCCCCTTTTTTATGAAGCAGGTAATACTAACCTGATTAATAAAAATATGTCTGGGATTTTTAAAATTTTGAATTTTGAATTTTTACTTTCATTTATATTTACGCTAAACCAAGCCATTATGAAACAAAGAAAGATTACGCTCACCGAATCAGAAATTCCTACTCATTGGTACAATATTATGGCAGATATGCCGAATAAGCCATTGCCTCCATTGCATCCTGCTACGCAACAGCCGATTGGGCCAGAAGCCTTGGCACCATTGTTTCCTATGGAGTTAATTAAGCAAGAAGTGAGCACTGAACCATGGGTGGAAATTCCAGATGAGGTAAGAGATTTGTATTCTATTTGGCGTCCAACTCCTATGTTTAGGGCCTATGAATTAGAGAAAGCAATTGGTACAAAATCGAAGATTTATTATAAATATGAAGGCATTAGCCCTGCTGGTTCGCATAAACCCAATACGGCCATTCCTCAGGCTTATTATAATGCTAAAGAAGGCATAAAAAAAATCGCAACCGAAACGGGTGCCGGTCAATGGGGGAGTGCTTTAAGTTTTGCATGCAAATTATTTGATATAGAATGCGAAGTCTTCATGGTAAAAGTTAGTTATGAAGGAAAGCCCTATAGAAAAGTAATGATGAATACCTGGGGAGCTACAGTACATGCTTCTCCTTCTAATTTAACAGAGGCAGGTCGTTCTATTTTGGCAAAAGATCCTAACTCTCCCGGTAGCTTAGGTATTGCAATTTCTGAAGCTGTAGAAGTGGCCGCCACAAATGAGGATACCAAATATGCATTAGGTAGTGTGTTGAATCATGTATTGATGCATCAAACTATTATTGGACTTGAAGCAAAAAAGCAACTGGAAAAAGCTGGAGATTACCCCGATATTATTATTGCTCCTTTTGGAGGAGGTTCTAATTTTGCGGGTATCAGTTTCCCATTTTTACAAGACAATTTATTGCATGGAAAAAAGGTTCGGGCCATTGCTGTAGAACCTACTTCTTGCCCAAAATTAACCAGGGGGGTATTTCGTTATGATTTTGGTGATACTGTTGGAATGACGCCTTTGTTGCCTATGTATACACTTGGACATAATTTTATTCCTTCTCCTATACATGCGGGAGGGTTGCGTTATCATGGAGCAGGTGCAATCATTAGTCAGCTTTTAAGAGATGGTTTAATTGAGGCAACTTCAATAAATCAAATAGAATGTTTTGAAGCTGGTGTTTTATTTTCAAGAACAGAAGGTATTATACCTGCGCCCGAGGCAAATCATGGAATTGCAGAAGCAATACGTCAGGCAAAGATTGCAGATGAAGAAGGTGTATCAAAAACCATTCTATTCAACTTATGTGGACATGGTAATTTTGATCTCTCATCGTACGAACAATTTCTTGCAGGTAATTTGATTGATTTTGAAGTGAGTCAGGCAGATATTGAAAAATCAATTGCAGAATTAACAACACCAATTATTCAATAAAATAATTGATCCATATTCAGAAGGCAAATCAGATGGTTTGCCTTTTTTCTTTGTAAATTGAAGAGGATAGTTTTTTCTTTAAAATAAATAAGTTGTATGAGTCAGATTCAAGGTAAAAAAGCATTGATTACAGGAGGTGCCTCAGGAATTGGTAAATTAATGGGGAGAGAGCTGTTGCGAAAGGGATTAGGGATTTTGGTAATCTGGGATTTTAATGAAGTATTATTGAAGGATACAGTAGTTGAGTTTGAAAATGAAGGATATAAAGTTTATTCTTTTATTGTTAATGTAATGGATACCGAATCGGTTATAACAACAGCCCAAATAGTAAAAGAAGAAATTGGTACGATTGACATTCTGATCAATAACGCTGGAATCATTGTTGGAAAATATTTTTTGGATCATACGCATGAAGATATTGACAGAACCATGGGTGTAAATAGTGCCGCATTGATGCATATCACTAAAGAGTTTCTCCCTGATATGGTTAACATGCAACAGGGGCATATTGTTAATATTGCTTCAGCAGCAGGAATGGTAGGAAATCCCAAGATGAGTGTATATGTTGCAAGTAAGTTTGCTGTAGTAGGTTGGAGTGATTCATTATTACTTGAAATGCGCAATGCGGGAACCAATGTTCAGGTAACCACAGTTACACCTTTTTATATCAGTACCGGTATGTTTGAAGGGGTCAAAAGTAGTATTGTTCCAATCGTAAAACCGGAGATAGCGGTCAAAAAAATAATTAGGGGTCTGGAGAAGAATAGTCGATATGTAAGAATGCCTGGAATTATTTATTGGGTACCATTATTCAAGGGGATATTACCCGCATTTCTCTTTGATATCATTGTAGGAGAGTGGTTTGGTATGTATCGGTCGATGGATGAATTTAAGGGTAGAAAATAATTGTTGTGCCAGCAAATCTGAAGAGATCAATCAATTTTTTGAAACTTGTCGATGATGATTTCAACAGGTTTATTATTGGAAGGAGGCAATCCTTTAAACAACCATAAATTCAGATGCACAGGTTCTGCTGTATGAGGTATAAACAGAGCCGGATTTTTTGAGGTAAATATTTGTCTAGAAATCAATGAATCAGTTTGCAAATCCCATCCTTTGAAACTTTGAAAAATAACTGATGAAGCCGACCAGATAAATCGATGTGTTGTTTTTGGGTTAGAAAGTGAAATTTTAAAAGGATAGGTTTGATTGGTGTAGCCATTTAATAATGAAGCAGGCCAAACTGTAAAATTACCAGCTTTATTTGTTTCTATACCCCACTTAGCAAATTCTATATCAATTTCGTTAGTGGCATCAGGCACTTTAGGAGAAGCGGGATAATTAAATAATCCTAATACAATATTTTTATCCAATTGATCAATTGGTCCTTCCAGGTACCATTCATAAGTTCCAAATCCTAATGTATCAGTAGTCCATATTTCGGCACAGTCCCATTTTTTTGCTACTGAATCAAAACTGATTTTTAAATGAAGCCTTCCATTTGAATCAACATAGGCATTGTTCGGGTTCCAGCTGTTTGGGCCAGGTGTGGCTGATCCTGATTTTACGTACCAGCTATATTTTGAAAAAACGAGCATTGGTGAGATGGTATCATTTGTACTAATAAGATTCGGAATTCCTTTTATTTGTATATGATTATTTAAAACACTTATGTTTTTATAATTGAATGGAAGGAGACAGCATATCAGTATTGCGGGGAAGGATAAGGATAGGATAATATTTTTCAGAATGCTATATTTATATAATATGAAAAAAAGCTTAAAAAGGCTTCAATATCTCATTTATTATTGTTTATTGTAATAATAAACAATAAATTTAATTAATACCTTTTGTATCACCCCAAAACAACTTTTAAAATGAGTAAGAATTATACCTATTTATTAG
>Ga0194061_1001160_pt1 | contig 15740 bp, 16 predicted proteins | sample SepL2221m_MetaG_FD_163423 | JGI IMG/M metagenome (GOLD analysis project Ga0194061, IMG submission 163423) | Anoxic zone freshwater microbial communities from boreal shield lake in IISD Experimental Lakes Area, Ontario, Canada - Sep2016-L224-21m | ecosystem: Environmental > Aquatic > Freshwater >... | reverse complement strand
GTTACCCTGCGAACGCAAGTTGACCGGCACCATGGCGCGGATTTCTTTGCCTTGCGTGACGTCGCCGTGCTCCTTGAGGTACTCGCCGATTGCGCCAGCCACACAACTGAGGAGCACATCATTAACGGAACAATTCAAAGCCTTGCCCACTGCTTTGACTTCCGTGAGGGGGATCGGCGCGCACCAGGCAACCCGCTTGGAGCGCCCGGGAGCGCCTTTCAGACGGGTGGGTGAGTCGTCAACCATTAGTGCCAGTGCTGCCAGGTCCGCCATAGCGTGGTACGCAAGCTTGGCCAGATCCACAGAGCCATGCATGCCTCTTTCCACGCCCTTTTGCGGCTCCATCAACAACCCCAGGGAACGCACAGCGCCCTCTCCCGCCGCACCCAATGCCCTGACTGTCATATTGGTGAACGGTTTGAGCAATGAGTCTGTAATCCACTCCTCGGCGCCTTCCAGCCCGTCTTTGTGCGGTTCGTGGCGGGGAAGCCCGGGCGGGGGCGAGCCGCCATCGACCAGAGACTGGGTCACCGCAAGCAGGGCCATGCCGTCCGCAATGCAATGGTGAATGCGCACCATCATGGCCGATCCACCTTTGTAGTGCTCCACCAGGTGGAATTGCCACAAGGGATGCTGCTTGTCGAGCGGCTGCATGGTGAGTTCAGCCAGCCGGTCCTGCAGCGCGTCTTGCTGCTGCCCCTTGGGCCTGTGTTCAAGCGCCTCGATAACCAGATGGTTATCCAGATCGAATGCCGGGTCATTGACCCACGTAGCACCGGTCGCGTCCTCCACCGCGCACTGGACGAAGCGCGGGTACTTAAGCAGTCGCTCTTCCAAGCGCTGGCGCAAGTCCGCGTAGCGCAACCGGGGTGTGACAACCCAGACGCCCACAATCATCATCAGGTTGGAGGGGGAATCCATACGCAGCCATGCGGTATCGACCTTGCTCATGCGCTCACCGTGTAGGCCCAATACCCCCTCCACTACTCTGGCCAGGCTTTCCTGAATGGAGTGTGTCGCGCTGTACTCCGGGGGCTGTGCGACTTTCTCGGGTTTGATACGGGTAACCATAGGACCTCCAGAACGGATATCGTTGCGGGGAAAGAGTATTCAATGCATCAGGATACAGGCAAGCCGCCTGACTTCTGCTGTTGTACTATTGTGCTTGCCTGACGCGCCGCAGACCAGCGGGCAAAATTCAGCATCCAAACAAACCTTTACGGAGAACCACCCATGTCCGACCTGAAGAAAAAATTCGAAGCCGCCGTCGCCAACTCCAAAAGCCTCACTGAACGGCCCGATAACGGCACTTTGCTCAAAATTTATGCGCTGTACAAGCAAGCCAGTTCGGGAGACAACACCGAGAAAAAACCTGGATTTGTCGACATGGTCGGTCGCGCCAAGTGGGATGCCTGGAACAACTTGAAAGGCACCAGTGACAAGGCTGCCATGCAGCAGTATGTGGATTTGATCGAGTCTTTGAGCTAAATATAGCTTTAGCCCCCGTAGAAGCTGCGTACACAGCTACAAAAACGATAGCGTCTTCGACGCTATTTTTTTTTGGGAGATGATTTTTTGGCTGGCTTCGGTTTCAGCAAGTCATCCAGATTTTTGACAATTTCCGCTTCAATGCGACCTTTGAAAGCGCCCAACAGAAAGCCCAGTTTGGCGTCCAGATCGAAATGGTCCGCGGTCACGTGCAAAACGCCGTTGACCCCCGAACGGGTAAATGTGACACGGTCTTCTTTGGCGCCCTCTTCGTAGGTGCAGGCCATGCCAAATTCAGCCTCCACGTGCTCGGCCCAAGCAAACGCGACTTTTCGCGCTGCGGTCAGGCTCAAGGAATGTTCGCGTCGAATGTGTAAATCTGCCATTGCCGATCTCCTGAGAGTGGGTTTGTCGCGCTAGTTTGCGTCATACTCAGGCGCATCATAAAACCCCTTGGGCGCCTGTAAGCGTTTGACTGACTATGCTTTACAAATTCAAATCCAAAGTGACGGGTGACCTGATCATGCTGGAGCCCAATGGGCGCCAGATTCTGAACATCGTTGGCAAAGAAAGCCTGGTCAAAGGCATCTTGCTGCCGCAGGATATGCCCGCCGCCATTGCGGCGCTAGAACTAGCCATTGCGCAGGATGAAGCCGCGCTGGAACAACGGCGACAAAGTGCGCAGACCGCAGGCGAGACACTGCCCAGCACTGACAGGGTCACACTGCGCCAACGTGCCGTACCATTTATCGACATGCTCAAACAATGCCAAAAAGCGGAGAAAGAGATTGTTTGGGGCGTTTAGGCACGCCACAAGCTATCAATCGGCGTAGACGCCCGCTGCTTTGACGATGGGGCTCCATTTTGCAATTTCGGCCGCCACAAACTTCTTGTGCTCTGCCGGCTCAACTCGTTTGTCGCTCACTACCACAGCGCCAAGACCTTCCTGTTTCTTGATGAATTCAGGGTCCTTCAAAGCCAGCCTCAGCGCAGCATTGATTCTGGCGAGGACGTCTAGCGGCGTTCCCTTGGGCGCGTACAGGCCTTGCCAGACAGTGACTTCAAAACCCTTGAGACCGGAATCCTGCATGGTGGGTAAGGTCTTGAGGGCGGGTGTAGTCAAGGGTTTAGCGGTGGTGACGGCATAGCCAATGACCTTTTTGGCTTCGATGTGAGAGGAGGTGTTGGTGGTTTGGTCACACATCAAATCAATCTGTCCGCCGATCAGGTCCGTCATGGCAGGGCCAGTCCCTTTGTAGGGGACGGTGGTCATGTCAACCTGCAGGGCGTTTTGAAACAGCAAACCACACAAATGTGAGGCTGAACCCACCCCGGCGTTGCCCAAATTGATCTTGCCCTGGTTTTGCCCAATCCAGGTGACCAGCTCCTTGAAATTCTTGGCCGGGAGCGACGGGCGCCCAATGAGCGTCATGGGCACGTCACTAACCATGCCCAAATATTCAAAATCGCTTTCAACCTTGAACGGTATATTGCGTACCAGCGTGGGCATAGTGGCCATGCTGATATGGTGAAACAACAGCGTGTAGCCGTCGGGCGTCGCCTTGGCTACCTTGTTGGCCCCAATAGAGCCCCCGGCGCCAGCCGCATTGTCGATCAGTACGGTGGCGCCACCCAGGGGTTTGCGCATCGCCTCGGCCAAATCACGAGCCGAACGGTCGGTGGGGCCACCCGCCGCAAAGGGAACGACTATGGAGACTGGCTTGCTGGGATAGGTGTCTGCATGCGCCCACAAAGCAGAAGCAGCCACTACAACGACGAGTAATTTTTTCATGACGAATCCTTATGGTTAGACCTGCCGGCCTACCGCCAGCATAACCATTTGCCATGATGGAATCTACCTAGATCGCATGAATCGCTATTTGTAACTGCGGGCGTCTTCAATAATCTTGCCGTCGTTGGGCAAACTACCAGTCGGCACAATTTCAACCTGGCCGCGCAGCTTAGTGACATCCCGAATGGCCTCTTCGATCCGGGTGCTCAAGCCCTCCAGATTGGTGTCAGCCTCAACCCGTAACATCATCTTGTCGTTGGCCATTTCACCGCTCACGACCAGACGCGCACGGGCCACCCCTGAAAAGCGTTTAACGATCTCATCCACCTGCTTGGGGTGCACAAACATACCGCGAATCTTGGTGGTCTGGTCGGCGCGCCCCATCCAGCCTTTGATGCGCACGTTGGTGCGCCCGGTTGGGCACTGGCCCGGCAATATCGCAGACAAATCACCAGTTCCAAAACGAATCAAGGGATAGCCAGCATTGAGCGGAGTCACCACCAGTTCACCCACCTCGCCCTCAGCCACCGGATCTCCGGTTCCGGGGCGAACAATTTCCACGATGACGTTTTCGTCGAGCACAAGTCCTTCGCGTGCCGGTGTCTCGTAGGCGATCAGACCCACGTCGGCAGTGGCATAGCACTGGTAGCCGGCAATTCCGTGCGCCAGAAACCAGTCGCGCAGACTGGGGGGAAAGGCCTCACCACCAAACATCGCCTTGGTCACGCTGGGCAACGTAACTCCCATTTCCAACGCTTTCTCAACAATGATTTTCAGAAAACTCGGGGTTCCGATGTAACCCGCCGGTTGGAGGTCGCGCATGGCTTGCACTTGTTGCTCGGTCTGACCGGTGCCACCCGGGAAAACGGTGCAGCCCATCGCATGAGCGCCGGTCTCCATCATGGAACCAGCAGGCACAAAATGGTAGCTGAAGCTGTTATGAATGAGTTCGCCCGGACGAAAGCCTGCGGCATAAATGGCCCGCGCCATGCGCCAGTAGTCACGCCCGGTACCTTCGGGCTCATAAATAGGGCCAGGGCTGGCAAACACACGCGGCATGTCGGTACCGAAACCCACAGCACTAAAACCGCCAAACACATTGCCACCCACCGCCTGCGCACGCGAAGCCTGCTGAATCTCCTGCAACTCGTGCTTGCGCGTTACCGGTAGTTTGGCCAGTGCAGCGCGACTGCTGATACCGGTTGCATCGACACCGCTCAAAATCTCGGCAAATGCAGCACTACGGCTTTGGGCATGCGCGACCTGCGCCGGCAATGCCGCCATGAGCGCGGCCTCGCGATCAGCGGGCGAACGTGTTTCCATTGCATCAAAATATTTAGCCACAGCCCATTTCTCCATGTTTACCGACGACATTTGGGTGGCAAAGCGTTGCGAGCCACCCCATCCAGAAACACCGTGGAACCGGCTTTGCCGGGCCACCGGTGTTGCCCCCTGCAAGGGGGAAAGCGGCCACGCGAAGCGGGCAAGCCGGGGGGTGTTTCATCAAGCAAGCCAGCGCTTGCGCCGCTTGTAGCTCTTGACGTCCTTGAAGCTCTTGCGCTCGCCGCCACCCATGCCAAGGTAGAACTCCTTGACGTCTTCGTTGGTACGCAAATAGTCGGCTGCGCCGTCCATCACCACGCGGCCAGATTCCATGATGTAGCCGTAGTCGGCGTACTTCAGGGCCATATTGGTGTTCTGTTCGGCCAGCAGGAAGGTCACCTTTTCCTTGGTGTTGAGGTCTTTGACGATCTCAAACACCTCTTCCACGATCTGCGGGGCCAGGCCCATGGATGGCTCGTCGAGCAGCACCATGCTGGGGTTGGCCATCAGTGCGCGCCCGATGGCGCACATTTGCTGTTCGCCACCCGAGGTGTACGCAGCCTGGCTGGTGCGCCTTGTCTTCAAACGGGGGAAGTAGTTGTAGACCTTCTCCAGGTTGGCATCGACTTCGGCCTTGCTCTTGCGGGTGTAGCCGCCGGTGAGCAGGTTTTCTTCAATGGTGAGGTGGGCAAAACAATGCCGGCCTTCCATGACTTGCACCACGCCACGCTGCACCAGGTCGGCTGGCGAGAGGTTCTCAATGCGCTCGCCGCGCAACTCGATAGAGCCTTTGGTCACGGCTCCACGCTCGCCGGCCAGCAGATTGGACACCGCGCGCAGCGTGGTGGTCTTTCCAGCGCCATTGCCGCCCAGGATGGCCACGATACCGCCCTCGGGCACCTGGAGCGATACACCCTTGAGCACCAAAATGACGTGGTTGTAAATGACCTCAATGCCATTCACGTTGAGAACAATTTTCTTCGCTTCACTCATAGTGATATTCCCGTTTGAACCAAATGAAAGGCTCGCCCAGCGGACCTTTGATTTGGCGGCCCGTCAGGGCCGCCGTTGCTATCAGGACTGGCAGTCCGCAGGGGTGCGCGGTGTCAGCTTCTTGTCGGCTGCATATTTAGCGGCTGTGGTCTTGACCAGGGGCTTCAGCACCTGCTCGTCCGCCTGTAGCCAGTCGGAGGAGAACTCCCACTTTTTGCCGTCCCAGGTGTGAATGCGCGCCCAATTGGAGCCCATATGATCGACGCACGAGGTGCTGATCGGGCGCATCACACCCGCAAAACCCAACGCATCGAGCTTCTTCTGGTCAAGCGCCAAATTCTCATAGCCCCAGCGGGCCTGCTCTCCGCTCATCCACTTGCCCTTGCCAAAGCGCTCTTGCGCGCGGCGCACACCTTCGACTGCCAGCATGGAGCTCATCACGCCACGCATGTAGAGCACTTGCCCAACTTCGTCCTTGGGACCGGTTCCCTGGCCCTTGCTGTGGACCTTTTCCATAATCTCCTTGACCACAGCCGAGTTGGGTTCTGCGCCGTGCTGCATCGTGACAGCGTTGTAGCCCTTGGCGCCGTCGCCTACGTCCTTCACGTCAGGCTCAGCACCTGACCACCACACGCCATACATCTTTTCGCGTGGATAGCCCGTGGCCTGCGCCTCTTTGAGCGCCGTAGAATTCATCACGCCCCAACCCCACAGCAGCACGTAGTCTGGCTTGGCCTGGCGCACCTGCAACCAAGTGGCTTTTTGGTCCACGCCGGGTGCAGTCACCGGGAGCAGCGCAAGGTTGAAACCGTGCATGGCCGCGCGCTCCTGCAGCAATGGAATGGGTTCCTTGCCAAACGGAGAGTCGTGGTACACCAGCGTAATCTTCTTGCCTTTGAGCTTGTCCAGGCCACCCTCCTTTTTGGCAATGGCCTGCACCAGCACATCTGCTGCCAACCAGTAGGTTCCGGCCAGAGGGAAGTTCCACTTGAAGATCGTGCCGTCCTGGCTCTCGCTGCGGCCATAGCCGGCGGTAATGATGGAAATCTTGTCGCCAGGCGCCTTTTCTGTCAGTGCAAAGGTGGCCCCGGTGGACAGCGACTGGAACATGGTAGCGCCGCCATTCTTTCCCTTGAGGCGCTCATAACATTCCACACTACGCGCGGTGTCGTAACCGGTTTCGCATTCTTCGTAACTAATCTTCATTCCATTAACCCCACCACGCACATTCGTGAGTTTGAGGTAATCCACAAACCCGTTGGCCCATGGCACGCCATTGGGCGCATAGGCTCCAGTGCGGTAGGAAAGCACCGGAAAGAACTGCTCTTTGGCTTGCGCAAATGCGCTGGCTCCAAGGGCGGCCAGGGTACTGGCCAGAACGATGTTTCGAATTTTCACGAAAGTCTCCTATAGTTCGGCATTGGTATGCCTGTGGTTAACGAACAAACAACGCAGCTAAAAAGCTCAATGCGGGAAGGGCCAAAGACGCAACTTCTGTTTTGAGAGCGCCCACAACTTTGCCAGACCGTGTGGCTCTGCGATCAGGAACCACACAATCAAGGCACCGAAAATAATCAGTTCGGAGTGGGATATGCCCGCGGTGGAAATTTCGACGCCCACGGCACCACCCAACAAAGGAAGGAACTGGTTCAGAAAGATCGGTAGGATGACGATAAAGCCGGCACCAAAGAAGCTGCCCATGATCGAGCCCATGCCCCCAATAATCACCATGAACAGCAGCTTGAAGGACAAGTCCACAGAAAACGCCGCCGGCTCCCAGGAACCCAGGTAAACAAAGCCCCACAGCGCACCTGCAATACCGACGATAAAGGAGCTGACGGCAAAGGCACTGAGCTTGGCATACATGGGGCGAATGCCAATCACTGCGGCCGCCACATCCATGTCGCGAATGGCCATCCACTCCCTGCCGATTGCTCCACGCACCAGGTTTTTGGCCGCCAGCGCCAGCACCACCAGAATGCTCAGGCAAAACAGATATTTGGAAATCGGGCTCTCAATCGACATGCCCAGAACCTGTAGATTGTTCACCGAGACCGAACCCGAAGGTGCATCATTGGTAAACCACTTGATGCGCAAGAACATCCAGTCCGCGAAAAACTGCGCTGCCAAAGTCGCTACGGCCAGATAGAGTCCCTTGACCCGCAAACTGGGCAACCCAAACAGGATGCCAAAAGCACTGGAGCACAACCCACCCAGCACCAGCGCCAGCAACAGCGGAATACCGGGCACGCGTACAAAGAAGTTGAAGGCCGCGTAAGCGCCCACCGCCATGAAGGCCCCTGAACCGAGGGAAATCTGTCCGCAGTAGCCCACCAGAATATTCACTCCCAGCGCTGCCAGCGACATGATCAAGAAGGGAATGAAGATTGCGCGAAACATGTAGTCGCTACCCAACAGGGGCACGACGAGGAACGCCGCCGCAATCAACAGCAGTATGGCCCAGCGGTCTTGCGCGATAGGAAAGATCTGCTGATCTGCGCGGTAGCTGGTCTTGTATTGGCCGTTTTCTCTATAGAACATAGGTGTCTCTCAAACGCGATCAATGATTTTTTCGCCGAACAATCCTTGCGGACGGAACAGCAAGAACACGAGTGCCAGCACATAGGCAAACCAGATCTCAATACCGCCGCCAACATAGGGGCCCAAAAAAACCTCGGATAATTTTTCGCCAACGCCGATGATCAGGCCGCCCACAATGGCACCTGGGACCGAAGTTAAGCCACCCAAAATCACCACCGGCAAAGCCCGCAGCGCGACGGTTGTCAGCGAAAACTGCACCCCGAGCTTGCTGCCCCAAATCATGCCCGCCACCAAGGCCACAACACCAGCCACGCACCAGACGATGACCCAGATGCGGTTCAACGGAATGCCGATACTTTGTGCAGCCTGGTGGTCATCGGCGACAGCACGCAGGGCACGACCGGTTGCCGTCTTTTGAAAAAACAGACTCAGAGCGGCCACCAGCACGGCCGCGATAAGCGCCGCGTAGAGGTCTTCCTTGTTAATCAGGACGCCGCCCTCAAACATGCTCTCGAACGCAAAGATGGGCTCCTTGGGCATGCCCACGTCGATCTTGTAGATATCGCTGCCAAAAATGGTCTGGCCCAATCCGTCCAGAAAGTAACTGATGCCCAGAGTAGCCATCAGCAGGGTGGTGCCTTCCTGGTTGACCAGGTGACGTAGCACCAGGCGCTCAATGATCCAGGCCACGACAAACATCAGGAATCCGGCGATGATGAAGGCGATCAGGTTGGCTGCAATCGGATTGGATATACCTGTCCAAGCCGGAATCCACTCTGCAAACCGCGCCATTGCCAGCGCCGCAAACAGCACCATGGCGCCCTGCGCAAAGTTGAAGACGCCCGAGGCTTTGTAGATCAGCACAAAGCCCAGCGCCACCAGCGAATAGAGCATGCCCGCCATCAGGCCGCCCAACAAAGTTTCTAAAAAGAAAGCCATAAATCCCCTCAATCAGTTGAGGACAGAGCAAATTTGCTTCGCAAATCTTGGTCTATCCCGCAAACACATTAGTTTCTTAGTGACTCGTGCCTAGGTAGGCACTGATCACGTCTGGGTTGTTTCGCACCTCTTCGGGTGTGCCGTCACCAATTTTCTTGCCGTAATCCAGCACCACCACGCGGTCGGAGATGTCCATCACCACGCCCATGTCATGTTCAATCAAAACAATGGTGGTGCCAAACTCTTCATTCACTTCCAGCACAAACCGGCACATGTCCTGCTTTTCTTCGACGTTCATACCGGCCATTGGCTCGTCGAGCAGCAGCACCTGGGGCTCCATCGCCAAAGCACGGCCCAGGTCCACTCGCTTCTGTAAACCGTAGGGCAACTGGCCCACGGGTGTCTTGCGGAAGGCCTGAATTTCCAGAAAGTCGATGATGCGCTCCACGGCCTCGCGGTGCATGATTTCTTCGCGCTCGGCGGGGCCGATGCGCAGCGCCTGCAAGAGGAGATTGCTCTTGATCTTGAGGTTGCGTCCGGACATGATGTTGTCCAGCACGCTCATGCCTTTGAACAACGCCAGGTTCTGGAAGGTGCGACCAATACCCATCACCGCGACTTGATGGCTGTCCATGTGTTTGAACGCCTGCCCCCGAAAAGTAATGGAGCCCTGCTGCGGTGTGTAAACACCATTGATGCAGTTCAGCATGGAGCTTTTGCCAGCACCGTTGGGGCCGATGATGGCGCGCACCTCATGCTCACGCACATTGAACGAAATATCGGTCAGCGCCTTGACGCCACCAAAACTCAAAGAGATATTTTTGACATCCAGAATGATGTCGCCAATCTTCTTTTGTGCGCCGATGGGCGCCACGGATGCGGGTGAATTGTTGCTCATGCTGCTGCCTTTACGGGGGCAAAGGTCTTGGTGTCTTCGATGCGCAGGGTAGCGCTGACTTTGCCGGTGCGACCGTCTTCAAACTTGACCTGGGTTTCAATAAACTGGGATGTTTTCCCGCTGTAAAGCGCGTCGATCAAACCGTCATAGCGTTCAGCAATAAAGCCCCGACGGACTTTGTTGGTGCGGGTCAGTTCACCATCATCGGCATCCAACTCTTTGTGCAGTACCAGGAATCGGCTGACCTGGCTACCGGCCAGCAAGGTGTCTACACTCAGGTCGGCGTTGACTTTTTCCACGCATTCCTTGATCAGCTGATAGACCTCGGGCTTTTGCGCCAGATCGGTGTAGCCCGCGTAGGGCAGGTTGCGTCGCTCGGCCCAGTTGCCCACCGCATCGAAGTCGATGTTGATGAACACGCAGACCTGGTCGCGACCATCGCCATAGGCTACAACCTCTTTGATGTGCTGAAAGAACTTGAGCTTGTTTTCCACGTATTTGGGGGCAAACATGGCGCCGTCGTTGGCGCCACCCTTGATGCGGCCCACGTCCTTCACACGGTCAATGATCTTGAGGTGTCCATGGGCGTCAATGAATCCGGCGTCACTGGTGTGGTACCAGCCTTCTGCGGTCAACACCTCGGCCGTGGCGGCGGGGTTTTTGTAGTATTCCTTGAGCAAGCCGGGCGACTTGACCAGAATTTCACCGTTGTCAGCTACCTTGATTTCTACCCCTTCGCAGGGCACACCCACGGTATCGGCACGCGCCTCGTGGTCGGGCTGCAGGCACACAAACACAGCCGTTTCGGTGGAGCCGTAGAGCTGCTTGAGATTGATGCCGATGGAACGGAAGAAGCTGAACAGGTCCGGCCCAATGGCCTCGCCTGCCGTGTACGCCACTCGCACCCGGCTCATACCCAGCGTGTTGCGCAGAGGTCCGTAGACAAAAAAAGTGCCCATGGCATACAACACGCGATCCACCATCGAAATGGACTTGCCGTCCATCAACGTGGGTCCTACCCGCTTGGCAATGCCCATGAAGTAATGGAACATATTGCGCTTGATGGCGCCGGCATCTTCCATGCGGATCATCACGCTGGTCAGCAGCCCTTCAAACACCCGGGGTGGTGCGAAGTAATAGGTGGGACCAATTTCTTTCAGGTCGATGGTCACCGTGGCGGCTGACTCGGGGCAGTTCACCACGTAGCCACAGGCCAACCACTGGGCATAGCTGAAAATGTTCTGGCCGATCCAGGCCGGGGGCAAATAGGCCAGCACTTCTTCAGAGCCGGTCAGCTTGTCAAAATCTGCCCCCACGCGTGCCCTGTTGAGCAACGAATTGTGCGTGTGCACCACGCCTTTGGGGTTGCCCGTGGTACCGGATGTAAAAAACATCGCGCCCACGTCGTGCGGTCCAGCCACATTCACTTCACCCGCGAAGAAGTCCGGATGGATTACGACAAACGCTTTACCCGCTGCCTGCAACTCATCGAGCGAAGCCAAACACGCCTCGTCGTACTTGCGCAGGCCACGGGGGTCGTCAAAATAGATGCGCTCCAGCTGCGGACAGCTATCGCGCACCTCCAAGAGCTTGTCGACCTGCTCCTGGTCTTCAGCAAAGGCAAAGCGCACTTCGGCGTTGTTGATGGGAAACACGCATTCGGCGGCGGCAGCGTCCTGGTAAAGCGGCACGGGAATAGCGCCCAGCGATTGCACGGCCAGCATCGTGGCATACAGACGCGGACGGTTCGCACCCACCACCACCATGTGCTCACCCCGGCGCAGACCCGCCTGGTGCAAGCCTGCGGCGAGCTGCTGCACCATGGCCGACAAGTCTGCCCAGGACAGCGATTGCCAGATACCGTATTCTTTTTCACGCATGGCGGGCGCGTTGGGGCGCTCACTGGCGTGCTTCTGAAGTAGCCGCGGAAAAGTCGTTTGCATTCCGAATCCTTGTCACCTGTTCCAAACCCCGGTGCGAGACAACGGGGCTATGTATAGATGCGAATAGTAGTCCTGCATTTGACGTCAGGTTGTCGTTTGGACGACAATCTATGCATTTCCAGATAGGTGTTTTCCCTTCACTTATTGGCAACTTACAAGACAAATCAATGCTCACAGATTCCGCCTTGCACCAACGCCGCCGGGAGTTGACCACCGCCGAGCTGGACGCCATTCCTTGGATCCAATTGCTCTCACCGCTGGAGCGCGACCGCGCTGTCGAAGATCTGAAGATTGCCGATGCAGCCCCAGGTGAATACATCTGCCGAATGGGTCGCCCCGTGACCTACTGGTTTGGCGTGGTGGACGGCCTATTGAAGATGAGCAGTGACACCGCCGAAGGCCACACCATGACCTTCACCGGCGTACCGCCAGGAGGCTGGTTTGGTGAAGGCACGGCGATGAAACGAGAGACCTATCGCTACAACATCCAGCCCTTGCGCAAGAGCCGTGTCGCAGGCCTGCATGTGGATACCTTTCACTGGCTACTGGACCATTCCATCGGCTTCAACCGCTTTGTGATGAACCAGCTCAACGAGCGTCTGGGCCAGTTCATTGCAGCACGCGAGATCGACCGCATGACCAACCCCGACATTCGCGTCGCGCGCAGCCTGGCCTCGCTGTTCAACCCGGTGCTATACCCCGGCGTCGGAGAGGTGCTGCGCATCACGCAACAGGAGTTGGCTTACTTGGTAGGTCTGTCTCGCCAGCGAGTCAATGAAGCCTTGACGGCACTGGCGTCCCACGGCGCCATTCAGGTGGAATACGGCGGGTTGCGCGTCATTGACCTGCAGGCGCTGCGAACACAGACATTTTTTCGGTAGCACAGCGCCGATGTAAGCGATCCACAAGGCACACAAATTCGTTGAACTAAAATTGCCTTGTTCCGTCGTTGAACTCACAAAAATGCGAAAAACTATTTCAAGCTTTGCGTCAACTGTTACCGGGCTGTTGGGTGGTCACGGTTCACTCGACAAGGCGGGGACCCGCCAAGAAGACATTCGTACCGCCATGCTGGCAGCTCTTTCAGAAATCGAGAGCACGCATCCGGGAGACTTTTCCAAGACACTTGTTACGGTCACCCAAGCAAGCGATGTGCAGTCGCTATGGTACGCACGCAGCGAGTTGTTACGCCTGATTGCAGACCGTGACGGCGAGCAAGTCGCAAGTCAAATCCTGGACGGCATTACCTCCATGTTTCGCGGGCTGGTCCCGCAAAGCCAAATGCCGTCACGGAAAATGATCAAACGCTAGTTCACACCCAACCGGACAGGCCCTGTGACGCAGACGTCCAAGCCCAAGATTACGCCTTTTGCAGTGGAGTGGAGAGAGGGGTTCAGCATTGGCATCCCGCGCCTGGACCAGGAACACCGCCAACTGTTTGCACTGGTGCTCGCCCTTAATCTGGACTCGGTTGAACAAACGGTCGAGAAACTACTGGACTATGTCGTTGTCCATTTTTCCAATAAGCAGGACGCTATGGACAGCTGCGGCTACCCAGCCCTCGAGCAGCATCTACGGCTGCACGAGGAATTCGCCGCAAAGATTGCCGATTTTCTGGTCACAGGTGATGACTGGACCGAGGACCGGGTTCAGGAACTGCGCCGCTTCCTGAACAAGTGGCTCATCGCCCACATCATGACCCACGACATGCGGTTCGGTAAGTGGCTCGCGACGCGCAACGAATTGCGCTGAGCCAGAAGCATTACTTTTACTGCCTACATCCCCAAAGACTTCAAGAGCTCATCCTGATCGCTCATTTCTTGGGCTTCTTGCGATGATTGGCCACTCTCTCGCGCCGCCTCCGCTTCGGCTTGCGCTATCACTTCATCCGGGGTGAGCGCTTCGTTAACCTCAAAGTCATGCAGTTTGATGAATTCAGTGCGATCGATGGCCAACTCGAGGTAAAAAATGTTGTTTTTTCCGGTATAGAAAGTCACGCGCCGTGACTCTGGCTGATCCAGCTGGGTGTCCACACTCAACATCACCTGCTTGTTGAGCACCAGCATCTTGGGCTGGTTCTGAGTGATATTGGTTTGCAACTCGCGCCGAACTTTGCCGGTGAAGTCTCCGACAATCTGATTCATGAGCTCGCCCATGATGTTACTGACCTCGTCCGACGTGTGGGCCAGGGCCAGTTCACTCTTGGGCATACCCATGTTCAGCATGTAGCTCTCGTAGAGCTCCATGGCCGTCTGGGCCGAAAAATTCAGAACGACCAGACCCGAAAACCCGCCGTCAAACAACACGAAACAACCGATATCCGGTTTGAGGCAGGTTTTGGTGATGCGTTGAACCATGCCGGAATAGTGGATCGGGCACTGCGTTGCCGCAGTCAGTACCCGGGTGACCGAATTGCACAGGCTTGTCAGAATATCCTCGGTGCCGTACACCACAGCAGACTCTTGCCAAGTTTTGACCATAACGTAACTCTCCAGCCAAAAAGGATGACTGTACAACGGGTAGGCGGTATGTGCCAAAAATCGTGCTCCGCCGCTCTATAAAAATCAAACATCTTTACCGGTTTAGCGTGCATTCGTGGTCCAAGGCCGAATTCACTAAACAAAAAACCCTTCCAGCCCTCGTAAAATATGTGCAAGCAGCTACAAAAGAGATAGCAAATGACAGACTCCAAGCCACCCGCCGCCCCCACCGTATTCCGCCGCGCAGCGCCGCCCGCGGGCAAAACGTCCACAGGCCGTGCCGCCATACCCGCCGGGCAAACCAACACGGCGGCCCATGGCGCCAACGGCACCATGCGACTGAATAAGCGCATGGCCGAGCTTGGCATGGCGTCGCGCCGCGAAGCCGATGACTGGATTGGCAAAGGCTGGGTCAAAGTCAACGGCAAAGTGGCCGAGATGGGTATGCAAGTCGCCCCCGACGCCCGCATTGAGGTCACCAAACAAGCGCAAGGGCAGCAAGCCAACCAGGTCACCATCCTGCTCAACAAACCTATCGGCATCGTCAGCGGTCAGGCTGAAGATGGTCACCAGCCCGCCATTACCCTCATCCAGCCGCAAAACCGCTGGGTGGACGACAACGCGCGCTTCTTCTTCAACCCCAAGCAGCTGCAAAGCCTGGTGCCCGCCGGTCGACTGGACATCGATTCCACCGGCCTGCTGGTTCTGACCCAGGACGGTCGCGTGGCGCGCCAGCTGATCGGCGAGGACTCGGGAATGGAGAAGGAATACCTGGTACGCGTGGTTTACACCGGCGTGGCCAATGAGGCGGCCGCCAACTCGGCGGCCGCGACCTACGGCGGTCGACCCAAAGCGCCATCAACCCAACCGCTACAGGTCTCCAAGCCCACCCAACTCAGCCGCATCGACGATGACGACCCCGTCAGCAGCGACGTCCAATCCGTCTTTCCGGCCGACAAGCTGCGCATGTTGCGCCATGGCCTGAGTCTGGACGGCCAGGCCCTCAAGCCTGCCAAAGTCGAGTGGCAAAACCCCGAACAGTTGCGCTTTGTGCTGGTGGAAGGCAAAAAACGTCAAATTCGCCGTATGTGTGAACTGGTAGGGCTGAAAGTTGTTGGCCTCAAGCGCGTGCGGGTGGGCAAAGTCATGTTGGGCCACCTGCCAGTGGGCCAATGGCGCTATCTGGCGCCGCACGAGAGTTTCTGATGGCAAAACCCCCGATCAGCCACCTGCGCCCCTCTGACCTGCGCGCCATCACCCAGTTGGCAACGCAGGCCACGCGAGGCGTGACCAGCATCACCGAGGGAGTACACCACGCGGTGCTACGCAGCATGGGAGCACCC
>Ga0194061_1001157_pt1 | contig 15762 bp, 11 predicted proteins | sample SepL2221m_MetaG_FD_163423 | JGI IMG/M metagenome (GOLD analysis project Ga0194061, IMG submission 163423) | Anoxic zone freshwater microbial communities from boreal shield lake in IISD Experimental Lakes Area, Ontario, Canada - Sep2016-L224-21m | ecosystem: Environmental > Aquatic > Freshwater >... | reverse complement strand
TCAAAGGAGTTTCCAGCGCTGATCTCGTAGGCGGTCGCGTGGATGAACTTCAAGTCATCGTTGATCCCCAACTGCTTGCCGCGAGACAGATTTCAATCGACGACTTGCGCATGGCTCTTTCCAATCAGAATCAAGACACCTCCGGCGGTGATTTCTGGGAAGGAAAACGTCGCTATGTGGTCCGCACCATCGGTCAGTTTCACTCGCCAGAGCAAGTCTCGGGAGTGATCATCACCAGACGCGAGGGTCGGCCTGTCTATGTGCGCGACGTTGCAACAGTAAAGCTTGGCACCAAGAAAGCCGACGGTGTTGTGCGTCGTTTTGGTGCCAGGAATATCGCCATTCGCATCACGCGTGAGCAGGGCGCGAACGTTTTGGAAACAATGCAGCGACTCCGCGGCGTGGCCGACGATCTCGACAAAGGCCTGCTCAAACGCAAGAAACTCTCCCTCACGCTGGTCTACGATGAAACGACATACATCGATTCGGCAATTGGGTTGGTGCGAGACAACATCGTTGTTGGAGGTTTGCTCACGTTTGGAATTCTGCTTCTGTTTTTGCGAAGCTTTCGCTCAACGGTCATTGTCGCGCTGTCAATTCCGGCGAGCATTGTCGGAACATTTTTGATCCTGCAGCTTTTTGGCCGTTCGCTCAACGTCGTCAGTCTGGCCGGAATGGCTTTTTCTGTGGGGATGCTCGTCGATAATTCAGTCGTGGTTTTAGAAAATATTTTTACGCGTTGGCAAGCGGGAGAGGATCCAAAAACGGCAAGCATTCGCGGCACTCAAGAGGTGTGGGGAGCGGTGCTGGCCAGCACGCTCACCACAGTCGCTGTCTTTTTGCCGGTGATGTTTGTCAAGGAGGAGGCGGGGCAACTCTTTGGCGACATCGCCCTTGCGATTAGCGCTGCGGTAGGCTTGTCGCTGGTGGTCAGCGTGCTGGTTATCCCAGTAGCCGCTGCGAGGCTTCTTCAGAAGGGCAAGCGGCCTTCACCGTCCGCAAATATTCCTGTGTGGGATATTGCCGCGCGACTGGGTGTGGCATTTTGTAACGCAGTGATTTCGATTGACCGTTTTTTGCTCGGCCGTACGTGGAGAATGGTGCTCAGTGGTGCTGGCATCGTGGCCGCAAGCGGTTTGGCCACAGTGCTTCTGCTGCCAAAAGTCGAGTATCTGCCACAGGGCAACCGCAATTTGGTCTTTGGAATTCTGCTTCCACCCCCAGGCTACAACCTCGATGAGATGCTCCGCATGGGCGACCTGATCGAGGAGCGATTGCTCCCTTACTGGGATGTTGATCCTGGAACGCCCGAGGCCGATGCGCTCGATGCTCCCGTGCTCGGCGACTTTTTCTTTGTTGCCCGCGGTAAGAGTATGTTTCTTGGTCTGCGGTCGCTCGACGGTCTCGTCGCGAGCAAGTTGGTGCCGCTGGTGCGGCGAGTTGCCGCCGGTCTACCGGGAACTTTCGTCGTGGCAAAACAGTCGAGTCTCTTTGAGCAAGGACTCTCTGCCGGTCGCACGATCGACGTTGAAATCATGGGTCCAGAGCTTGAACGATTGATTGAACTGGGGCAGATGGTGATGGCCAAGCTCCCAGAAGCCACACCTGGCAGTCAGAATCTGCCGAGGCCGTCGCTGGATCTCTCGAGTCCGGAGGTGCAGGTGTTGCCGCGACTTGAACAGTCTGCCGACATGCATTTAGATGCGCGTCAATTGGGTTACATGGTCGATTGTTTCGTCGACGGTGCGTATGCGACAGACTATTTTCTAGAGAGCGACCGGATCGATCTGGTGATCAAGGCCGACGACAAGTTTGTGACGCGAACGCAGGATTTGCGCAGCCTTCCGGTGATCACTCCGGGTGGGCAGTTGGTGCCACTGGAGAGCGTGGCAGAGGTGCGCGAATACTCAAGCGGTCCCGAACAAATTCTGCATCGCGAGCGACAGCGGGCCATCACTGTGCAGGTTTCGCCGCCCACCACAATGCCACTGGAGGATGCGCAGGATCGAATCGAACAGTTGGTGGTAACGCCTCTCGAGGCTGCCGGCGCACTCGATGGCGGGTATCGCATTCATTTAGGAGGCACTGCCGACAAACTGCGAGCCACTTGGAAATCGCTCTGGTTTAACCTCATGCTGGCCGGTGTGATCACCTATCTCTTGATGGCAGCGCTTTTTGAATCGTGGGCTTATCCGCTAGTGATCATTGCAAGCGTGCCGCTGGGCGCAGTGGGAGGATTTGTCGGCTTATCGCTGATGAACACGCTGGGATCACCGTTTGGAATCTATCAGCCGCTGGACGTACTGACGATGCTCGGCTTTGTGATTTTGATCGGCACGGTTGTGAATAATCCGATTCTGATCGTGCATCAGGCACTGCACTTGGTGCGAAGCGAACAGATGCCTGGACGCGAAGCGATTCTCGAGGCCGTTGGGGGCCGCATGCGTCCGATCTTTATGACCACACTGACAACGGTGATCGGGCTCTTGCCGCTGGTGCTCTTTCCGGGAGCGGGCAGCGAACTCTATCGGGGCTTGGGAAGCGTGCTCTTGGGTGGGTTATTGCTCTCCACCATTGTCACGCTCGTCTTGGTACCGGTGCTGATGGGGCTTGTCTTTTTTGCCGCCGGCCACATGGACCAAGAACATTGAGTGAAGTTCAAGCATCCGGCATGGAAATGTCGGTGTTGTTTCGGAGCAATTCAATGGCGCTTTCTGAGAGCGTCGAAAGATCAAGTCCACGAAGATAGAGCCAACCTTCGTGTTTCGAAAGGCTCTTGGTTGCTTTGTCTGAAAGCGTGCGAATGCTTGCAAGGTCGAGCATGCCGATGTGATGCGACAGAGCCTCGGCGGTCGTGTCGCTCATGCTTGTAAGCCCGCCAAAGCTGAGTCCGCCTTTGTGCTTCGCAAAGCCAGCGGCCACCTTGTCAGTGAGCGAATGAATGCCGTCGAGATTCAGTTCTCCTTCGTGGTCACCCAATGCTCCGGCCACTTCAGGCGGCAGCGTTAAGAGTCCGTTGAGTTTTAGTGACGGTCCTTTGTGCTTGGCAATTGCGAGTGCCGCCGCCAAGGAAAGTGTTTCGAGTGATGCAAACGAGAGCGACCCTATCGATTCTTTTAGCACTGCGGCAGTCTCGGGTGAGAGAGACGTGAGACCGCCAAGAATAATTTCGCCTGTAAAATTGATAATCACCTGCGCAGTTTCCGGTGAAAGGGTGATCAAGCCTTCGAGCTGAAGAGGGACTTTGGTATCGATATGACGAGAGATGAGAAGCTGAGCATCTTCTGGAGAAAGTTCGATGCACTTATCAGACTCCACTTCCCAGACACCTCGGATATTTGGATTCGAAATTTTCCCGAGGCCTTCGAGCAATTCTTTTGCCTTGCCTGGAAGATGCTTGATTCCCTCGAGCGAAAGAAGGCCTTGATGCGTTGAAAAGGCGATGGCGACATCGTCAGAAAACGTTTCAAGCATATTGAACGACAGTTCGCGATAGGTCTGCGTGACCAACGTCTGGGCCACATCTACCGAAAGTGAGGTAAGGCCGTTCAATGAAATCCCCCCCTCGTGTCGCGAAAGAATTTCTGCGGTCGTTCGATTGATCGTTGACAGACCGTCGAGGCCTAAGCCCCCTTCGTGAAAGGCGAGTTTGTGAGCGATCGAATCGGAAAGCGTCAGGAGTCCGCTGAGCACCAAATAGCCTTTATGCTTTGCAAGAGAGAAAGCTTGAGATTCATTGATAGAAGAGAGTTTTTTGAGATAGAGCGAACCAGAGTGCCGGCCAAGATACTCCGCCGCTTTGTCCGTCAGTTGTACGATTCCATTGAGTGCCAGTTCACCTTCATGTGTGGCAAGCACCTCTGCAACGGCATCGTCGATCGATTCAAGTCCTGATACATCGAGCCACCCGTGCTGGCTTTCAGCAACCAGAGTTTGGGCCTGTGTCACAGAACAGATTTTGAGAGCTATGGAGTTGAAAGTCATAAGCCTATTTTTGAAAGAGGAACCGCGTTGTTCGAGTCTCAGGCATTCAGGTCATCGTCGGCCGATTCAGGCCAGCGATCGATCGGCTTCCAGCCCAACAGTTGTTGCGTTGGCTCCAGATCAAAAATCGTCTGCTGTTGTGGCCGACTCGTAGCAAACGTCAAGTGATAACCAGGAGACACGTTGCGTTCTACTGCAGCGGCGAAGAATGTTCCGGCATCCCGGGAACTGAGATAGACGTCTGGTCCACGATCGCTGTCCGCGAGTTCTAGCATGTGATCCTGCGTTCGTGGGCACCAACCCAATCGGGCCGCGATCACCGTGAGATCGTAATTTCGTGCGTAGATTTTTCCGGCAGCCTCCAGGGCAACCTTGGTGACGGCATACCAGCCGCGTGGAGAGATCTCGTCAGTGACATGAATAGGCCAAGGACCATTCTGCTGCTGCCACCAGTTGACCTGACCAGAACTGGCAAGCAAGAGGCGTTTGACTCCACCAACTCGGGAGGCTTCTAGGATGTTATGCACGCCCAGGATGTTGTCGGGCAGCAATGTGGTGAGAAAGTCATCATCATCTGGAGTCGCCGCGAGATGGACAACCGCCCGAACATCCTTGGTCGCCTCCATCAAAAGCGACAAGTCGTGCAGACTGCCAACGATGGATTCTCCTATGGGCGAGGGCAGCCGATCGAATGATCGAACGGCCCAGCCGCGATGTGTCAGCTCACGGGCCGCAGCGCGTCCCAATCGTCCGGCGCCACCGGTGATCAAAACGATCGGTTGACTCATAGAGATGTCTCATGAACGACGATTTGTTTTTTGAATTATCACGTTCGTTGATGGTTCAAAAAACATACGCGGTGACGTGTAGAGAAGCTTTGTTTGAATGAATCGTATTCGCAGTTCAATCAAAAGGACCGCGGAAGTGTGAGGTTGGAGAGTGCTCAGACTCTCACGCGTTCTGCCGAGAGTCTATCGGAAGCAGATTTCTTTTGCAGACATTTCAATCGAAGGACACTCTTGCACAGAATCGAAAACGAATCGTAAAAATCGGTTTCACTCGGCTGCGCGAGATTGCAGAAGGAGGATTAAAAAAGCTCTTTTAAGGAGGGTATTGCAGCGAGTGTTGCATCAAGTTCTCACGTCATGCACGCACTGCTCCTGTGATGAGTTGCCGACCACCCAGAGAACTGTGATTGACGACGATCGTAGAAAAATCTATCAGCATGCTCGTTCAGGGGGCTTTCAAGAATAAACGAATAGAGAACAGGCCACCCGATAATTCAATTTGTTCATCCACATTGTGTGAAACAAGTATACAAAGCCACCTTGTTGCTGCTGTTGTACTCCGTGCTGAGCGGTTGCGTGCAGTCGTACCCAACTCGTTCTGGGTTTTTGACTGATTACTCTCACTTGCGCCCGATTTATTCAGGGTGTCGACCGATTGGCAGAGAAGAAACTCGTTTTGTTCGATCCGCAGCTCCGCGTGCGTTGGAAAATATAGATTCTTTTTATATTGAACCGGTCAGGTGGGTGGCTGACGACTTGGGACAACCGGCAAGCACTCCTGAGAACGCTGAACGGATTCGTCATGCTTTAGAAATTTCAATCGCAAATGAGCTCGGTACGATTCGACCAATCGTGAGTACGGTTGGGCCTCACACAGCGAGAGTCCGCGCTGCAGTGACAGGGGTTCAGGAGTCCAAGCCGATCATGAATCTCATAACATTTATTCTGACCGGGCCACTGTTTAACGGTTCAGCCACTGCAGAGATTGAAGTGATTGATCCATGCGGCGTGCAGATCGCTGCAGAATCAATAGCAAAGCGAGGAAAGGAATGGGATCTTCTTGGCTTTTTTCAAAGGTCAAGGCATTCTGAATCAGCTTTGCAGCAGGTCGCCGAACAACTCGCAAAGGATGTCCAACTCGGAGATGGAATGTGTGAGGCACACGAGTCTTCGACAAAACGGTAATGAACGCTTCCTTGGACGAAGTCGACTTCCTGCGATACTCTGTGCTATCGATACGTGCTATCGAGAAGAGGTAATCGGAAGAGCCTCGGAATGAATTTCCAATCTGCTTCTCAGGGGTGAACACAACATGAATCATGGAAGTCACGACGCCTCCGTTCCAAACTCACAGCGATTGCTGTGGGCGGGATTCATGGCGATCCTCGCAGCAGGTGTCGGTTTTTCAATTCGGGCAGGCATTCTCAAACAGTGGGCTGAACAGTACGGATTCACGATGACCGAACTCGGAGCCATCACCGGAGGTGGCTTAACGGGCGCAGGCGTCATTATTCTGGTGGGTTCCTTCATGGCCGATAAAGTCGGCTATGGAAAACTCATGGCGATGGCCTTTCTAACGCATTTTCTTTCGGTCGTTCTCACGTTGCTTGCCGGTGCCGCATTCGCATCAGGTGGCAAAGATGCTGCATACCAATGCCTTTACTGGGGGATGTTTCTCTTTGCCGTAGGCAATGGAATTTGCGAAGCGGTCGTCAATCCTCTTGTGGCCAGTTTGTTTCCCTCAAACAAGACACACTATCTAAATATTTTACACGCCGGTTGGCCGGGTGGTCTGATCATTGGTGGGTTGTTGTCATACGGTATGAATCCAGATGGAGTGAAAGCGGTCGATTGGCAGATCCAGATGTCGATTTTCATGATTCCTGTGGTGCTCTACGGCGTGATGGTTTTCGGTCAACGTTTCCCGAAATCAGAGGCGAGCGAAGCGGGGATTGGGTATGGCGAAATGTTTTCTCAACTGTTTGCGCCGTTGATGATCGTGCTGCTCGTTCTCCATGCTCTCGTAGGGTATGTCGAACTCGGCACCGATTCATGGATCAGCAAAATTACAGGCACGATCATGAACTCGCCTCAGAAAGGTCTGCTTTTGTTCGTTTACACGTCGGGATTGATGTTCGCATTGCGATTTTTTGCCGGCCCTATCGTCCATCGCATTTCTCCTTTAGGTCTGTTGTGCGTGAGCGGAGTGCTTGGATTTGTCGGCCTTCAAATGCTTGGCAATGACCAACTGGTCAACACGGTGGGGTTCTGTGTCGCGGCAGCGACCGTCTATGCCTGCGGCAAGACATTTCTCTGGCCCACCATGTTGGCTGTTGTTTCCGAGCGATTTCCGAGGGGTGGAGCCATCACAATTGGAGCCATTGGTGGCGCCGGAATGCTTTCGGCCGGTCTGCTGGGTGGTCCCGGTATCGGATTCAAACAAGACTTGAATGCTTCACACAAACTCAAGACTGAACATCAGCAGATCTATGATCGTTACAAGGCTCCTGATGAGAATGTCTTTCTCGGTTTCAAGGTGGTAGGCCTAGATGGCGCCAAAGTGGGGGTCTTGGATGACGGAGCCAAGGAGTTGATTCGAGCCACTGAAATTTTGAAGAAAGATGGCAAGCAAGACAAGAATCAGGAGGCTCTCCTCGCATGGTGGACTGATGCTGAGAAGACAGCAGTCGAAGACAAGAAATTTGTTGATGAAGCGGGGCTGTATGGTGGACGCAGGGCGTTGAATTTGACATCGTACGTCCCTCTGACCATGGCCGCGATGTACCTGCTGTTAATTCTGTATTTCAAAACTCAGGGTGGATACAAGGCTCTTTCCATTGAAGGAGGAGGAATGAAACGATAAGCACTGATTGGTGCATGTCTTTCCGCCATTCGATTTCACAGGTTGTAAAGTATTTTCGCTCTCAGGTTTCTTTTGTGATGACTGACAACGCAACGCAGCAGGCGATCAATCGTTTTCTGCCCAGCGGTACCCATCGCTATTTCGCCGAGTTGCTTTCCCGTCACCCGATAGTGGTTCGACTCTCACGCCCGCGTCGCAGCAAACTCGGTGATCATCGTGCTCCGTCATGCGGCCATGCATTCCATCGAATTTCAATCAATGACGATCTCAATCCGTATGCATTTCTTACAACCTTATTGCACGAAATTGCGCACGCCACCGCTTGGGAAAAGCATCGGCAACGGGTGCGCATGATCAAGCCTCATGGACCAGAATGGAAAAAAGAATTTGAAGCCCTTCTCGCTCCCGTAGTGACCGGCGGCGCATTGCCCGTCGATGTTGCAAACGCCTTAGCGACATTGATGCGGAATCCTTCTGCGACGACCTGCAGCGACCGCAGCGTCGTATTGGTGCTCAACGGTTACGACACACTCAATGCCGGCGAAGTGTGCGTAGAGCAGTTGCCGAAGGGATCCGTGTTTCGCATGAATGGTGGAAAGATTTTTCGAAAAGGCCGCAAGCTTCGCAGTCGGTATCAGTGCCGCGAGTGGCGAACTGGACGTGAGTATCGTGTACACGCTCTGAGCCGCGTGGAGCCGATTGTCGGGAAAGAAAAAGTGTCAGAACTCTTTGTTTCATGAAAATGCAGAAGTCAAAACGTACTGTGTTGATCGAGTCGCGATGCCTCCTCTTTCGTCTTCCATGGTCTCTCTAAAAAGAGCAGGCCAGTTCTTTGATCGGTGGAAGAAAAGTGCAGAACAAAAAGAAGAGGCGCCGGTGGGAGTCGAACCCACGATGGCGGATTTGCAATCCGCTGCCTTAGCCACTTGGCTACGGCGCCTTATATTCGTATTTTGATGACGATTCGAAACCGACACGCTACGGAAGATTCTGCCGATTGGTCAAGTCACGAAGAATGGGAGTTCCGAGTACCCGCTCTACTCGGAAGCATTCCTTTGAAATCATTGAACGCCACTCGAGCATGGTTAGAATCGGTCCCTTGATGCTTACACCTTCACATTCGTGTTGCTAAATTTTACAGGTTCTAGGGAGGTTTGCATTGCCTGGTTTGCCATGTTCGCCTAGATCATGGCACATTAGGGTCCAAAGCCCATTTGCGAACGGAAGTTCGATGATCGGGTGAACGTAAACTCCGTCCATAGTAGATTTCTTTATTCCAATTTTTTGAAACTATGTCACATCCACGCGCGATGGTCGTTGCTCAGAGCGGCGGCCCGAGTCCGGTTATCAATAACACCCTTCGTGGCATTGTCGAGGCTGCGAGAGATCTCGATCAGATCGGCACCGTCTACGGTGCTCGTCACGGTATTGAGGGGGTGCTCAAAGAGGAGTTGCTCGACTTGTCGAGTCAGGACCCCTCCGAAATTGCACTCTTGCGAACGACTCCCGGCGCTGGATCGATCGGCACGTGCCGTTACAAACTCAAAGATCATCAGCAGGAGGATTTCGATCGCGCGCTTGATGTGATGGCCGCTCACAATGTCGGCTACTTTCTCTACATCGGCGGCAATGATTCGATGGATACCGCGCACAAGATGAGCCAGCAGGCGAGAAAGCGTGGGATGGATCTGATTGCTGTTGGCGTTCCCAAAACAATTGACAACGATGTTGGAGACAGCGAGTTCAAACTCATTGATCACACGCCCGGATATGGTTCTGTGGCGAAATACTGGATGCACATGGTGCAAAATGCCAACGAGGAAAACGCTGGGAGTTGTCCGGCCGATCCGGTGCTTGTATTGCAGGCGATGGGACGCAAAATCGGGTTCATACCTGCCGCGGCCAGACTCGCCGATCCGGGGCGAGAGATGCCACTTTTGATTCTTCTGGCCGAACGACCGATGCCGTTGGAAGCGGTGCTTGACCATCTTCATGATCGCCTGCGCCGACATGGTCGCGCGATCGTGGTAGTGAGTGAAGGATTCGATGTTGGCGGCATCGGCGAAGTGAAAGACTCATTCGGTCACACAATGTTTTCTTCCAGTAAGACCACCGTCGCTCAGCATTTGGTGAACATGCTCAACGATCGAGGACTGCCGGTGAAAGGCGCCGCTCGCGGCAATGTGCCGGGAACCGATCAGCGTCATGCAATGCTTCTGGCCAGCACCGTCGATCTCGACGAGGCGTACCGCGTGGGTCAGGAGGCAGCCCTCTTGGCGGCCAACGGCACCAGTGGATTCATGGCGTCGATTTTGAGAAATCCTGGAACCGTTTACGGCGTGCACTATGACAAGGTTCCGCTGGAATTAGTGGCGGGTGCCGATCGCTCGTTTCCCGCTTCGTGGATCACCGCCGATGGGTGCGATGTGACGGACGAATTTGTTCGCTATGCACGACCGTTGGTGGGCGACGACATGGTGAGCGTGCCGCTGATTGATGGCCGCCAGCGACTCTCGCGACTGTCGCCTCTTTTTGCAGCAAAAAAACTTTCTTCGTATACTCCTCAGGCTGATCGTCCTGCAAAAAAAGTCAGCGCGACTTAAGCAGTCACGAGGAAAAAAGTTTTTCGTCGACAATTCTCCCTGCGGCAAAGTTTCTAAAAAGTACTCTGTGAGTTCGCTGAAGTATGACATCGTTTGATTCAAATTCATTTGCGGCGAACACTGACTGGTTTGTCGGAATTGATTCCGACGGTTGCGCCTTCGATACGATGGAAGTGAAGCACAAAGAATGCTTTATTCCTGCAACAATCAATCATTACGGGTTGCAGCCGGTTTCAAAATTTGCACGCGAGGCTGCGGAATTCGTAAATCTTTATTCAACCAGTCGAGGCATCAACCGATTTCCGGCACTGATTCAAACGCTCGAGCTTCTTGCGGTTCGGCCGGAGGTGATCGCACGTGGCATCCGAGTGACTGTGCCGGAAGGACTTGTCAGCTGGATACAGAGAGAAACAAAGCTCGCCAATCCAGCGCTTGAAAAAGCGGTGGCTGAGCGAGGCGATCCCGATCTCGCGCAGGCTCTTGGGTGGAGTCGCGAGGTCAACTCCGTGATCGAACGGGTGGTGCATGGAGTGCCACCGTTTCCGTTGGTTCGCGAGAGTCTCGAAGCGCTTTCTGGAAAGGCGGATGTTCTTGTCGTGTCTGCAACGCCTGGAGAGGCGCTTCAGCGAGAATGGTCTGAACACGATCTGTCTCGCCATTTGCGGATCATCTGCGGACAGGAAGCGGGCACCAAGAAGGAAATTTTACAAGTCGCCAGGCATTACAAACCGCACCATGCACTCATGCTCGGTGATGCTCCCGGCGACGCTTCTGCCGCAGAGGCAAACGATGCTCTTTTTTTTCCAATTCTGCCGGGTGAGGAAGATTCCAGCTGGAAACGATTTCTCAACGAAGGTCTCGGGCGATTTTTTGCACAAACATTTGCCGGCGAGTATCAAGAAACGCTGCTCGACGAATTCCGCGCAAAGCTCCCGGCGAGTCCTCCGTGGAAGCAATAAAGAGTGGCGAGTGATCGATCACAGAGTTCACAAGTGCAAATAAAAATTTTAAGGGAGAACGCTTATGTCAAAAGAAAAATCGTGCGATATCGGCCTGATCGGCTTGGCCGTTATGGGAGAAAATCTTGCGTTGAACATCGCAAGTCGGGGCTATTCGATTGCAGTCTATAACCGTACTTCGAGTGTGACGGATGCATTTACAGGCAACCGTGGCAAGCAGCCAAACGTAGTCGGGTGTCACACGCTTGAAGATCTTGTCAGTTCGCTCAAATCGCCACGAAGAGTGATGATGATGGTGAAGGCAGGGCCTGCTGTCGACGATCTGATTTCAAAACTCGTCCCTCTACTCTCCGCCGGAGACGTGATCATCGATGGCGGGAACACGCTGGCGAGTGATACCGAACGACGGACACGCGACATCGAATCAAAGGGGCTTCTCTATGTAGGCACGGGCGTTTCCGGTGGCGAAGAAGGGGCGCTCAAAGGACCAAGCATGATGCCCGGTGGCTCAAAAGAGGCATGGCCTTTCATTAAGCCAATCTTTCAGGCGATTGCCGCAAAGGTCGGTCCCAAAGGAGACATTCCTTGCTGCGACTGGGTTGGACCACGAGGCGCCGGCCACTATGTAAAAATGGTGCACAACGGAATCGAATATGGGGACATGCAGCTTATCTGCGAGGCGTACTGGCTGTTGAAGCAGGCGCTTGGTCTTTCAAACGAGAAGCTTGCAGAAGTGTTTGACGAATGGAATCGCAGTGAACTCGACAGTTACCTGATCGAGATCACCCGAGATATTTTTACAGTTCGGGATCCCAAGACCGGCGACTTCATGGTGGACCGCATTCTCGATACGGCTGGAGCCAAGGGAACCGGCAAATGGATGAGCCAATTGGCGTTAGACCTCGGCGTGCCAAGCACACTGGTCACAGAGGCGGTCTATGCTCGCTGTCTTTCAGCACTCAAGGAGGCCAGAGTGCGAGCGTCGAAGGTGCTTGTCGGACCCGATCTTGCATATCGTGGAGATCATCAGGAATTTATCGGGCAGGTGCGTCAGGCTCTCTACGCATCGAAGATAGCAAGCTATGCACAAGGTTTTGTACAGCTTGCAATGGCTGCAAAAGAACACGATTGGCAGCTTGACTACAGGTCAATTTCAATGCTTTGGCGAGGCGGCTGCATCATTCGAGCGCAGTTCTTGGATCGAATTGCAGAGGCGTATCAGTCTGATCCAAATCTCGAAAATTTAATGCTTGCACCCTACTTTGCAAAGGCGATTGCCGACAGCCAATCTGGTTGGCGGCATGTCATCGCAACGGCAGCCACGATCGGCGTTCCGGTTCCTGTATTTATGACCGCCCTTGCCTACTACGATGGCTATCGGCACGAAAACCTGCCCGCCAATCTGCTTCAGGCGCAGCGAGACTATTTTGGGGCGCATACCTATCAGCGGACGGATACGCCCGGTACGTTTCACACCGAATGGCTGGAGCTTCGCAAGCCCGTCAAGCCTGCTTGAAAATTGAAGTCCATCTGAATTCAGAGCCAGGGAGTGAGCGAGTCGCAAGTCCGCTCGAAGTACATCGATGGAAAATGCCTACCTCGAACAGCTCTTTGGTTTGAGTGGTCGCACCGCCGTTGTGGTTGGCGGCACCGGAGTGCTCGGAGGAGCGATTGCGCAGGGACTTGCTCGTGCGAACGCGCACGTGATCGTGGCTGGTCGCGACCTTAGTCGCGGACGATCACGAGTGCATGAGATTGAAGAAGTGGGAGGTTCCGCGGCGTTTTTCAATGTTGATGCGACCTGTCGCGAATCAATGAAGGCTCTTCTTGAATCTGTAGTGGCCGTGCGAAACAACGTTGATGTGCTTATCAACTGCGCTGGCGTGAATGCATCAACACCCTACTTTGAAATTCCCGACGACGATTGGAATAAAGTTCTTGCAACAAATCTCACCAGCACCCACCTGGGCTGCCAAATCTTTGGCGAACATATGGCCGCCAACGGTGGCGGATCGATTGTGAACCTTGGAAGCGTATCGGCTCATCTGCCACTGTCGAAAGTATTCGCGTACTCCGCATCGAAGGCAGCAGTGGTGAACTATACAAAAAATGTAGCTCGCGAACTTGCACCCAAGGGAGTGCGCGTCAACGTGCTTTGCCCGGGATTTTTCCCAGCCGAACAAAACCGAAAGATTCTCTCCCCCGAACGCACCGCAGTGATCCTGAGTCAAACACCGATGAATCGTTTTGGATCCCCCGAAGAACTTGTCGGAGCAGTGCTACTTTTGGTTTCTCCGGTGGCAGGGAGTTTTGTGACCGGGGCCGAAATATATGTCGATGGTGGATTTACCGGCATGCGTTTGTAGAGAGAGTCGAGCGTCATCGACAGTGGAGTTACGGAGTGGAGTTACGATGAACGCCGACACTACCCTTTCGATAGGATCGCTTCGCCTGAATAGTCCGCTGGTGCAAGCAGCCCTCTCGGGTTATAGCGACCGGGCAATGCGAGTGCTGGCGCGTCGGCACGGAGCGGCGTATGTACTCGGCGAGGTGTTGCTCGATAAATTTGTCATCGAAGCCGCTCGCAGTCCACGAAATTCTGCAAGGCTTTCGGTCGCCGATGAAGAACACCCTGTTGGTGGGCAGTTGATGGGGGCCAATCCCGATGATTTTGCGCCGGCCGCAGTCAAGTTGGTGGAGGCAGGATTTGATTGCGTGGATATTAACTTTGGTTGTCCGGTGAAGAAGGTGTTGGGGCGTTGTCGAGGCGGGTATCTTCTCGGCCAACCAACAACCGCACTTGAAATTGTTGCTCGCGTTCGGGATGCGATTGGGCCAGCAATTCCCGTCACCCTAAAGATGCGGCGTGGGCTCGATGATTCGCCAGAAAGCGCTGACCGATTCTGGGAAATCTTTGACGGCGCATTTGAACGCGGTGTCGCTGCGATTACGGTGCATGGCCGTACGGTTCAGCAAAAATATGTTGGCCCAAGTTCGTGGGAGTTTCTTGCCCGTGTAAAAAAACATGCTGGCTCGCGGATCGTCATAGGATCGGGCGATTTGTTCTCGGCTCAGGCATGTATTCAAATGATGCAAACAACTGGAGTCGACGGCGTGAGCATCGCCAGAGGAGCAATTGGAAACCCGTGGATTTTTGAGCAAAGCAAGCGTTTGCTTGCGGGACTGCCGCCGGGTGATCCGCCTGGCGTGAGCGAACAGCGAGCGGTACTTGAAGAGCATTTTCGACTGGCTCAACAGTTGCACGGCGAAGAACGCACGAGTCGCGTGATGCGAAAGTTCGCAATTAAATATGCCAGAGTTCATCCGGACTATATGACGGTTCGCAATGAATTTATCGCTGTCAAATCGATGGCCGATTGGATCGCAGTCCTTGAGCGTCACTATGCCAGTGATGCACCTGGCCGCGAACCACTCGATGATGTCGACGAAACTGTCGAATGCGATGAGTCTCACGCGGCTTGACACAGCACACCACCGCAGTCAAGAAGGCTTGAGCGCAGACAACAGTTCGGTCTGCACTGCCGGATCCGATTCCGTCTTCTGGTGTGACACTAATGCAGCCGTTGCTATTCCTCGTCCAATGTCGGCTACAAGAAAACGGCCCAGCGCCCAAGCTGCCGCTCCGCGAATCACAGGTTCCGCATCGTCAAGAAGATTGACAAGCAACGGTGCAAGCGATTCCACGGGTGCATTTCCCAACGCTATTGCGGCCGAGCGGAGGAGTCCTCGCCGCTTTGCTCGAGCGAGAGGCGTGTCAGAGAAACGCAAACGAAAATCAGCAGCATTGAGAGACAAAATCGATTCGAGTTCAACAGGATTCATGCCGGGATTTGGGAGAAATTCTGCGATTGGATTTGTGGGTGCATGTCGATTCCACGGGCAAACGTCCTGACAGATGTCACATCCAAAAATCCATTGACCGAATCCGGCTCGCAAAGATTCGTCAACAACGCCATGGTCTTCGATCGACAAACTGCTGATGCATCGATTGGCGTCAAGCAGACGCGGTGCCGGCAGCGCGCCGGTCGGGCAGGCATCAAGGCACGCCGTGCACGTGCCGCAGTGATCGACCTTGAGTGGTGAATCAAACGGCAGCACAAGATCTGTCAGAAGACTAGAAAGAAAAAACCAACTGCCAGCGTCCGGATCGATGAGCATCGTGTTCTTTCCAATCCATCCCAAACCTGCCATCCATGCATGATCGCGTTCGGCAAGCGGTGCAGAATCAACAACTCCACGGGTATGGCATCCGGGAGCAGCGGTGTGAAGCCAGCGTTCCATCGCCATAATCCGCGATCGCAAGAGATCGTGATAGTCCTCGCTCCATGCGTAGCGAGAGACCCTCCCCTGCCCCGGCGCTGGTGGCAAGGGATCGGTTGACGCGTAATCGGTAGCAAGCGAAATAATGCTTTGACAGTTGGCAAGGAGCGATGCGGGGTCGGCGCGAAGCGGTTCGTGTCGGGTGAGCCACTGGTGCATCACGCCTGCATATCCCTGATCGAGCCACTTCCGGAACGTATCGTGGCGAACCGGTGAGATCGCCG
>Ga0194061_1001156_pt1 | contig 15764 bp, 15 predicted proteins | sample SepL2221m_MetaG_FD_163423 | JGI IMG/M metagenome (GOLD analysis project Ga0194061, IMG submission 163423) | Anoxic zone freshwater microbial communities from boreal shield lake in IISD Experimental Lakes Area, Ontario, Canada - Sep2016-L224-21m | ecosystem: Environmental > Aquatic > Freshwater >... | reverse complement strand
ACAGCTTACGGGGCCGGGATCGGTCGTTGTTGGCGTTTCCAGAAGGTTCCGCGCACACCCGACTACCGGCACTCTGACGGGGGCGGGGTCGGTCATTGTCGGGTCGGCTAACCGCTCACCCGTTGCTGTTCCGCACACGACCACCGGAGCGTTGACCGGCCAAGGGTCTGCGGTTTCTGGAACCTCACGCCGATTCCGCGCCCATGCGACCACCGGAACCCTGACAGGCGCGGGCGCGGCCCTGTCTGGCACCGCCCGCCACAACACGCCACACCCGACCACGGGAACGCTGACCGGGGCGGGATCAACGATCTCTGGTGCGGCAAAACGCTTCGTTCCCCACGACACTACCGGAAGTTTGGTCGGTGCCGGGTCGGTGGTCATTGGTGCAGCGTTCCGTTCGGCGGGGCCGGTTCCGCACGACACGACGGGGACGCTGGTCGGGGATGGGGCGACGGTAACGGGCGCAAGCAATCGGCTCCGTGCCCACCCGACTACTGGGACGTTGACCGGGGCGGGATCGACAATCAATGGAGCAGCAGATACATCAACAGGCAGGATTTCTTCTGGCATTTTGATCGGCGCGGGATCTACGATTTCCGGCGATGCTTTGCGCTTCAGAACACACCAAACCTTGGGAGTTTTAACGGGCGCTGGTGCTGTTATTACCGGAGAAAGTCTTAAAACGAGCATTTTAATTACCGATTTTCACGATGGCGATTACCGCAAAGAGAAAATCAGTAAAGAAAGAAAAGCGCAAACTCGTCGCAGGAAACAGATTGAAGAGGCTTATGAATTACTGGTCGAAGCTCGGCCGGCAGTTGCAGCGGAAATAGTTGAACCCTATATTAGTAAAACACCAGCAAAAAACCCTGTGGATTTCGGCGCACTCTTAGCCGATTTGGACAGAGCGGAAAGGCTGTGGAGCGAATATCTTGAACTTGATGACGAGGAGGTTTTAATACTGCTATGAGATACGTTTCGATTAACGGTGAGTGGGTTCCGATAGGCCAAGTGGAGCGAACCCCGGCTGAAGGCGTGATGATTCAGCCAGATATCCAGCCGTATCAGTCGATGGCTGACGGCTCAATGATTACGAGCCGCTCCCAGCACCGGGAGCACCTAAAAAAGCACAATTGTTTTGAAGTCGGCAACGAGACTATGGAATCCAAGCCTGTAATCGTAAAAGACACCAGGCGCGAGGTTTTGCAGTCTCAGCTTGCCAATATGACCCATTCCCAAGCCAACAAGGTTTTGTCTAGGCTCAGGGATGACATTCGTTTCACCCGCAAATAACCCCCACAGGGAGCAAAAATGTCTGACCTAAATGAAATTGTCCCAGTAGAAAACGGCGATGCCCGCCGCGAGATGCTTGCCCAGCAATTCGACGAAATCGAAGCAAATCCCGCCCCCGCTGAACCGGCTCGGGACGATGCTGGCAAGTACGCCAAAGCTGAAACGCCCGTCAAAACGACTCCAGAAGCAGAGGTTCCAGAGGAACCCGTCTGGAAACGCCCACCGGCAAGCTGGAAAAAGGATTATCACGAGGTCTGGCAGACCGCCGACGATAGGCTGAAAGAATACGCTCATCAGCGCGAAGAACAGATGAAGGCGGGGATTGAGCCGCTTAAGTCTAAAGCCCAGTTCGCGGATCAGATGCAAGAAGTGATCGCCCCGTATATGCCGACGATTACCGGCCTGGGGATTGATGCTCCGAAGGCTGTAAAAGCCCTTATGGAAGCAGACCACATCCTGAGAAACTCGCAACCCGCTGAAAAACACCAATATTTTGCTAGACTTGCACAAAGTTACGGAGTAAATTTATCTGATGTCGGTGGTTTGCAACAACAGACTGCCGTAGATCCACAGTTTTACGCCTTGCAAAACGAGCTAAATTCGGTTCGCGGCGAGGTGATGGGCTGGAAACAGCAGCAAGAACAGCTACAGAACCAAGCCCTTCTCGGAGAAATAAACAATTTCTCGCAGAAGGCAGAGCATTTTGAAGAAGCACGGCCTGTGATGATCCAGCTCCTACAGAGCGGCGTTGCGACCGATTTGCAAGATGCTTACGACAAAGCGGTGCGCCTAGATCCGGGACTTTTTGAGACCGTTCACGCGGGCAAACAAGCCCAAGTTGAGCAGACAAAGAGAGCCGGAGCCGATAGGGCTGCGAAAGCAGCAAGGGCGGCAGCGGTGAGCGTCAGAGGCTCCACACCCGGAGCGGCTACTCAATCCAAAGCGCAAGATCGTCGGGCGTTGCTGGCAGAGCAGTTTGAAAACCTCAGCGAACGACTCTAACCACTTTCAAGGAGCTAAAACATGGCATTCGCCAATAGTTCTGTAAGTGACATCATTGCGACCAACATTCAAAGTCGCTCGGGTGAGCTTGCAGACAACGTAACGAACAACAACGCGCTCTTGCGTAGGCTGAAGGAACGCGGAAACGTGAAAACGTTCTCCGGCGGTAACGTCATCCTGCAAGAGATCATGTACAACGACAGCACGACGAATAACACGAACTCTTACTCGGGTTACGAAGTGCTTAACGTGTCGCAAAACAGCCCGATCTCGGCTGCTCAGTTCGGCATCACCCAGTACGCTGCGGCAGTCTCGATCAGCGGCCTGGAGATGATCCAGAACAGCGGCAAAGAAGCGATCATCGACCTGCTCGACGGTCGCATGAACGTGGCTGAAGCGCAACTTGCTAACCGTATCGGTTCGGATATCTATCTGGACGGAACCGGCAACAGCGGCAAGAACATCACTGGCCTCGGCGCGGCTGTGCCGGATGCTCCGACCTCTGGGACGTATGGCGGCATTAACCGCGCCACTTACTCGTTCTGGCAGTCGGTTGCTTATTCGGGCGTGACGAACGGTGGCTCAGCAACTTCAGCCTCCAACATCCAGCAGTACATGGACTCGTTGGCTGTGCAGTTGATTCGCGGAACCGACAAACCCGATCTGATCGTGGCGGATAACATTTATTACCGTCTGTATCTGCAATCGCTTCAGTCGATTCAGCGCATCTCTGACTCGGGCAACTCGTCTGCGGGTGCTGGTTTTGCTTCGCTGAAATACTACGGCGCGGGCATGGCCTCGGATGTTGTGCTGGACGGCGGTATCGGTTCGGCTGCGACTGCCTCGCATATGTGGTTCCTGAATACGAAATACATGATGTTCCGGCCTCATGTGGACAGGAATTTCGTACCGATCGGCGGCGAACGGCAAGCCGTTAACCAAGACGCAATTGTGAAATTGATCGGATGGGCGGGCAATCTTACGTCCTCCGGCCCGCAATTTTGCGGCGTTTTGATCGCTTAAAGGAGAAGCAAAATGGCTTTTACTATCATTGAAAACCAAGCCGGTCTGCTTCAGATCGCCACCATCGACACGGGTGTGACCTCTCCGGGCGGCGTTTCGTCCGGCTCGGCTACAGTTATCCCGTCCCCGCCCAACGTCCTCGGGAAGATCGTGCGCGCTGACGATCCGACTTACGGCGAAGGCGAATTCATCCTGCTCGTTGGGGTGGCTTCAACGGTTGTCGGTTCGCTGGTGTCGTACAACGCAACGACCTATCAGACGGTTCTGGTTCCTGCCACGGGAAACCAAGCCTGTCCGGTCGCTGTTGCCATGTCTGCTAACCTCGCTGGAACGTTCGGCTGGTATCAGATCGAAGGCAACGCGGTGGTCAAGAAGACGGCAGTTGCGGTGACTCCGCAAGTGACGCTGTTCCTGTCCGGTACTGCTGGTCGTGTCAAGGTTCTTGCCTCTGCGGGTCTCCAGGTTCTCGGGGCGCGTTCGGCAAACCTTGCAACGATTGCGGCTGGTACTTCGACGGTCACGGTGACGATTAACCGTCCGCACCTGCAAGGCCAGATCACTTAAATGGCTGAAGCAGTTTTAGACGTTGTTGGAAATACGGCCCCCAGCGTAATGCTGGGGAACGTAAAGCTGTCTTGTAAAAGGCAGCTTTCTTGGTTTGATTTTGATGAGAAGTCGAACGAGGAAAGCATTTGCATCGTCGGTGGTGGGCCGAGTCTTAGCGAATCGTTCCCACAACTGGCGGCGCGTTTTGAGAACGGCGCTCAAGTCTGGAGCGTCAACGGTTCATACGATTGGCTGCTGGAAAAAGGAATTGTCCCAGACGGTCATGTGATGCTGGATGCACGACCGGAAAACGTGCGGTTTGTGAAGAATCCAAAGCCGCAGACGCAGTTCTACATTGCCAGCCAATGTGATCCCTGCATATTCGACGCTCTGGAAGGCTTTAACGTCGATCTGGTACACGTTCAGACTGAAGGAGTCTACGAGTACCTTGAGGACGAGAAAGAGCGTCCTGTGCATCTTATGGGCGGTTTAACAACTGTTGGGATGCTGGCGATGGTTCTTGCGAAGCTGAAAGGCTATAAGCGCATCTACCTGTTCGGCATGGACTCTAGCTACTCAGAAGGGCAGCACCACGTTTACAAGCAAGAGTCGAACGATGGCGAAACAATCATCACGGCTTCGATCCACGAACAGAAATACAAGGCTGCTCCGTGGATGTGCCAGCAAGTGAAAGACTTCCAGAACATTGCGCGAGAATTCGCGCAGGAAGATGTGGTAATCGAGGTCTGCGGTTCAGGTTTGCTCTATGCAATGGCGAAAGCCATGTCTATTCCACTAACACAAAGGATCTAAAAAATGGCTATCCCTTCGCGTGTTCTCTCGTCCGGCAACTCCCCGCTGTCAACTATCAGCATCTGCGGTGATGGCGCAACGGGCCTCACGGCAACCGGCTCGGCTGCAAGCGATGCGCTGCAACTGTCGGCCTGCTACAACTCAATCGGTACTGCTGCTGCATCGACTGGCGTAAAGCTGCCGCCGACTGAAGCGGGCGCGATGGTTGTGGTTTACAACGGCGGCGCTTCGACCGTAGCCGTTTACCCGTTCAATACGTCCTCAACGATTAACGCTGGGGCCACAAGCCTTTCGGTTACAGCTACAACGCGTGTTCTGTTTGTCGCCACTTCCGCAACCACTTGGGTTTCGATTGCTGGTGCTTAATTTCCCCACAGGAGATAAAAATGCTTGATAGTGATATCGGTAACGGAGACCAGCACTTGCACGTTGAGTTCTACACCTACGACAAAGAGCCTTACAAGGATCGTCCTTTTGTGCGGATCATCGTCCCCGGTGACAAAACGAACGTTGTAGACCAGCCCGTCAGGGATGACCACAAAGCGCGGTTCCCGCGTCAATGGCTGCATTTCCAGATGCAAGGTGCGCCGCAAGCGATTGGCACTCCGTTGCAGGAATGGTGCAAGGATCAGCCGGTAGAGTTTACCGATTACCAGATGGCAGAACTGCAAATCCTGAAGTTCCAGACTGTAGAGCAAGTCGCCACGGCCTCTGACGCGCAGCTTCAGCGTGTTGGCATGGGCGCTACTGGTCTGCGGGATAAAGCGCGAGCGTATTTGCTGAACAAGAACCAGAGCGAGAGTTCTTCAGAACTGGCGAAAACTCGCACAGAACTGGAAGAACTCAAAGAACAGATGGCAGAACTGCTGGCAGAAAAACGCAAGCCGGGACGACCTAAAAAAGAGGTTTAGCTATGTCGAGCACGATGCTCCAGTTGGTGCAACAGGTAACGAATGAACTCGGGGTATCGACTCCCGCCTCTGTCGCCGGTAATACCAACCAGGACGTTGTGCAGATCCTCGCGCTCATGAACGCTTGCGGTTATGAATTGCTGCGTAAAGCTGATTGGCGCGAGCTTACAAAGCAGAAAATATTTTACACAGAGTACCTGACCACGACAGGAACGTGGACGACCGCAGCCCGAACGATTACCGGCATCCCAAGCACCGTAGGGCTGGACACGACTTATCAAGTCATCGGGACGGGCATCAACCAGAACACGTTTATAGCCTCGGTTGATTCTGCAACGCAGGTAACGGTCAATCAAGACTTCGCTGCCGCTGGGACGGCTGCAACGGCGTACTTCCAGAAGATGAAGTACGACCTGCCCAGCGATTACGAAAGCCTCGTTCCTCGCACGATGTGGGACAAATCCAAGCATTGGGAGATGCTCGGCCCTGAAAGCGCCCAACAATGGGAATGGCTGCTCTCTGGCTACATCTCGACCGGCCCAAGGATTCGCTGGCGCTTGCTGGGCGCGTATTTTCAAATCTGGCCCGGTTTCTCTAATGCCGAATGTCTGGGCTTTGAGTACAGATCGAACGGCTGGGCGTTGAGCGCAGCGGGTGCGGTGAAAACGAGCTTCACGGTGGACACGGATACCTGTATTTATCCCTCGCGCCTCATGGTTCTCATGACAAAGCTAAAATATTTTGAGGCAAAAGGCTTTGACACGACTGCAATGTTTAGGAATTTCGCCTACGAACTCGAAGCAGCGATGGCGCTGGATATGTCCTCTGCGAACCTGAGCTTCGCGCCGCGTCCGGGTAGTGTTTTGATCGGCTACGACAACATCCCGGATTCCGGCTACGGAGCGAACTGATGGCCCGTAATCTGGTTCAGGGAACCGCCGCCAGGGTTGCGTCTGTTCCCGCTCCCGTGGGCGGCTGGAATGCTCGGGATTCTATTGCGAACATGGACCCTCTGGACGCGGTCCAACTGACTAATTTCTTCCCCAGCGTGAGCAACGTTGTCCTGCGCGGCGGGTACATCCAATGGGTAACTGGAATCACAGGGCAAGTCGAATCGCTTATTAATTACTCAAGCGGCGCGGCGGATAAATTGTTCGCTTGGGCTGGAGGAAAAATCTATGACGTTACGTCTACAGGGGTCGTGGGCGCTGCGGTAAAGACAGGACTGACTAACTCCCGCTGGGAACATATAAACGTCACCACAGCCGGCGGAAGCTATCTGTACTGCGTGAACGGGGTCGATGCGCCGCTGCTTTACGATAATTCGACGTGGGAAAGCATCACCGCAATATCCGCAATTGCGATCACGGGCGTTACCACAACTACCCTCTCTAATATTGCGTTGCACAAGAGCCGCGTCTGGTTTATCCAAAAAAACACGCTGAAGGCATGGTATCTGCCCGTAAACGCGGTCGGTGGGGCTGCACAGGTGCTGGATCTAAGCGCCATTGCCAAGTACGGCGGAACGCTGACAGACCTCGACACATGGACGCTTGACGCTGGCTATGGCGTGGACGATAACCTTGTGTTTATCACCAGCAACGGCGAAGCCATCGTCTACAGCGGCACAGACCCCTCCAGCGCGAACACTTGGGCGTTGATCGGTGTCTGGAAGCTGGGTTCTCCCGTGGGGAATCGCTGCATGATGAAATACGGCGGCGATCTGCTGATTATCACCTTGGACGGCCTAGTTCCTCTGGCGGGATCATTACAATCCTCTCGCCTAGATCCTCGGATTGCGCTATCAAACAAAATACAAGGCGCGATTACGACTGCGGTGACAACTTACGGAAGTAATTTCGGGTGGGAAATTCTCTATTCATCCAAGAATAACGCGCTTTGGATCAACGTCCCCGTAAATCAAGGCTCAAGCCAACAGCAGTATGTAATGAACAACATCACAAAAAACTGGTGCAATTTTACTGGTTGGGAAGCAAACGTCTGGGAAACGTTCAACGACGATCCTTACTTTGGCGGCAATGGCTTTGTTGGCAAGGCTTGGGATGAAGACTATATCGACAATACGAACAACATCACGACCGTTGCGCTGCAAGCGTTTAATTATTTTGAGTCTCGCGGTGTAAAGAAATACTTTACAAGAGCGCGGCCTAGCCTGTTCACAAACGGTCTTCCCTCGGTAGCGGTTGGAATGAACGTAGATTTCGACCTTGCGGATACAACCGCAACGCTGTCGTTTTCTCCTAGTCCTGTGGCGATCTGGGACACATCTCTCTGGAATTCGTCCATCTGGGGTACTGGGCTGCAAATCACAAACAACTGGCAAGGGATTACGGGTCTTGGCTATTGCGGCGGAATTCAGCTAAAGAGCAGTTCTCAGGGTCTGCATATAGAGTGGGCCGCAACGGACATTGTGTACCAGAGCGGATGGGCTGGAATATAACCACTCGGGCAGGCGTGGGCCATTGGGTCGCAAAGCGAGTGCGTGGCGGGTATTTTGAGGGCCGATCTACCGCAATCGGGCTTGAGCGTGACGAGGAGCTTGTTGCTGGTGTGATCTACGAGAACTGGAACCACCGGAGCATCTGGTGTCACATAGCGGTTGAAGGAAGGCTGACGCCAAAGTACCTGGCGGCGATATTTGATTATCCGTTTAATGTTTGCCAAGTGGACAAGATTATCGTGCCGGTCGGAAGCGACAATGACGAGAGCTTGCGGCTAGTGAAAAAGATGGGTTTTGTCGAAGAGGGCAGAATCAAAGACGGTCGCCCGGACGGTGACATTGTATTTTTTACGCTGGCGCGGGATTCGTGCCGGTACACAGGAGATCGATATGGGAAAAGACTCACCCAGCCCGCCCGCTGCGCCTGACTACGCTGGAGCGGCAACGGCCCAAGGTGCGGCGAACGTTGAGACTGCCCGACTTCAGGGGCGGATGAACAATCCCAACATTTCCGGCCCGCTTGGAAGCCAGACGGTAACGTTTGGAACGCCGAGTTTTGACCAGGCGAATTACGACAAAGCAATGTCGGCGTATCAAGCCAGCCCGCGTGGGGCGGTTCCGATGCAGAACCAATTCTACACAGAGGAAGGGGGGTTCGATACCGCTGGCTATCAGAATGCAATGAACAAATGGGCGGCAGGGACGAACGCGCCCACGAGGGAGCAATACACAACCACCACGGGCGGCGACCAGCCAACGATTACGCAGACGCTGACCCCGCAAGCGCAAGCCACGCTAGACGCTCAACAACGCGTTCAGCGCTCTCTGGCAGGGTTGGGTGAGCAAGGGCTAGGGACTGCCAGCAGAGTGCTTGGAACTGGGTTTAATCCAAACCTCGCAGGGCTTCAGACAAACCTCGGCAATGCTGGGCAGATTTCCCAAGCGCCGGATCTGAGCAGATACGGCCAGGCAAGCGGAAACGTCAACGCGGGGCAGATTTCGCAAGCGCCAGAACTTAGTGCGTATGGCATGGCTCAAGGCGGGCCGCAGAGTGGGCAATACGGATTTGCGGGCGCTGGCCCACAAGCTGGGCAATACGGCTATGCAGGGGCAAACGTCAGAGCAGGCGCAATCAATCAAGGCCCGCAAGCCGGGGATTTTGGCAATGCACAGGGAAATGTTGCCGCGCCGCAGCTACAAAATCAGATAGACACCTCGGGCGTTGGCAACGTCAACTACGGCCCACAAACAGGTCAATACGGACTTGCAAGCGGTGGCCTGAATACGAGTAACGTAGCCGCCATGCCTGTAAATGCAGGGATGACGGGCCAGCAAGCAATTATGAGCCGATTGGCTCCGCAGCTTGAAAAGTCTGATGCAGCGATGCGGCAGAGGCTTGCGAACCAAGGTTTGGTCGCTGGTGGAGAAGCGTATGAGAACGCAATGTTGTCGCAAAACCAGCAAAAAAACGACTTGCTGAGCCAGGCTGCGCTGCAAGGAATTGGACTTGATACTGCCGCAAACAATCAAGGATTTAACCAGGCGCTGCAAGGTGGACAATTCGGCAACCAAGCTATCGCGCAAAACTTCAACCAAGCACAGGCAGCGCAAGCCGCACAAAACGCAGCGCAGAATCAAGCATTCGGGCAGCGGGTTCAGTCTGGTCAATTCGGCAATCAAGCGCAGCTTGCGAGCTTTGGCGCTGGTATGCAGAACGCGGGGCTTTTCAACAGCGCGTTAAATCAGAATCTGAATACTGCTCTGGCAACGCAACAAGCGCAGAACGCAGCACAGCAGCAAGGTTATGCTCAACAAATGGGTGCAGCGGGGTTGCAAAACCAAGCAATCGGGCAAAACTTTGGGCAAGGTGTGACTGCCCAGCAATTGCAAAACGCTGGCATTGGTCAGAATTTCGGGCAAGGACAAGCCGCAAACGCTGCCGCAAATCAAGCGGTTAATCAAAACCAACAAGCCGCACTTGCACAATATCAAGCGCAGCTAGGTGGTCAGCAGCAAGGGTTTGGGCAAAATGTCACGCAGCAGCAACTGGGCAACCAAGCCATCACCCAGAATCAGCAGGCTGCATTGCAGCAGCAACAAGCCGCACTTGCCGCGCAGAACCAGCAATTTAACCAAAACTTGCAAGGTGGTCAGTTCGGCAATACTGCCCAGCAGCAAAGCCTGCAACAGCAGCTTGCGTTGCGTAATCAGCCGCTGAACGAGATCACCGGACTCATGGGCGGATCACAGATCCAGATGCCGCAGTTTCAGGGCTATCAGGGCAGCAACATTGCTGCGGCTCCGGTCTTTGCTGGAGCACAGGCTGCTGGACAAGCTGCAATGGATCAGTACGGGATTCAGTCCTCTAACGTAAACGCGCAGAATGCAGGGCTGTACAACCTTGCTGGTGCTGGGTTGATGGCGGCTAAGTTTAGCGACCGCCGCCTTAAGTCAAACATTGAACAGGTTGGCACACATCCGCTCGGGATCGGCATCTACGAATACGACATATTAGGGAATCGTGAGCGCGGTGTGATGGCTGACGAGGTTCTGAACGTGATGCCGAATGCCGTGTCGGTTCACCCGTCTGGATTTATGCAGGTTGATTACGGGATGCTGCAATGAACGAAACCTACAACTTCAACCCAGACGAGAAGCGTATGGCCCTGGCTGCGCTGTTACAGAACTCAGCCAGCCCGTATCAGCGATACAAAGGGCCGATGGGATCTCCTTCATCTGCTGGAATGATGGGCAGTCTGGGTGAGATGATGAAGAACATGAAACGCTCCCAGTTTCAACAAGCCCCTGTCGAAGATCGGTCTACGACTTACGACCCCGCTTCGCAATACATAAATTACGAGGGTTGAAAATGGCTAATCCTACAGTTGCCTTCAACTTGCCGAGTCCGTACCAAACGGATTTGGACAAGATCGCCCAGCAGCAGAAGATGGCTGAACTGCTTCAAGCGCAATCGCTTCAACCATCCGAGCGATATAGCTACAAGGGGATTGAAGCGCATACCCCTGTGACTGCCGGCCTTGCGAAGATGCTGCAAGGTTTTACTGCCATGCAGATGCAGGAAAAGGGGCTAGAGGAGCAAAAGGCTCTTGGAGAGCGGTATCGCAGCGATCAATCGGCTGATTTTACTAACATTGCAAAAATGCTTTCTGCGCCTGCGGTTGCTGGACAAGCTGAAGTCCCGGCACGGATGGCAGAAATAGCGCCCGAAGAAAGGGCGCAGTCCGCAGACTACGGTACGCCGTTGCCTGGAGCCGCCATTCCTGCTGTTCCCGCTCGTCGCGCAGGACAAATTGACCCGGAAATGATGGGGCAAGCTAAAACGCTTGAAGGGCAGCAAATGTTAATGGCGCAGCTTCTTTCTCAGATGGGGCCAGAAAAACTAACGGAAGTTAGTAAAGGCGGAAGTCTTTATAGCCCAAGAGAAGGAAAAGTTGTTTTCACAGCGCCTGTTGAACAAAAATTTGGCACAACTCCATCAATCGAAAAAAGTGATACCAGCCCAACTGGTTATATTGGTGTCGTATATAGCGATACTGGCGAACGCAAAGTTACTGGCCCTATAAACCCAGTAAACCAATTCACCACCGGAACGGTCGATGCTGGCGCAAAACTGAAACAAAATCGTGAAATATCCGACCGTGCGTTTAATGGCTTGTCTGCAAATCAAAGAGCACAATTGCAAAATGACGCGGCACGGCTTGGAATTAGCGCACAGCAGTTGTTTTACGACACAGGCTTAAAAGGTGGTGGTGGCGCAGCATTGCCACCACCGGGCGCGGTTCCACAGCAAGCACCGCAAGTGGCCTCACAAGGCGCGGTTCCACAGCAAGCAATGCCGACACAAGGTGCTGCTGCACCGCAGCCTGTGGTTCCGACTGCTGCACCGCAACCGGGCGCTATGGTTCCGCAAGGAGCGGCCCAGACCGCACCATCAAAAACTGGGGCGTTGGGTTCTACAGCAAATAATTCAGCCAGCACACAAGTTGTTTCGCAATCTTTGAATAACCGTCCAATTCCTCAAAAATTGTTGGATTTAGCAGCGGCAGAAAAACTTAAAGGTACAGGCGCAAATGAAAACACTTTGCGTGATGAATATAACAATTTAACAAAAGATTTTAGAGTAGTCCAAGACGCTCACGAAAAAATAAAAAGCGTTGCAGCAACAGGCGCTGGCGATATGTCTTTGCTTTATAGCTTTGTTAAATTGCTTGATCCGGGTTCTGTTGTAAGGGAAAGCGAATTTGCTGCTGCTGCGGCTTCTGGTTCTTTTGGTGAACGCATACAAGGCGCAATGCAAAGGGTGATAAGCGGTCAAAGGCTTCCTGACTCATTAAGAAATGATTTTATCCGCGAAGCTGATAATCTTTACACATCGCAAAAGAAAGGAACAGATAGATTGACCGCTAGTTACACAGGTATGGCTAAAAGGATGGGATTAAACCCAGAAAACGTTATTGTTGATTATGCTTCTAAAGCAGGAACTGCCATGCCTCCCTTGTCTTCTTTGGTTGAAGGAAAAACAACCAATTTTGATAATGGTCAGTCATGGACATTGCAAAATGGCAAACCTGTACAGGTGAAGTAATGGGCGATTCTTGGAAAGTAATATCCGTAACGCCAACTGCTGAGCAACCTAATGTTGAACAACAGAGCCAATTTTCTGAGTCTGTAACTCAACCAAGCAATTGGAAAGTTGTATCGCAGCAACCTAACAAGCCATTGTCTTGGGCTGATGTTCCTGGGCAAATGATTAAAAATTTGCCATCAAGCGCGATGAACTTTGTTGGCGGTATGACGCAAGCTGTTATGCATCCAATAGATACAGTTTCAGCATTGGGCGATGTAGCTGCTGGTGCGCTTAAAAATATTGTTCCAAAACCTATTGCCGATTTTATAGACAGATTTGACGCAAATCCTGAGGCCGCAGATCGCGCCGTAAATGCGGCAAACGCAATGGGAGGTCATTTCAAAGAACGATACGGCAGCGTTGACGGTATTAAAACAGCATTAGCTAAAGATCCCGTTGGCGTTGCTGGCGATCTTTCCATGTTGTTATCTGGCGGCGCTGCTATTGCGCCACGCGCTGGCGGCATAGCGGCTGGGTTAACAACAGCGGCAAATGTTACAAATCCAGTAACTGGATTAATTCAAGGTTTAAAAGCGGTTGGCCCAACGGCTGCTTTAGTGTCTAAGCAAGGTCTTGGCATGGCAACCGGCGTGGGCGCTGAAAACGTTGGGACGGCGTTCAAAGCTGGTAAAGAAGGAACCACCGCTTTTCTAGAAAACATGGCGGGACGGGTAGCAAAGACTGATGTGTTAGATCAAGCTCGGCAAGCTCTTGCTAATATGAGAGCAACAAGGTTGCAAGACTACAAAACAAACATTGCAACAACTGCTGCAGACACAACCCCGCTAAAATTTGGCGATATTGATACCGCGTTAAATGACGTTACTGCTAGCTTGCAGCAAGGCGGTCACTCCAAAATAGGTGCAGCAGAAACAGCCAAAGTTAAAGAAGTAACATCAATTATCAAAGAATGGCGAAATGATCCAGCCGCGCATACTGCACCTGGATTGGATGCGCTTAAACAAAGGCTCGACGCTGTTTATCCTGAAAGCCCAGTACACAATCAAGCGCAAAGAGTTATTACAACGGTACGAAATGCAGTAAAAGATACCATCGTAAAACAGTCGCCAGAATATGCTTCAACAATGAAAGCATACGAGGAAGCGATTAGCCTTGAAAAAGAAATAGAACGTGCTCTTTCTTTAGGGCAAAAAGCATCAGCAGATACTGCACTAAGGAAGCTAACTTCTCTAGGCAGAAACAACGTCAATGCAAATTATGGATACAGGCTTGATCTTGCAAAAGCATTAGAACAAGGCGGCAATGCAGACTTGATGCCAGCGATTGCTGGGCAGACAATGAGTTCGTGGACACCGCGAGGCTTGACTGGGCAATTGGGTGCGCCAGCAACAGCGGGGGCCGCTTTAATGGGCAGTCCGGCAATGGCTTTGGCGTTGCCGTTTATGTCGCCAAGGTTAGTAGGAGAGGGCGCTTATCGGTCAGGCCAATTGGCAAATCTATTGCAAACTGGAGCAAATAAGGCTGCTGCGCTTCCAGGCGTAAGCCAAGCAGCCGCATTAGCAAGCAAAATCCCAATGACAAGCGAACAAGCTAGACTTGCTGCTTTGCTTGCATCTCAAGCGGGTACAGCAACCCAACAGCCAGCAAAAAACGAAAGGTAAACTTATTATTTATTTAACTCTTCTTGCATTGCCATGAATTATTCTCCAAATATGAGAATAAGAAACCCCGTATTTTCTGGAGAGCAAGGTTTTTGTTTCCTTGCTAGAGCGGACGGCATCAATATCTTTTTGCGTCAATCTGCCATTCCAATGATCTGTGCCGTAGTTATGGCGCTTTTTGTTTGCTGTGTCAGTATTGTTTTCTCCTTTGGTCGCTACGCGCAAATGCTCTGGATTGACGCATGGAGGATTATCGCAAGAGTGCATAATCACCATGCCTTGAGGTATTTTCTTTCCGGTAAAAAATTCATAAGCGTATCGATGAGCGCGAATCTGTTTTTCTCCCGGCAGCAAAAATATGCCGTATCCGTATTCGTTTCTGGTTCCTGTCCACAGCCAGCAAATGTCCGTTTTGTTAATACGCCGCTCAAACACATCTTGAGGGCCAAGCAATGGGTAATCGTTCAGATTTCCAAGTGTGCGAGTTTGGTTGTAGCATTTCCTGCAAAGTTTTCTACCAACGGCCCCGTCAGAACCGCACCGAACGCAACTTATATTTCCCCGAAACTGGTATGTCATAGAGCCTCCATAAAAGAGCCTCTAATTTATGCCTTATATATGGAGGTGTCAAATTAGCTACAACGGCAGCGGCACGTTTTTAATCAACAGCGCGGGTCAGCCTGTTGTCCCCGGTACAACGATCACCACGACCGCGTTTAACGCGCTCACAGCGGATCTGGCCTCTGGACTAACGACAGCGATGACGAAGGACGGGCAGACCGTTCCGACAGCCAATATCCCGATGGGCGGCTTCAAGCTCACCGGCCTGGGCGCTGGAACCTCGGCTACGGATGCGGCGCAGTTCGGGCAGCTTCAGAACGCTCCTGTCGCAACGCTGATAACGGTTGCGGGTGCTGACACGATTACCGGAACTCTGGTGCAGACGCTGACAGCGTATGCAACGGGGCAGCAATTCTCATTTGTTGCTGCGGGTACTAATACGACTGCGGTTACGCTGAACATTGACGGCCTTGGTGCAAAAGCCGTAACGCGAACCGGGGCGGTCGCTTTGGCTGCTGGCGCTTTAGTTTCGGGTCAGATGGCAATCGTTGAGTATGACGGGACACGGTTTCAGCTAATCAACGCAAACGCTTTTACTAATTTGACGGTTTCGGGTGCGCTGACTGTCGGGACGACTTTAGCCGTCACCGACGTTGCCACCCTAACCGCGCAGCCGATCCTGTCCTCGCTGACCGCCTCCCTGCCCGTGTTCTCGGACGCATCGAAAGGTCTTGTCTCCAACGCGATGACCGGCACCGGCTCGGTGGTTATGTCTGCCTCCCCGACATTGACGGGAACGATTGGCGCTGCGAGCCAGACTCTTTCGGGATCGCTGACGGTTGGGACGACTTTGGGTGTGACCGGCACCAGCACGATGGCGG
>Ga0194061_1001155_pt1 | contig 15766 bp, 13 predicted proteins | sample SepL2221m_MetaG_FD_163423 | JGI IMG/M metagenome (GOLD analysis project Ga0194061, IMG submission 163423) | Anoxic zone freshwater microbial communities from boreal shield lake in IISD Experimental Lakes Area, Ontario, Canada - Sep2016-L224-21m | ecosystem: Environmental > Aquatic > Freshwater >... | reverse complement strand
AGTTCCGAGGCGATCTTGAGGACGTGTTGTTCGAGCATGTGCGGTGAAAGGGCGCGCATCGTGCAAACGCGGACGCGCGGCGCAATGGGGAACTTCGTAGCGCAAGCGTCCCTGCTTGCCGCATCACAACGCCTCCGGCTTGCCTCACACGCCGAATTGATTACGGGCGCGGATTTTTCAACGGACGCCCAGGCAGGCACGGTGCCAGCGATCCCGCAAACAGACCGTCTGCACATGTATCCGTCTGCTCCGCGGAAAATGCCGCGCTTTCCAATCCCAACTTTCCTGCCAAAGTCCACGCTCCAATCCGAGTTATCCACCAACCATGTACCCACGAATCCTCCTCGCCTCCGTCGCCGCCCTCATCGTTCTCCCCACGCTGAACGCGCAGTCGCCGTCCTTTCCGAACAGCGACCGCTACGGCATCGAGAATGCGAAAAAGGCGATGGCGAATTTCACCACGCCCGCGGGGCTGAAGGCATCGCTCTTCGCTGCGGAGCCGATGATCCAGAACCCGACGAACATTGACATCGATCACCACGGCCGCGTGTGGGCGACCGAGTGCGTGAACTACCGCCGATACATGGGCCTCCGTTCCGAAGGCGACCGCGTGGTGATTCTCGAAGACACGAACGGCGACGGACTCGCCGACAAGGAGACGACTTTCTACCAGAGCCCCGAACTGACGAATCCGCTCGGCATCTGCGTCATCCCCGGCCCTGGCGGTGGCAAGAAAGGCCAGCGCGTGATCGTGAGCGCTGCGCCGAATGTGTGGCTGCTCACCGACACCGACGGCGACGACAAGGCGGACAAGGCGCAGGTGCTTTTCAAAATCGGCGGCGTGTGGAATTTCGATCACCAGGTCCACGCATTTGTCTTCGGGCCGGACGGGAAATTTTATTTCAACGCGGGCAACTCGATCACCGAACTCACGTGGCCCGACGGCAAGATCGTGAAGGACATCGTCGGCAATGAAATCACGAACCAAGGGAAGCCGTACCGGCAGGGCATGGTGTTCCGCTGCGACATTGATTTGGAAAAGGGCGTGGCGAGCAATGTCGAGACGCTCGGGCACAATTTCCGCAACAACTACGAGGTCGCCGTGGATTCGTTCGGCGCGATGTGGCAGAGCGACAACGACGACGACGGCAACAAGGGCGTGCGCATCAATTACGTGATGGACTACGGCAACTTCGGCTACACCGACGAGAAGACCGGCGCGGGCTGGCAGGCGAAGCGCACGAACCTCGAAACGGAAATCCCGAAGCGGCACTGGCACCTGAACGATCCCGGCGTCGTGCCAAATCTTTTGCAGACCGGCGCGGGTTCGCCCACCGGCATCCTCGTGAACGAAGGCACGCTGCTCGGCGTGCCATTTACCAATCAGATCATCCACTGCGACGCAGGCCCGCGCACCGTGCGCGCGTATCCCGTGAAGCCCGACGGCGCAGGTTACACCGCGGAAATGGTGGACATCCTCACCTCCACGGATTCGTGGTATCGCCCGAGCGATTGCGCGATCGGAAATGACGGCGCGCTCTTCGTCGCCGACTGGTATGATCCGGGCGTGGGCGGACACGCGATGGGCGATCACGAAAAAGGGAAGATCATGGGCCGCATCTACCGCGTCGCTCCGGAAGGCAGCAAAGCCTCCGTGCCGAAGGTGGACGTGAGCACACCCGAGGGTGCGGTCGCCGCGCTGTCTTCGCCGAACAACGTCACGCGCACCGTCGCGTGGAATGCGCTGCACGCGATGGGCGCGAAGGCCGAGCCCGCGCTACTCTCGCTTTTCAAAAATCAAAATCCTCGCCTGCGTGCGCGCGCGCTGGGCGTGCTCTCGCAGATCAAGGATCGCGCCATCCCGCACCTCGCCGCCGGATTGAACGACGCCGACAGCGACGTGCGCTGCTTCGCTGTCCGCCTCTGCCGCGAGCTGCACGCCACGGGCGGACTCGACACCACGCCGCTCGACAGCGACCGCGCGCTCGTCGCGAAACTGCTCGGCGACCCGAGCGCCGCAGTCCGCCGCGAGATCGCGCTTTCGCTCCACGCCTCGCATAAGATCGAGAAGCTCTGGGCCGCGCTCGCGCAGCAGCACGACGGCAAGGATCGCTGGTTCCTCGAAGCACTCGGCCTCGGCTCGGTCGGCAATGAAGACCTGTGCTTCGACACCTGGCTCGCCGCCGTCGGCGACAAATGGAACACGCCCGGCGGTCGCGACATCGTGTGGCGCGTGCGTGCATCGAAGTCGCCCGAGTATCTCGCGAAAATCCTCGCTGACGAATCCGTCTCCGCGAACGAGAAGCCGCGCTTTGTGCGCGCATTCGACTTCCTCCCCGCGAGCGAATCGAAGGACAAGGCCCTGCTGCAACTTGCATCGCTCGGCGCGAAAAATATCGAAGTCTCCCGCGAGGCGCTCGCGCGGCTGAAGGGCAACAAGTCCCCCGAGATCGCGAAGCTGCTCCCCGACACGCTTGCGAAGGTGAAAGGCACGCCGGCATTCATCGATCTCGTCGCCGCCTTCGGCGCGACCGGCCAGGCCCAGGCGCTGCTCGACGCCGCGCTCGCCATCGGCAGCGATCCCGCCGCCGTCGAGGCGATCAAGCTCGTGCTCGAAGACCGCGACAGCGATCCGATTCTCGGCAAGGCGCTCGCCGGCCCGCGCTCGGCGGACATCCTCAACCTCATCGGCGCAAGCGGCAGCAAGCGCGGCATGACCCGCCTCACTGGCATCCTCACGCGCACCGACGCACAGCCCGAACTCCGCCGCGCCGCCGTGCAATCGCTCGCGCGCACGCAGGCCGGCGCAGAGGCGCTCATCGCCGCCGCGAAAGACCGCAGCCTCCCGGAGGACTTGAAGCCCGTCGCCGCGAGCGCGCTGCGCCTCGTGCAATACGCGTATTTGAAAAAGGACATTGATTCCCTTTTCCCCGCGCCCGCCGCGCTCGACGGAAAGGCGCTGCCGCCGATCTCCGAACTCGTGAAGCTCAAAGGCGACGTCGCGAAAGGGCGCGCCATTTTCGAGCGCGCGGAATCGAGCTGCATCATCTGCCACCGCGTGGATGACAAGGGCGTGGACTTCGGCCCCGCGCTCTCGGAAATCGGCACCAAGCTGCCGAAGGAAGTCCTCTTCGACTCCATCATCAATCCGAACGCCGGCATCAGCATGGGCTTCGAGACCACGCAGCTCACGCTGAAAAAGGGCGGTGCCGGCATGGGCATCGTCCGCAGCGAGACGAACGAGGAAGTCGTCCTCGGGCTCCCCGGCGGCGCGACGCAGAAGTTTGCGAAGAACGACATCAAGTCTCGCGAAAAACTCGCGACCTCGATGATGCCGAGCGGCCTCAGCCAGGCGCTCACGCAGGAAGACCTCGTGAACCTCGTCGAATACCTGAGCACGCTGAAGAAAAAGTAGCACGCGAGCGGAGCGACGCGCGCATGGAGCGCCGTCGTCCCCGGCGGCCACCTCCCGTACGCGCAGCGTCACTTTGATTCGCGCGTCACGGTAATTCGCACGCCGGGAAAGGTGACGCTGCGCGTTATGCAAGTGGCCGGCGAGGACGCCAGCGCTCCACGCGCGGCGCTCCATGCGCGCAGCGTTTGGCTTGCGCCGACGCGATTCACTCCCTACTCACTGGGTCACTCGCCATGGCTGACTCACAAGAACCGAAGCAACCTTCCGAAACACCCTTGGCACCCGTCGCAGCGGTGCGCGTTCGCGCGAAAGGCACACCGGACCTGGACGAAATCGTCCTCTACTCGGCCCCGTCCGCATTTTTCCTGTGGTTCGTGATCGCGATGGGTTGGCTGCTGAATCTGCTCTGCCCGAAAATCATCACCACCAGCGCGGGCGTCATCACCAGGACCGGGGGCATTCTCACCTCCAGCGCGTGCGCATGGATTTTCATTTTCACGCTCATCTATTTCCTCCTGGCGTTGCTCTACGACCTGAGCCTGAAAAAGCTCATCCTCTGCACGCTCGTGGTGTCGGTGATCTGGCTTTTCGCGAAATACATGGAGGGCCTCCACCATGTCGCAATCATCGGTCCGATCCTGAATTATTTCGCGCGGCTCGACCCGCAATTCGACCCCGGCACGGTGTCGGTCATTTGCTGGCTGCTGTTCATCCCGTGGGTGGCCTCGCTTTTCGAGATGGGTTTCAACCGGAGGAAAAAATTCAGCCCGAATGAAATCGCGGAATCCCATTTCGGCGAAGGCTCGGAGCTGACCGACCGCATGGGCCTGCGCTTCCAGACGAAATATCGAGACGTGCTGGAGACGCTGCTCGGATTTGGCGCCGGTGACGTGCTGGCGGTGGACAATCAAAAGCGCGTAATCAAGCGCTACGAAAACATGGTCGGGCTATGGTTCAAGTGGAGCAACCTCGACCGCATCCTCCACCAGCGGGAGACGATGCTGGAAGACGAGGAAGCACTGGAGCCGCGAAGCGACGACAAGTAACGGCACGCCGCTCTTGCTCATGGGGCCACGGGTCAAGAATGCCCTCGGCCTGCCGCCGGGCAGCATTCGCGCACTGCTCACACTGATGACCGTCGGCTTCATCGTCGTGCAGACCGCGCGCGGCATCCAGGTGAGCCTGCTGTGGTTTGAGTCGCTCATGATCGTCCTTGCGCACTACTTCGCGCACCGGCGCTTCGTGCCGCTCTCGCCCGCGATGCGCGAGAAGCTGAAGGCCGAGGATCTGATCGGGGACGAGTCGTATCCGCTGAACCTCCCGAGACACTCGCTGCGCACGATCATCGTGCTCTCATTCGTCGGCCTCGCGATCTACCTCGCGTGCAAGGGCCGCCTCCGCGACCGCGTCGCCGCGCCTGTATTCATCAGCGTCGGTTCCTATTTTCTCGGCATCGGCTTCGGCGCCGTCGTCGCGTGGTGGAACAGGGGAAAGCCCGCCGCCGGTGCGTCGTGGTTCGAGGATGTGAAGGCGGTCGTCACGCTCATCGCCGTCGCGCTCGCCATCGTCGTGCAGATATTCGGCTGGCAGCAGTCCATTCCGTATGGCGACAAACTCGAAGCCCTCCCCCTTGCGCTCATGCTCTTCTATTTCGGTTCGCGCTGAGACCGTGGTGCGCAATCCGGCAGACTGCGCACACGGGTCGCGCTCTTTGCGAGGGTTGTGCTATGCGCCGTAATCTCACGGCCCGAATGCGCCGAGGTCAGGGGCCGGGCCTTGGGAGGGAAGGCCGACATTGACGCCGGGGCCGAGGAGTTGGCTGTCGGGTGCGGGGTGCATGAAGCGGACGGCGGGGAGTTCGCCGTCGGAAAGCCTGGGCTGGAGGAGTTCCTTTTCATCGATCCCGGCGAAGTCTCGGTCGGTGAGCTTCAGGCCGAGACCCCATGAGTTGTTCGCAATGTCGCACTTCGCGGCGTCGGTGCGGGCGAGGTCGGTGCGGGGCATGGGTGGCGGAGGGGGCGAGATTCGAACTCGCGGGACCTTGCGGCCCGTCGGTTTTCAAGACCGATGCATTAGACCGCTCTGCCACCCCTCCTTTGCAACGGACACCTTCGGCGGACACGCGCCGCGCCGCAACTGCAATGTCGCACTGAGTGCGTCACGCCGTCGGGATCGCGTGCTCGAGCAAATCCGCGAGGGCTGCCGCCGCGTGCGCGCCCGTCTCCATCACCTCGGCATGTGCGAGCGGTGCGGCGTTCAGCCCGGCGGCCCAGTTCGTGACGCATGAGAATCCCGCGACTTCCAGGCCGAGCGCGCGCGCCTGGATCGCTTCGAGCACCGTGCTCATGCCGACCGCATCCGCGCCGAGCCGTTGCAGCATCCGCACCTCGGCGGGCGTCTCATACTGCGGGCCTAGCAGCCCGGCGTACACGCCCTCATGCAGCACCATGCCGCGCGATTTTGCAGCGGAGGAAAAATGCGCGCGCAGGGGCTTCGAATACACCTCGCTCATGTCGAAAAAATTCGCTCCGCCGAGCAGCGGCGAGGTGCCCGTGAGGTTCAGATGATCACCGAGCATCATCCACGAGCCGGGCGCGAACTGCGGATTGCACGTCCCCGCCGCATTCGTGAGCACGAGCCTGCGGATGCCGCGATCGGCCATCCAGCGCACATGCGCCGTGATTTCCGGTGCGCTGCGACCTTCGTAAAGATGCACGCGCCCGCGCGCAGCGACGATCGGAACGCCGCTGATTTTTCCGAACACAAATTCACCCGCATGTCCCGCGACACGGGACTGCGGCAGGCCCGCGATTTCCGCGTACGGCACGCGCGCCTCGACCTCCATCCGCTCGGAAAATCCGCCCAGCCCCGAGCCGAGCACCACGCCCCATTGCGGATGGAAATTTTGCCAGGACATGCGCGCAGGGTGCGAAATCTGCGTCGTGCGCGTCGCCTACTTTGCCGCCGGTTCCACGGGCTTCTCCGCCGCTGCTGGTTTTGGAGCGTCCGCTTTTGGTGTGTCGGATTTCGGCGCTTCCGTTTTCGGAACTTCGGCTTTCGGGATATCCGCCTTCGGTGCATCGGCTTTTGGTGCGGGCTTCGCTGCCGGAATCGCGACCTCTGCCTTTGGCTTTTCCGTATTCGAAACCTCGGTCTTCGGGGCTTCCACCTTGGGCGTTTCTTTCTTCGGAGCTTCCGTCTTCGCCACAGCGGGCGCGGGTGCATGGGCCTGGCCTTCCTTGGAAAAATCCACTCTGCCGAGCACTTCGCGGATCGTCTCGCTCGGGAGCACCTGCGTCTCGATTCGGCCGGAGCGCGCGATGACGATGCCGACGATGTTTCCATCGAGATCCGTCACCGGGCCGCCGCACTGCGCCGCATTCAGCGGCAGATCTGTCTGCATCGCCGCAGGGAAATCCGTGCGGCGTTTGCTGATCGTGGTGCCCATGCTGTTCATCTTGTCATTGCCGCTGCGCGCGGGGCCGGTCGCAGCGCCGCGGTCGCCGAGCGCGACTTCCTTTTCCATCACGGCTTCGCCGCGCTGGAGCTTCAGCTTGATCTTTTCACCGGCCTTGCGGTCCGAGACCAGCTTCGTGAACGTGTAAACCGACTCCGGCTTCTTGCCGTCGAGTTCGAGGATGAGATCCTCCTTTTGCAGCCCGGAATTTTGCGCCGGGCCTTTCGGCACGACGTCGCGGATCTTCAGCCCCTTGTCGTCGCTCTCGAGCTGCACGCCGAGGAAGCCGCGCCCTTTCGTCTGCTCATTGCGCACCGCCACGCTCACGACGCCGATGGCCACCGGCTCGCGGCCCTCGGGTGCGGCGGCGGTGATGAACGTGCCGACTTCCAGCGCGCCACGCTCTCCCCATTTTACAGCGGGCAGGTCCTTCGCATCGGCCTTCAAAAGCGCGAGATCGTGATCTGGCCAAGTGCGCACGACTTTCGCCGCGACCCACTGGCCCTTGATCTGGCACTGGAGTTCCGCCGCGGTGCCGACCTCGCTCGCCTTCGTGAGCAGCCAGCCGTCTGCGCGGATGCCGGTCGCAAACGCCAGCGGATCCGACGGCTTCTTCGCATCGCGCAGCACGAACGTCGCGGGTGCCGCGACGAGCGAACCGGGGCGGTGGCCTTCGAGCAGTTGGTTGAAATGATCCGTCAGCTTTTTCTCCGACGCCTTGTCGAGGGCGGGCGGTCCTCCGAGACCGAGTCCGTTGAACGCGTCGGGATTCTTTTCCTTCATCAGCCGCAGCAGTTCGGGCAGCTCCGCCTTCTTCAGTTTATCGGCAGGGACGCCCTGTTTTTCGAGCACGCTGCGCAGGAGCGAGAGCAGTTCTTTCGCGTCCATCTTCAGCATCCCGCCGTTCTCCTCCGCGCTCTTGCGGAGTTCGTCGAGCAACTCGTCGACACCTTTTCCCGGAGGCTTTGGTTTCTCCGCAGGCTTGGGAGTTTCCTGCGGCTTCGCCTCGGGTGCCGGGGTCGGGTCGGGCTTGGAATCCGGGGCCTTCTTGATTGCCCCGTGTAGCGAGCCGGCTGCGAGAAATGCGGCGATGATGAATGTGCGAATCATGGTATGATGGGATTTCGGATCGGGTGTAGGAACGTGGCGGATGTCGTGGTGTGCTTACGGTTTTTTCGGCGGCGGCGGCAGGGGCTCCATGCGTTTGAGCATCTCGGCTTCGGTAACGAGGATGACCTCCGTATTTCGCTCATCCGTCCCGCGCCGGTACGCGAGCGCGAGCTTTTCGCCTGCCTTGCATTTTTTCAGCTTGTCGGCCACGGCCTTGGGCGTCGCCATGTCTTCGCCGCCGAGCTTCAGAATCACGTCGCCCGCCTTCACGCCGGCAGCGGCGAGCGGGGATCGCGGCTGCACTTCCTTCAGCAGCGCGCTGCCGCCCGCGGGGTCGAACACTGCGCCGAGCACCGCCGGGCCGGTCACGCGCTGGCCGGGACGCACGGGCGGACGGCCCCACGTTTTTCCTTCGAGCATTTTTTCCCAAGACACTTTTGCCGCGTTCACGGGCGCGTCGCGATTGTAGCTCAGGCTTTCCGAGATGGACGAGTGGATGCCGACGACCTTGCCATCGAGATCGAACAGCGGCCCGCCCGAGTCGCCGCCGATCAGCGTGCAATCGCTCACGAGGAAGCCGCCCGCATTCTTCTGGCTGATGCGCCCGATGCGCACCGGCGGCGGACGCCGGATGTCGAACCCGCCGGGATGCCCGAGTGCGACCACGAGCGTCGTCTGCTCCAGCTTGTCCGAATCGCCCATCTCTGCGACGGGATACTTCCCAGGCTTGATGATTTTCGCGAGCCCCACGTCGCGCGTGTAATCCGAGCCGAGCACCTTGCATTTCTCCTGTTTGCCGTCGGGAAAAACGACGATCATGGTGTCATTGCCGTAAGTCACATGGCCCGCCGTGAGGATCAGCCCGTCCTCCGTGACGATCGTCCCCGAGCCCGAGCCCGGCACCTTCTCACCGACGAGCGCGACGACCGACGGCATGTTCTTTTTCACGATTGCCTTCACCTTCGTCTCCACACTTTTCATCTCCGCCACAGTGAACGCGAACGCCGTCTGCGCCGCGAAGAATACGAATGCAAAAATCGGGCAGAGGAAGCGGAGGGGTGTGGTCATGCGATTGTAGGCTGTAGAGTAAATGCGGAACGTGCGTGGAGTTTTGGCTAAATAATCTGCAATCGGCGTGTGCGCAAGCGGGTGATGGTCGGCGCAGTTTGGTCTGAGTCGCAAAAGTGCTCAGTGCTCAGTTCTCAGACTCGAATTGCCCGGCCACTATGCACTGAGCACTGAGCACTGAGCACTTTCTTGCCATCCCCCCGCTTGTCCTCCCGCCCCGCGCCCGCCAAGCTCCCGCCGTGAAGCTCCCGCGCCTCCTCCCGCTCCTTGCCCTCGCTGCTGCTGCGCACGCTGCGGAGAAGGCCGACATGTTTCCCTTCCAGCTTCCGTGGGACGACGCGAGCGAATCGGCGACAAACATTTCGTGGCTGAACGACAAGCCCGCGGGCCGCGACGGCTTCGTCCATGTGAAGGACGGCCACCTCTTCGCCGGCGAGAAGCGCCTGCGCATCTTCGGCGTGAACACGTGCTTCGCCGCAAATTTTCCAGACAAGGACATGGCTCCGAAGGTCGCCGCACGCATGGCGAAGTTTGGCATCAACTGCGTGCGCTTCCACCACATGGACATGCTCAGCGCGCCCGGCGGCATCTTCGCAAAGGACGGCCGCACGCTCGACCCCGGCCAGCTCGACAAGCTCGATTTCTTCATCGCCGAGCTGAAGAAGAACGGCATCTACGCCGACCTGAACCTGCACGTCACCCGCACGTACCCCGACCGCCCGCGCGAGGAGAAAAAGGGCAACCCCGACTTCGACAAGGGCGTGGATAACTTCTGCGCCGCGATGATCGCGCTGCAAAAGGACTACGCCCGCGACCTCCTCACGCACGTGAACGCCTACACCGGCAAGCGCTACGCCGACGAACCCACCGTCGCGCTCGTGGAGATCAACAACGAGAACGCCCTCGGCTTCCAGTGGTGGGCCGGGCAGATGGACGACCTCCCCAAGCCGTATCGCGAGGAGCTGGAATCGCTGTGGGCCGCATGGATTTTGAAAAAGCACGGCAGCGACGAAGCTGCGCGCAAGGCGTGGAGCGCTGGAGCAGAACCACTCGGCGCGGAGTTGATTGATAGTGACTTCGACAAGAAGGACACGGCGTGGACGCTCGAAAAGCACGGCGACGCGCAGGCCGATGGACGCATCGGAATCGTCCCGGATGATTTTGTCCAAAAGACATTCGGTGCGGCGACGCACAACGGATGGAACAAACCCGGCAACGCCGTCTCCACGATGACTGTCGGCGTCGCAAAGACCGGCACCGAGCCGTGGCACGTCCAGTTTCATCACGCGAAACTCAACGTCGAGTCGGGCAGGACATACACGCTCAGCTTTTTCGCAAAGTCGGATGCCGCGCGGAAAATCAGCGTCAACGTCGGCCAGACTCATGAGCCGTGGAGGGTTCTTTGGAGCACGCAGGCGTCGCTCACCACGGAGTGGAAACATTTCGAGTTTTCATTCCGTCCAAGTGAGGGAGACAAAAAGGCACGCCTGACTTTTTCAAACCTCGCGGCGGAAACCGGCGCGTATTCGTTCGCGGATGTCTCACTGCGCCCAGGCGGTGTGGACGGCTCCCTCGTGCGCGACACCGCGCAGCGCATCCCCATCGTCCGCAAGCGCGACCTCGCCCGCACCACCCCCGCCAAGCAGCGCGAATGGCAGGAATTCATCTGGGACACCGAGATCGCCTATTGGAACGGCATGCGCGATTTTTTGAAAAAGGACCTCGGCGTGAAGGCGCCCATCGTCGGCACGCAGGGATTCTGGAGCCCCGGCCACGTGCAGGCGGGCATGGACGTGATTGATTCGCACGCCTACTGGCACCACCCTGACTTCCACGGCAAGGGCTGGAACCCCGACGTGTGGGACGTGAAGAACGAGCCCATGGCCGGCGCGCCCGACGGCGGCACGCTCCCCGGCCTCGCCGCGCAGCGCGTCGCGGGCAAGCCCTTCCTCTGCACCGAATACAACCACGCCGCGCCGAACACCTATTCCGCCGAGACGTTCCCGCTGCTGTGCGCCTTCGCCGCGCTGCAGGATTGGGACGGCGTCTTCGCCTTCAGCTACAGCCACCGCGCCGGCGACGCGTGGTCGCAGGAGCACTTCGACAACTTCTTCGACATAGACCGCCACCCGGTGAAAATGGCGACGCTGCCGGGGGCGGTGATCAGTTTTCGGCGGGGGGATATTGAAATGTGGCTGACGGGGACCGGGTATGACCTTCACCGGAACTGGGCGGTTGATTTTGCGCTGGCTCATGGCCCGATGCTCGGAGCACCACGAACACTGTTTATACCAAAGGACGCCCTCGGTTCGCAGCACGCGTGGCGGCTTTCCAAACATGGAAACGACAGCCACCCAGTTGTCACGCCGGATCATCCCTATTCGAGGCTATCTGTCTTCCAGGTGACGCGCAGGTCCGAAGGCGAGGGCATGCGGTGGGATGAAAATGCTGGAAGCGTCTCGTTGGAGGCACCGCGGACAAGCGCAACTATCGGGCGGATCGGCGGTGAAAAGACACGCACGGTGGATCCAATCAGAATCACGCCAAGCGCCATCCGACGGAATTGGGCGTGCTTTCAGTTTACCGTCCTCGACCGCGACGAGCACGCCACTTTCTCCACCGCCAGGCGCATCCTCATCACCGCCACCGGCGACATCGAGAACACCGGCATGGGCTGGAAGAACGCCGCGAAGTCGAGCGTGGGGCGCGATTGGGGGAAGGCGACCGTCCTCGTCGAAGGCCCGGCGGCGAAGATCGAGCTTCCCGGCGGCGGCAAATTCAAGGCCTGGGCGCTCGACGAACGCGGCCAGCGCCGCGCGGAAATCCCCGTCGCCAATGGCACCCTCGAAATCGGCCCGCAGCACCGCACGCTCTGGTACGAGGTCGAGCGGCAGTAGTGCTCAAGCCAGCGCGCGCGACATGCGGAAATGCGGCCCGACGGTCTGGATGTCGAACTCCGCGCCGACAATCCGCCAGCCGTTCTTCGCGTAAAAATCCGCAGCACTCGTCCGCGCATTGCACCAGAGGATCGCCGCGCCATTTTCCCGCGCTGCAGCCACGCACGCATCGAGCAGCGCCTTGCCAAATCCCGCGCCGCGCACCTCCGGCAGCGTGGCCATGCCGCGGAGCTGGAATGCGGGCGACACGCCCGGCTGCGCAGTGATTTTTTCCGGACAAGGCACGAGATAGATCGAGGCGACGCCGACGAGCCTGTCGCCGACGAATGCACCGAAGTGCAGCGTGCCCGGCGCATCATCGCCATCGAAGCTCGCCGTTTCGCGCGGAAAGCCCGGACGCAGCACAGGCCAGCGCAGGGCGATCGTCTCGGCGGCGGAAATCGTGCGGATCATTTTATCGCGCAAAGCCGCAAAGCCGCAAAGAAGGCCACATTGAAATCAAAAAGCGGCACGCCCTCCCGCCGCATTCTTCTTTGCGCCTTTGCGCCTTTGCGCGAGTCCATCGGGTCCATCCAGTTCATTGCCGCTGACGCGCCACGATGCGCTCGACGTATTTTGCGAGCAGGTCGAATTCGAGATTCACACGCTCGCCCTTTTTCCGCGCCGCGAGATTCGTGACTGCGCGCGTGTGCGGGATGATCCAGCACACGAAGCTCCCGGCGCCGGTATCGCGCACCTCCGCGACGGTGAGGCTGATGCCGTCCACGGCGATGCTGCCCTTGTGCGCGACATACTGTGCGAATTCCGCGGGCAGCGCGACTTCGAGCCGGAAGTCCGAGCCGTGCGGCGAGAAGTCGAGCACCTCAGCGGTCGTGTCCACATGCCCCTGCACGAAATGCCCGCCGAGCTTCGCGCCCGCGCCGAGCGCGGGTTCGAGGTTCACGCGCGTGCCGGCCGCGAGGTCGCCGAGATTCGTGACGCGCAATGTTTCCGCGAGCAGATCAAAGCTGAGCTTCTCGCCGTCGCGCACGGTCACTGTGAGGCAGCAGCCATTCACCGCGACGCTGTCGCCGATCTCCGCGCGCGGGCCGGTGAGCGGCGCACGCAGCGTGAGGCGCGCGCTCGCGCCCGTGCGTTCGAGCGAGAGAAGCTCGCCTGTTTCGATGACCAGTCCGGTGAACATGGCGCGACGCTAGCGACTGTAAGCGTGCGTTCGCAAGGTCGCGAAAAAGTTTGAGCAGGAAGCCATGAAATCAGGAGGACGATGCGGATGCGGTTTCCTGATTTTCTGGATTCCTGCTTCTCATTCCTTTCACCCAAAGATGTGCCAGCGCGAGAAGAACAGGATGCCGACCAGCGCAAGAAACGGCAGCAGGATCGGCAGCGCGAACCGCACGACGTAGCCGAGGAACGACGGCGTCTTCACCTTCGCGTGCTCGGCGATCGCCTTCACCATGAAGTTCGGCCCGTTGCCGATGTAGGTCATCGCGCCGAAGAACACCGCGCCGAGCGAGATGGCCTCGAGCGTGCCTGCGTGCGCGCCAGCGAATGTGTGGATGTCCGTGACATTTTCCATCGCGAGATGCTGCTGCCCGAGCGCGGTGGCGAGGAATGCGAGATACGTCGGCGCATTGTCGAGCACGGCGGAGAGCGCGCCTGTCGCCCAGTAAAATCCGTGCGCGCTTGCGAGCGGCGGCGGCGACGATTGCAGGTAGTGCAGCGCGGGAGTCATCGTGATGAAGATGCCGATGAAAAGCCACGCGACCTCCTTCACCGGCTCCCACGCGAAGTCGTTTGCCTTGTGAATGTCGCGCTTCGTCGTGAACCACGAGCCGAGCGCGGCGGCGGCCATCGTGCCTTCGCGCCAGCCGGGCGGGAGTATCAGCACGGCGACGAGAATCACCGCGAGGAAGATCAGATTGTGCATTCCGCGGAACGTCCATGTCTCGTGCGCAGTTTCCGCGTCGCGCACTTGTTTCGGAGCGCGGAGGAAGTTCACGCGATCGAACACGGCGAAGATGGCGATGAGTCCCGCGACTGCGACGAGCCAGCCTTGCCAGCAATGCTCCAGCACCCACCAAAATGGCACGCCTTTCAAGTAACCCATGTAGAGCGGCGGATCCCCGATGGGCGTGAGGCAGCCCCCGATATTGCTCACGATGAAAATGAAGAACACGACGTGGAATGACGTGATGCGGTAGCGGTTCATCCGAATCCACGGACGGATGAGCAGCATGGACGCGCCGGTTGTGCCGATGACATTTGCGAGCACCGCGCCGATGGCGAGGAAGATGCAGTTCACCGTCGGCGTCGCCTCGCCCTTCACGCGGATGTGAATGCCGCCGCTCACGATGTAGAGCGACGCGATGAGCGCGATGAACCCCGCGTATTCCTCCAGCGCATGCAGCAGCGGAGCAAAAGTGCCGCCAGTGATCCACTGACATGCCGCGCTGATCGCCGCGAGCCCGAGCGCGATGACCGGATACCGCCGGTGCCAGAATTTTGCAAACGCCAGCGGCCCGAGCGCGATGCAAAGCAGCAGCAGCGCAAACGGCGCGATGAGCCACGGCGGTGTCGGTGCGGATGCGGCGGCGAGGATCATGAGTTCAGTGTGGTGCGCTTTGCCATGCGAGCGGGGAAGTTCTCAGTGCTCAGTTCTCAGTTCTCAGTGCTCAGTGCTCAGTGCTCAGTATCGAAGTCGGACGCGCAGTCTGAAAACTGAGCACTGAGAACTGAGAACTCCGCATCGGTTTCAAATTGCCTCCGAGCCCTAATGCAGCGGGCTGTCATACACGGGGAATGCGCGCAGTTCGCCGCCGGGCCAGTAGAAGCATTTTTCAAAGTCGAAAAGATTGCTGCCCGGCACGTAGTCGAGCCGCTTCGGTTCGCCCGCGTAGTTTGCGTCGTACACTTGGAAGCGCATCCCGCCGCCAGCCAGCCGCTCGGCGTGATACGCGAGCACGACGTGGTTCATGTGCGGGAATTTCGCGAGATACATCGCGCGTACCCCGCCCTTGCTCACATCCGCAAAAAGCTTTTCCGCAAAATGCCGCTGCTGAAGCCGGATGACAGGATTCATCATCCGCCAGTTGCCGATGCGCAGGTAGGTGAGCAGCCAGCTTCCGAGATCGGCGCGCAGGAGTTTCTCGTGCTCGCGCGAAAACGACCACAGGTCCGCGTAGCCGGGAAAGACGATGCGCTCCTTGCGCCCCAGCCACGGCGGAATGCGGAAAACCGCGCGGATGCGGGCGCGGTATTCCGCGTCCGAGAGGCGCGGCTGTTTCGGCTCGAAGTGCGCGAATTTCCAAAACTGCATCGCCGACCGCGTGAAGAGAAAACAGCAGTGCGTGGGCTTGTCGGACTTCGCCTTTTTCTCCCCGACGTGCAGCCGCCCGTCGTGCGTCACCGAGTAGTTCATCACCGTGTCGTTTGAGAATGCAAACACGTCGCGCTTTGGATCAAAGTCGCGCGCGATCAGCGACGATGCGAAGGTGAGAAAGATGGCGGCAGCGCGGAACATGGCGCGCAGTTCCTAGCACACGCGGTGCGCTTGCCAACTGCGCATGCTCACGTTCCGCGCACGGCTTTTCGAGAATGCCATCAATCGCATTGAGCCCACGGTCTCGGTGCGGCAGGATGCGCGTGAGATGAAAAAATCTGCCGCTGGAAAAAAGAAGGCGCCCGCGCCGCAGCCCGCGCCCACGAATGCCGTGCCGCCGCTGCGCATCTTGATGATTGTGGCGGAGAACGACGCCATTCCGCTGTGCAAGGTCGGCGGTGTCGCTGATGTCGTGCGCGATGCGCCGCGCGCGCTCGCCG
>Ga0194061_1001149_pt1 | contig 15832 bp, 9 predicted proteins | sample SepL2221m_MetaG_FD_163423 | JGI IMG/M metagenome (GOLD analysis project Ga0194061, IMG submission 163423) | Anoxic zone freshwater microbial communities from boreal shield lake in IISD Experimental Lakes Area, Ontario, Canada - Sep2016-L224-21m | ecosystem: Environmental > Aquatic > Freshwater >... | reverse complement strand
AAAAGTTCGATTGAAAATCTATTGTATGAATCGAATGATTGATTTTTTAGGTTGTATCTATAATGTGCTAAAATGATCCTGAATAATTTTGCTTAAGATAGGTTCATCAATTGGTTTGTGGAGATAATCCTTAATCATGGGGTAAGACGCAGACTTGATTTTATCCGGTTCTGCTATAGAGGAAGTAGCAATATATATTGAAATTTTTTTGGAAGCTTTTTGAAGCAGGGGGATGAATTCATCTAAAAATTCCCAACCATCCATCATCGGCATTTCAATATCCACTAAAATAATGTCGGGCAATAAAGAAGGTTCATTAATGATGGGCTTTAATGACTCAAATGCTTCCAGTCCATTGGTGAAAGCAGAGACTGATTTGGCCAGATCATATTTAATAATCGTTTTCTTAAGCAATAACATGAACAATGGATCATCGTCTATTACCAATATCGAGTTTGCCTGTTTCATACTATAAATATATAAAATAGTTCCTGAATATTATATAACGCTTTGAGTCATAAGTTTTTGGCTTTTTTTTTACCCCCCCCACCAACTTTCGATTAATTATCTTAAAATAGGTTTGAAAATAATAGACAAGCAAAATGTTTTATTTTTTTCTATAAGATAACAATTTAGCAACAATTCGATTGCTTTTGCTTAACAGATAGGAAACAATTCCATAACACTGCCCCGATATTTTTGCTGCCACAACAACTAAAATAACTAGTTTATGAAGCAAATGAATCGCTTTCTAAGCTTATTGCTATTACCATTAGCAATATGCTTATTTGTATTTCAAGCACAAGCACAGAACGCTACTGTTAGCGGAAAAGTGTTAGATGCAGCTACTGCTAAGCCAATTGAAGGCGCAGTAATTTCGAATGGTAAACAACAAACTACCTCAAGCGCAACTGGTACATTTAGTATCGCTGCTGCAAATGGGAGTCAATTGACTGTAAGTTTTGTTGGCTATACCACAAGAAAAGTAACCGTTACCAGTTCTGATGTAACCATCAGTTTAAACCCTTCAGCTGATCAGTTGAGTGAGGTTGTGGTTACTGGATTGGGTGTTAAAAGAGAAACAAAAAAATTAGGTTACTCTGTACAAGAAGTTAAAGGTGCTGATCTTGTTAAAGCAAGAGAAGTTAACCCAATTAACGGACTTGTAGGTAAAGTAGCTGGTTTGGATGTAGCTATCAATCAGGAAATGTTATCTGCTCCTAACGTATCATTACGTGGATATAACATTAGTTTATATGTGGTTGATGGTATTCCAATTTCTTCAGATACCTGGAACCTTAGCCCGGATGATATCGAATCTTATACCGTTTTGAAAGGTCTTGCCGCAACTGCTATTTATGGTAGCCGTGCACAGAATGGTGCGATCTTGATCACTACAAAGAGAGCTAAGAAAAACGATAAAGGTTACACAATTGAATTTAATTCAAGTACTCAGGTTAATAAAGGATTTATCGCATTACCTAAAACACAAGCCCTTTATGGCGGTGGTGACTACTCTCAATATATTTTTGGAGATGGTAAAGGTGGCGGATTAAATGATGGTGACTATGATGTATGGGGACCCGCTTTAAACGGCCAATTGATTCCTCAATATAATAGCCCGATTGATCCAGTTACAGGAATTAGAAAAGCTACTCCTTATTCTGCTGTTGGTGTAGATAACTTAAAGCGTTTTATTCAAGCTGGTTTATTAACCACTAATAACTTAAGTTTTTCTTCTTCAACTGATCGTTCTAATGTAAGAATGTCTTTGACAAATACTTATCAGAAAGGGATTGTTCCAAATACAAAATTAAATACTGTCAATTTTAATATGAATGCTAGCTATAACCTTAGCAGTAAATTGAAAATTGAAGGTACTTTAAACTATAACCGACAGTTCTCTCCAAATATTCCGGATGTATCTTATGGACCTAACAGTATCATTTATTCAATGACTGTATGGACTGGTGCTGACTGGAATATTGCAGATATGAAAAATTACTGGCAGGCAGGTAAAGAAGGTGTTCAGTCTATTTTCGCTGAGTACCAACGTTACCACAACCCTTACTTCATGAGTTATGAGTGGTTACGTGGTCATTATAAAAATGATATCACTGGTAACATTGCTTTAACTTATAAAGCCAATTCACATTTAGAAGCAATCCTTAGAACAAACATCAGTACCAACGATGTAATGAGAACTGAGAAAATGCCTTATTCAGCTCACCCTTATGGAAGAGAGTTAAATCGTGGTGATTACAGAGAAGATTCACGTTCATTATTTGATAATAACGTTGAGGGTTTGGTTAAATACAACAACAAATTTAAACATGGTATTGCATTAGATGTAACTGGTGGTGTGAATGCAAGAAATTTTTCTTATAGATCTACATTCACTACTACAGACTACCTAAACGTACCAGGTTTGTATTCTTTTGCTAACACTTTGAACCCAATTAGAGCTTATAGCTTTAATTCAAACATGTTAGTATTGTCTGCTTACTACTCTGCAAGTATTGATTTCGGTAAATACTTTACTTTAAATACCACAGGAAGAGTGGATAAAAACTCAACTTTATTGTTGAATAATAATGCTTATTTCTATCCTTCATTTAGTGGAGCTACTGTAATTTCTGATTATGTAAAATTACCTGAAGTGATCAGTTTCTTAAAAGCAAGAGCATCTTATGCTTCAGCTAAATCACCAAGTACTTCTAACTATATCGGACCAGCTGCTTATCCAATTGGATATGGTACTCCTTATGTAAGTTCATATGGTGGACCTTCTTATTCTTTGTCTAACCCAGCTTACAGTATTGGAACCGTGTATAATGGACAAAGTGGTGCTTATGCTCCTTCAAATGTAATTGATCCGAATATCAAATCTTCTCAGCTTACAAGTACTGAGTATGGTTTTGATATTAAGTTCTTAAAAAACAGATTGGGCTTGAGTGCAACTTATTATAATAACATCAATGGACCTGGTATTGTGGGTTATCCTTTGTCACAAACAACTGGATTAACTTCATATACAACTAACGCAATTAAAACTCAAATTAAAGGAGCGGAACTTTCTTTAACTGGTTCTCCATTGAGAAGCGAAAAAGGTTTGAACTGGGATGTAATGGTTAACTGGTCAACTTTCACTGAAAGATATAAAGAACTACCAGCTAGTTTTTCTAATTATCAATTTCAACAAGGAGATCGTGTTGATAAATTATTTGCTGGTGTAACTGCAAAGACAGCAGACGGACAAGTAATTAATAATAGTGCAGGATATCCTGTATACTTACCTAAAGCACAATATGTAGGACATGCTGATGCTGATTGGAGCTGGTCTATCTACAATAAGTTTAGTTACAAACAATTCGCACTTTCTTTCCAGTTTGATGGTAAAGTGGGTGGTGTGATTCAAGATCGTGTAATGAGAAAAGGTATTGAAGGTGGATCAAACATCTTTACTGCTGAAGGTGCCGTAGGTGTTGCAAGAGCTGCTGAAACAAAAGCTATTGTTTACAATCCTGCTACCAATTCTTATACCATGGATCCTAACTTTAAAGGAATTTATGTTGGGGAAGGTGTTCAAATTTCAAATAACACACCTATTAAGTATGACCCAGTTACAGGTGTTATTACAAATATGAGTTCATTGCAATTCACTAAGAACACTGGTGTAGCAAGCTTTATTCAAGATTATGTAAGTAGTTTCTTTAACGATTTCGAACATACTTCTGTTAATAAAACTTATGCCAAACTTCGTGAATTAACCATCACTTATTCTATTCCTCAATCTGTAATTGGTAAGAAATCATTTATTACTAAAATCGATGTTTCATTGGTTGGACGTAACCTTTTATATTTCTTCCCTTCTCGTTTCAAGGATATGGATGTTGACCAATATTCTGGTCGTGATTACAATAGCGGAAACAGCAGAGAGTACAACTTGCAAACGCCAACTACTCGCAGCTATGGCTTTAACGTAAATTTTGTTTTCTAATTCTTTAAATCATTTGAAAACATTAAAAAATAGTATTATGAAATTCAATAAACAAATAGGTATACTGTTCTTAGCTGTTGCAATGATAGCTAGTAGTTGTACCAAAACATACGAAAAGTATGCAGTGAATCCAAACCAGCCAACAGCTGTTCCTGCTTATCTTTTATTAAGACAAATTGAGAATTCACTAATGGTATTCCCAGCTGGTGATGAAGATAAATTTGGTCAGTATACATTGTCAACTTACACTTACTATGGAACCAATGAATATTGGTCAGGTAGTGCATCTTTAGATTATGGTATTTTAAGAAATATCAAATCAATGGAAACTGAGGCTGCAAAAGCTTCGACTGATCCTAATGCAGTAACTCCTTATGGCGCATTGGCTAAGTTTTTTAAAGCTTATGTATTCGTAAATATGACATTGAAAGTGGGAGATGTCCCAATGTCTGAAGCATTAAAAGGATTGGATGTGCCAACTCCTAAATACGATACTCAGAAGCAAGTATTTATTCAGAGTTTACAGTTATTGGAAGATGCAAATACACAATTAGCTTCTTTAATTGCTGCTTCAAATACTGCAATTTTAGGTGATTTTTATTTCTTAGAAAGAATCTCAAATGCTAAAGATCCATTAACAACTTTAAAGCAATGGCAGAAAGTAGTTAACTCTTATAAATTGCGTGTGTTGATTGAATTAAGCAAAAAGTCTACTGATGCAGATTTGAATATCAAGCAAAAATTTGCTGATGTATACAATAATCCTGCGAAGTATCCTATCATGACTGATTTATCAGACAATTGGGAATACCAGTATAATGCAGCGTTTAACTATTATCCAAACAATAAAGGAAACTACGGAAATGATGCAACTCGTTTATGTGTAGCTTCTACCTGGTTAAATACCTTAGCTGGTTTGAATGATTTACGTGCTATGAAAGTTGCTGATCCTGCTCGTGGTTTAGGTTTCGCTGACACTTCTTACAAATCATTTGTTGGTGGTAAAGCTGGAGATGATATGAGTACATTGGGTGGTCAAATCAACTCATTCGTTATTTCTCCAATTGGCCGTAAAAGATATTATGATGGATTTGTAGGTGAAAATACTTTCTTAGTAGGCTATCCTGAAATGTGTTTAAATATTGCTGAGGCTATTAATCGTGGATGGATCACTGGTTCTGCAGATGCTTGGTATCAGAAAGGAACAAAAGCTATGTTCGCTTTCTACGGTGTAGCTGACGGAGCTAACACAGTATCTTTCTTAAAAGGTACAGCACCTGGTGATTATGTAAACTATACTGTTAACTTTAGCTATGCAGATTATTTCAATCAGGCTTCAGTTAAATATGCAGGAGATAATGCAACTGGTTTAAATCAGATCTTAACTCAACGCTATTTAGCTTTAGCTCGTAACTCTGGATTTGAAGGTTATTATCAGTGGAGAAGAACAGGTGTTCCTTCTTTCTCTGCAGGTGCCGGTACTGGTAACAGTAACGTGATACCTTTACGTTTCCAATATCCTGCTTCTGAATTATCTACCAATAAAGACAATGTTACTGCTGCAGTAGCTAGTCAATATGGTGGTAAAGATGATATCAATGCTAAAATGTGGTTGATTCAATAAGATTAACAAGGTTATCTTAAAGTAAATAAATAGATAGGAGCGAGATTTGTAAAATTTCGCTCCTATTTTTATGTAAAATACTCAAAGGATGAAAAAAGGTTTTTTAGCGTTTTTATTAATTGTCACTTTTGTTAGAATAAATGCCCAGGAGAAAGTAAGCGTTTTGCAAGTGCCAGGTACGCAAGTATTCTGTTCCATCAATGAAAAAGGGGTATCTGTTTTGCCTAGTGGAAGATTAGTGAGTCCAGCTGGCGATCTTTTGCGTATCACCCATGATCCGTTTGGGATGAAACTGTCACCCGATGGAAAGAAGATCATTAGTTTACATGATGGTGTTTTTACATTGATTGATGTGAAAAGCATGAGCGCCATCCGTGTTCCTTCCTACGACAATAAAATCAAATCACCTTTTTCCAAGGGTTCTAATTTAGGGTTAGCATTTACGAATGATTCTAAAAAAATATTTTTAAGTGGTGGTGATAATGGAGCTGTAATCTTATACGATTTAGAAAAAATGGAAACAGTAGATTCTATTTCTTTAAATGGTTATGTGCGAGGAAGATTTTATGATGATAGTTTTACTTCTGATTTAGTTTTAAATCAAAATGAAACAGAATTATTTATTTTAGATCGAGGCAATTTCAGAATGGTTCGATACGATTTGAAATTTAAAAAAATAACTGCTTCTATTCCCGTGGGCAGACAACCATTTGGATTGGCTTTAACTACTGATGAAAAAATGGCCATCGTTGCCAATGTGGGTATGTATTCTTATCCTTTAATTAAAAGGGCTAATAAGGAAAATTACGCATCAAAACTAATTTCCCATCAGCCTTATGGAGATAATACGGAAGAATCGATCAAAGGAACAAAAGTAGAAGGTAAAAAAGCACCGGGTGTAGGAAGTCCGCTTGCTCCTGAAGCAATGAGTGTGTTTACTATTAATCTAACAAATAATAAAGTAGTCGATAAATTTAAAACGGGTTATCAAATTGGCGAAATGATCGAAGGGACAGAAGTGGTTGGTGGTGCTAGTCCGAATAGTATTGCTGTTGGGAAAGATTTCGCATATGTTACCAATGCAACAAACGATAATATCTCCATTCTGGATTTAAACAATCATAAAATCCTCGGACATATTGATATCACTGTGGATACCAGGATTGATAAATATCGCGGACTATTACCATTCGGCATTACCATTAGCAAAGATGAAAAAACTTTGTATGTAGCATTATTAGGTTTCAATGCGGTTGCAGTGGTTGACATTGCTTCCAAAAAAACTTTGGGATTAATACCTACTGGTTGGGGACCAACCAGGGTGTTGATAGGCAAGGATGAAAAAGAACTGTATGTGATCACATGTCGTGGGTTAGGTGCAGGCCCCAATGGTGGTAAAGACTTCAAAGCTCCCATTCAAGGAACATATATTGGAGATATTCAATTAGGAAGTTTTCAAAAAGTATTGATTCCAGATTCCATTCAATTACAGGCTTACACTAAGCAATGTATCCTTAATACTTTTGTAGAAACTACAGTTACTGCAGATAAAGAAAATCCTTTACCTGTTTTACCTGGCATTACAGAAACACCCATCAAATATGTGGTATACATTACCAAAGAGAATAGAACTTATGATGAAGTGTTTGGCCAATTAGAAAATGCAAATGGGGATAGTTCTTTAGCAAGGTTTGGAGTGAATAATGAATATACGATTCCTGATTCCATGCGCGCTAATTTTAAAAATTTAAAGATTACTCCGAATCATCATAAAGCAGCAAAACAATTTGCATTGAGTGATAATTTTTATTGCGATAGTGATGCCTCTATTCACGGGCATCATTGGATGATGGGCGTAATACCCAATGAGTGGGTGGAAGTAAATTCTAGTGTTAGTAAAGAAGCAAAAATATTTTCAAAAGCGCCAGGTCGTAGATTCCCAGGAACTACAGGTAGTATGGATCCAGAAGATTACGCTGAAAAAGGTGGGGTTTGGGAAGCATTAGACCGCAAAGGAATTAAGTTTTACAATTTTGGCGAAGCAAACGAAACTGCTCACAATAGAGAAGAGTGGAACGACACTGCAACAGGTGGTGGTCATATTGTAATGGTACCGATGCAAAAAGCATTGTTTCCCAATACGAGTCATAATTATGCTGGATTTAACAGTAATATTCCCGACCAATTTAGAATGGATCAGTTCGAACTGGAGTTTACAAATAAGTGGATCAACGGAAAAGAGAAAATGCCTGCATTAATCACCATGCAAGTACCAAACGATCATACTTCAGGCGCAAGACCTGAAGATGGATATTATTTCCCTCATTCCTTTGTAGCAGATAATGATTTAGCAGTGGGTAGAATTCTTCATTTTCTTTCTCGTACTAAATTTTGGGAAAATATGTTGGTTGTTATTACAGAAGATGATCCTCAGGGAGGTGTTGATCATATTGATGCACACCGTTCTATTTTAATGATGGCGGGTCCTTATGTGAAAAAGAATTATGTTAGTCATACACATGCCAATTTCGGTGCAATTCTAAAAACAATTTATAATATTCTTGGTGTGCCTTATGTGAATCAATATGATGCTACAGGAAGCTTATTAACAGATTTCTTTACCAACAAACCAGACTTCACTCCTTATACTTTAGAAAAGCATGATGAAAGAGTATTTGATGTTCATAAAGCGATGAAAAAATATAATCGTGATATCGATTGGCGTAAAATTGAACAAGGACCTAAAATGGATGCGCCTGCAGATATGCGAGCCAATCATTATCAGCAACAAGCACCAAATCAGTTTGTGATTGGTACAGGGAATAAGTAATAGAAATTTCGACACATTTATTTACATAGAAAATTCCCTGATTTGAAACAACTATTGTTATACTTACGCCAGGAAAAATTTAGAGATACTTGGATAGCATTATATGCCGCAATTATTTGCTTTCTAACTTATGCAACTGTGTATGCTTTTCGCAAACCTTTTACTGTTGGAATCTTTGCAGACGGTCCAAAAGTATTTGGTCTTGCATTTAAAGATGCATTAGTGATTAGTCAGGTTTTGGGTTATATGTTGAGTAAGTTTTATGGAATCAAGTTTATAGCCGAAATGAAAAAAATCGGCAGAGGGAAATTGATATTATTATTAGTGAGTATTTCTTGGATATCTCTTTTGTTTCTGGCCATAGTACCAGCTCCATGGTCCATTATTTTTTTATTTATAAATGGGTTTCCTTTAGGAATTATTTGGGGTGTTGTTTTTTCGTTTGTTGAAGGAAGAAGGGCAACGGACTTTATTGGTGCAGCACTTGCAGTGAGTTTTATATTTTCATCGGGGTTTGTTAAATCAGTTGCAAAAACTTTGCAAATTAATTTTGTGATATCCGATTGGTGGTTGCCATTTGCAACTGGTGCCGTTTTTTTTATTCCATTAATTATTTTGATTTATTTAATGGAGAAAATTCCTGCTCCTTCTGAAACGGATATTAGTTTAAGGGTTACTAGATTGCCCATGAACAAAGAAGAAAGAACAAAATTTATCGACACTTTTAAACCCGGTTTAATTCTTTTTATCATTATTTATTTAGTGCTTACAGTGTTTAGAGATATACGCGACAATTTTGCTGCTGATATCTGGAAAGAACTTGGTTTTGGTAATCAACCTTCTGTTTTTACTGCAACTGAAATACCGATTACACTTATTGTTTTGGTTTTAATTGGGAGTATGATCTTGATTAAAAACAATCGAAGAGCATTCGTTATTACACAATACATCATCATCATAGGATTTTTATTGGCAGGTATTTCTTCCTTCTTATTTATTCAAGGCATTATTGGTCCTTTTTTATGGATGACATTAGTGGGACTAGGATTGTACATGGGTTATATCCCTTTCAATTGTATTCTGTTTGATCGTATGATCGCAACTTTTAGAATTGCTGGAAATGTTGGATTCTTAATATACTTAGCTGATTCATTCGGGTATTTAGGAAGTGTGTCTGTAATACTTTTAAAAACTGTTTTTCAATTAAAAATTCATTGGTCAGTTTTATATAGTTGGGGTGTTGTTGGATTATCTGTTTTTGGTGTAATCGGTTCACTTTTTGCGCTTAAATATTTCAATAAAAAATATCATTTAATATTTCAATAGTATGGGTCAGCAAACAGCCATCGTAATTGGCGCTGGGATAGTAGGTTTAGCAACTGCAAGAGCATTGTCTTTAAAAGGATATCAGGTAACTGTAATTGAAAGGAATCAGAAAGCTGTAGGTGCATCAATACGAAACTTTGGAATGGTCTGGCCAATTGGACAACCCGATGGTGTATTATATAATCGTGCTATTCGTTCTAAACAAATTTGGAAAGAAATTGCAGATAGTGTAGGAATCTGGTATGATGAAGTAGGAAGTTTACACCTGGCTTATTATGAAGATGAATGGAAAGTATTACAAGAATTATTCGAAAACTTTTCAGCAAATGGCCGACCAGTTAAGCTGATGGATCCTGAAAGTATTTTACATACTTACAAAGGAATTAATCCGGAAAAACTAAAAGGTGGTTTATTTAGTAGCACTGAAATGATTGTTGATCCAAGAGAAGCAATTGCAAAAATTCCTGATTACTTAACAGAATACTTAGATGTTTCTTTTATCTGGAATACAACTGTTACTGATATTATTGGGAATCATTTAAAAGCAGGAAACCAGCAATTTCACGCCGATCTGATTTTTGTTTGTAGCGGGCCAGATTTAGAAACATTATATCCTGAATTATTGGCAGACCAACCTTTAACGAAATGCAAATTGCAAATGATGCGTTTTGTTCCTGAAGAAAATGATTGGAGAATTGGTACTTCCATTTGTGGTGGGTTATCGCTCATTCACTATCCCTCTTTTAAAGTAGCACCTTCATTGCAGAAATTGCAGAGTAGGTATAATGCCGAAATGGGTGTTTACTTAGATAATGGAATTCATGTAATGGTATCCCAAAACGAAAAAGGTGAACTCACGGTAGGTGATACGCATGAATACGCACATACTTTTGATCCTTTTGATAAGACCCACTTAAATAAGAAAGTACTTACTTATTTAAAAACTTTTGCAATGTCGGATAACTGGGAAATGGTTCAAAGCTGGCATGGAATTTTAGCTAAAATGACAAATTCAGCTACAGAATTAATTTTGCACCCTAGCCCAAATGTGTATATTATAAATGGTTTAGGAGGGAATGGAATGACACTTTCTTTTGGACTTGCTGAGGAAACAATAGCACATATTCATTAATAAGTATAATAAAAACGGTTCTTAAGTATTTTTTTAATATTTTAGGTGCCCCAATATTAACTAACGTACTTTTGCTTATGAATTCGATTGTAAATAAAGATGGTGAAACCATTGCATACTTATATCAGAATGCCATTATAGATTTGAAGAAAGAAAAAGTATTAGGTATGATACTTGGTAATTGCATCTTTGGAAAATCTAAAGGTCCAGTTGGAAAATTTTTTGACAATAAGTTCCGGAAAAAAAATGGAAAGATTGTTGCTGAGTTAGGTAAAAAATATTCCCGCGACAATTATCCTGAAAATGATCATCATTTAATTTTGGAAGCCTGGAAGTCACTCTCAAATATCAATGATCATATTTGTTTGTGGGTAGACGATAAGAAAGAATGGGCTGTCAATAAAGACTTTCTTGCATTGCTAAAGGAAAAAGATTAATCAGCCTTTTTATTCCCCATAATTCTGTTGCGGGTTTTTAAACATAAAGTTTTAGATTTATTGAATCATTCTGTTAACGATTCAGAAAATCAAATCTAAAGCTATGCCCAACGATTCAACTTACGTAAATACAAAGTCAGCCGAACAAAACACATACGACGCAATAGTTATCGGGTCGGGTATTAGTGGAGGTTGGGCTGCTAAAGAATTAACTGAAAAAGGTTTAAAAGTATTGATGCTGGAAAGAGGCCGCGACCATCAGCATATCAAGGACTATAAGTTTTCTAATAAAGACCCCTGGGAATTAGAACATCGTGGCCGAACCACGGATGAGCAAAAGAAAAAATACCCTGTAATACATAGAGGATGGGCTGCAAGTGAAACCGTGATGGATTCATGGGTAAATGAAAAAGAATGCCCATACACAGAAGTAAAGCCTTTTACATGGTGGAGAAGTTATCAACTAGGAGGGCGATCTCTTTTATGGGGAAGACAAAGCTATCGATGGAGTGATCTGGATTTTGAAGCAAATGCAAAAGATGGTGTGGCAATTGATTGGCCCATCCGTTATAAAGATGTGGCACCTTGGTATGATTATGTAGAAAAATTCGCAGGAATTAGTGGATCCAAAGAAGGCTTAGCACATTTGCCAGATGGACATTTTTTACCACCGATGGATTTGAACTGCGTAGAAAAAGATGTAGCTGCAAGATTCAAAGCAAAATTTAATGACAGCAGACATTTAATTATTGGTAGAGTTGCTAATTTAACTGCAGCTATTCCAGGTAGAACTGCTTGTCAATTCAGGAACCGTTGCTGGGAAGGCTGCCCTTTTGGTGGCTATTTCAGTACACAATCTTCCACATTACCTGCAGCTATGAAAACAGGTAATTTAACAGTACGTCCATGGAGTATTGTTACACAGATTTTATATGATAAGAATTCCAAGAAAGCCACTGGTGTTGAAGTACTGGACGCTGAAACAAATAAGACTTATACTTTCCATTCAAAAATTGTGTTCTTAAATGCTTCATCTTTAAACTCTGCATGGGTATTGATGAATTCTGCTACAGATGTTTGGACAGAAGGATTGGGAAGTAGTAGTGGGGAATTGGGTCATAATATTATGGACCATCACTATAATCTGGGTGCTTCAGGAAAAGTGGAAGGATTTGAAGACAGTTATTATTCAGGAAGAAGGGCCAATGGATTTTATATTCCAAGATTTGCAAATCTTTCCGGCGATAAACGCGATTTCCTTCGTGGTTATGGCTATCAAGGTGCAGCGAGTAGATCTGGTTGGAGTAGAGAAATTGCCGAACTAAATATTGGAGCTGATTTTAAAGAAGCACTCATTGAACCGGGTGGATGGTCAATTGGAGCTGGTGGATTTGGTGAGATCTTGCCTTATCATGAGAATAAAATTACATTGGATAAAACTGTAAAAGATAAATGGGGCTTGCCTGTTTTATCGATGGATGCAGAACTGAAAGACAATGAAAAGAAAATGCGTAAAGCAATCGTGGAAGATCTGGTAGCGATGTTTGAAGCAGCAGGTGTGAAGGAAATTAAAACGCACGATACGGGTCATGCAATGGGTCATGGTATTCATGAAATGGGCACAGCACGTATGGGTAAGGATCCTAAGACATCTGTACTCAATGCAAACAATCAGGTTTGGGATGCGAAAAATGTATTTGTTACAGATGGTGCATGTATGGTTTCATCAGCTTGTCAAAATCCTTCGTTAACCTATATGGCTTTAACTGCAAGAGCAGCAGAATTTGCAGTTTCGGAATTGAAAAAAGGAAATATTTAATAATTTAAGATGAAGAAAATAGTTCTATTGGTTGCCCTATTGATAGGACTAACTCAGGCATTTGCATATAATAAGTTGCCAAGAACCATTGTTACTACTGATGGCGAAATTGATGATGTGGATACCTTCATCAGAATGTTGCTTTATGCCAACGAATACAAGGTAGAAGGTTTGATTTATTCCAGTTCTATGTGGCATTATAAAGGAGATGGGAAAGGAACACTCTTTACTTCTGAAATGCCGATGACCAAAGAGATATACGGGAAAAAGACCAATCTTCGATGGGCAGGTGTTCAATGGATTCAGGATCTTCTGGTAGCGTATAAAAAAGTGTATCCTTATTTATCAAAGAATGCCAAAAATTATCCTGATCCCGAATATTTAATGAGTCTTGTTAAAGTCGGTAATATAGATTTTGAGGGCGAGATGGAAAAAATTACGGATGGCTCAGAGTGGATCAAAGCAAAATTGTTAGACGCAGATCCCGATCCTATTTATCTACAAGCATGGGGAGGAACCAATACCATTGCACGAGCTTTAAAATCAATTGAAGATGAATATTCAAAAAGATCTGATTGGGAAAAAATAAAAGAGAAAGTATCGCATAAAGCCATCATCTATACGATCCTGGATCAGGATGCTACTTATAAAAATTATATCGGAATACACTGGCCTAAAGTACTTACATTTTATAATTCAATTCAGTTTGCAGCATTTGCTTATCCCTGGAAAAAAATGATTCCCCAGTCAATGCAATCTTATTTTGAAGGACCTTATATGTCTTCTAAAATTTTGTTGAACCATGGTGCATTACTGGATATGTATTATTCTTATGGGGATGGTAAAAAACAAGCAGGAGATCCAGAACATATTCATGGCGATATGTCTAAAATAAAAAATGCACAGTGGGGAAATTTTAACCAGTACGATTTTATTTCAGAAGGAGATTCACCAGCTTTTTTACAATTAGTGGATCTTGGATTAGACAATTTAAATCATCCAAATTATGGGGGATGGGGTGGACGTTTTGTACAGTCGGCTGATAATCCTTATCGTTTTGAAGACGGACCAAGATCGGCTGACATGAATGTTGAAACAGGAAAATTGGATAATAATTTTCCTCAAACTCGTTGGCTTACAGCAATTCAGGAAGACCTTGCCGCACGGGCTGATTGGTGTATCAAACCGTTTGCTCAAAGCAATCATGCACCTGTAATCAGTGTAAAAGAAGGAAGTTCCATTCATGCTAAAGCCGGACAAAAAATTCAATTACATGTAGATGGTCAAGACCCTGATAAGAATACCATTCAATTCAAAGCCTGGTGTTATGCGGAAGCGGGTACCAGCAATGCAGAGATTTCATTGAATGGAAAGATTGCCTCAATAGCAATACCTGCAACAGCTAAAAAAGGTGAAACATTTCATTTCATCATTGAAGGAAACGATAATGGTTCACCAAGTTTAACAAGATATAAAAGAGTGATCGTTACGGTTATTTAAAAATGAAAAGATAAGGTGCTTCCAAATGTGGATGGGTCGCCCAAATGCACGGCGCCAAAATCGTAGGCATAAGAAATGAATTTTTGATTCAATGCATTTCTGATCCATCCCTGAATACTGATGTTTTTAATATTTAACCCTGCACTTGCATTAATTATATGATAAGGTGATTGTTTGATATTATTTGCAAGATCAAAATAAGTAGTACCTAAATATTTCCATTCGCCTCTTACAAATACAGATGTTTTTCCTTCTGTAATGTTGTGCGTGTATTGTGCCGCAAGCATGGAAGTATAATCGGGACTGAATATTTGTTTCTTCCCATCTAAATTCACCGCTGAACCTTGTGATGATAATTGTAAAGATTCAAATTTTGCGTTTGTATATCCGAAGCTATATTGAATATAAAGGCATTTAGAAGCCTGTGCTTTTAATTCTAATTCAAACCCTTTACTATTTAGTTTGCCTACATTTTTGGTAACTGTAATCGCATCAGGAAGCACTAGTGTAGGAACTTGCGCATCGTTTACTTTAGTATAAAACACAGAAATGTTGATGCTTAATCGATCCTGTAATAAATTGTTTTTGATTCCTAATTCAAAGTTATTACTATGTTCAGGTAAGAACCCTACTAATGGCGGCTGAGAAGGGTCGGAACCCAATGCTGATAAGCCTCCCGTTCTAAAGCCTTTACTGTATTGAACATAACCCATTGTTTGTGTATTGAAGTGATAATCTAATGCCAATTTCGGGGACCATGCACTAAAGTTAAGTATAGCACTTGTGTCAGGTGTGGTAGTTATAGGGCCAGGCATTGGATCGTGCTGATATTGTCCCATTACCGTTTGTGATAAGTGTTCATAATCATTTCTTAAACCCGCAGTGAAGTTTAAATGTTTGCTAATTGCATATGTGATCTGTCCATAAAATGCAATGCCCTGTTTGGTTGTTTTTGTAGTGTTAATAAGAGAGAAAAGCGAATCACCCACCATCATAATACTATTGGCATCTGCTCCAAATCTGGTGGCTTGTTTATTGGGTGCATCCTGATAAAATAAATAAGATCCAGCTGTCCATTTCAAACGATTATTATCAGAAGTAGGAGATGCTATTTTAAATTCCTGGGTCCACACTTTAACATTATTCCAAAGCCTTCCATAATTA
>Ga0194061_1001148_pt1 | contig 15836 bp, 16 predicted proteins | sample SepL2221m_MetaG_FD_163423 | JGI IMG/M metagenome (GOLD analysis project Ga0194061, IMG submission 163423) | Anoxic zone freshwater microbial communities from boreal shield lake in IISD Experimental Lakes Area, Ontario, Canada - Sep2016-L224-21m | ecosystem: Environmental > Aquatic > Freshwater >... | reverse complement strand
GGGCAAGGTCATGCTGGTGGACGCCTCCGGCCCGGACTTCTGGTCCGGCATGTCCAAGAGCCTCGGCAGCAAACGCCGGGAAATCACCGAGACCCACAAGCAGGCCGTGCTGGAGCTGGTCAAGGCCCGACAGGCTGGCCCGTTTGTGAAAATCTTCGACACCACCGACTTCGGCTACCGCGAGATCAAGGTGCTGCGTCCGCTGAAACTGCGCTTTACGGTCCATGCCGAGTCGCTCGCCCGCCTCGACACGCAGGCCGCCTTCAAGAATCTGGCCGTGAGCAAAAAGAAAGCCGCCGCCGAGCAGAAGCAGGAGGAGAAAGATGGCCTCGCCCTGCAAGCCGAGATCCGCACCGCCCTGCAACCCCTCGCGGGCAAGACCTACACCTGCCGCGAGAAATTCACCGCCGCGCTGGAGGCCGCGCTCAAGAAGCCGGGCTTGAAGCTCAAGGCTCCTGTTCTCAAAGCCATTCTGGCTGGCATCGGTGAGCGCGATGACGCCGCTGTGATCTGCCGCGACAGCGAGGGCAACCCCGAGCCCGACACCGACCTGAACGACACCGAGAACGTGCCGCTCAAGGAAAGGGTCGAAACCTACTTCGCCCGCGAGGTCACGCCGCATGTCCCCGATGCGTGGATTGATCCCGCCTATTGCGATGCCAAGGACGGCCAGGTGGGCAAGGTCGGCTATGAGATCCCGTTCAACCGCCACTTCTATGTCTTCCAACCGCCCCGCACCCTCAGCGCCATTGATGCCGACCTGAAAGCCTCCACCGACCGCATCCTCAACATGATCGGAGGCCTGACCCAATGAGTTTCCCGCGTTATCCGAAATACAAGGCCAGCGGCGTGGAATGGCTGGGGGAGGTGCCGGAGGGGTGGGAAGCGAAGCCGTTGAAATACTCAACTCTCGTTTATACCGGTAATAGCCTAAACGAGACGGAAAAAAAGTTGTATGAAAGCACCGACCCCGAGGCTCTGCCTTACATATCATCAAAGGACATAGATTTAGAAACCCACGAGGTTCAGTATGAAAACGGACTCCGCATCCCTAAAGGACAATGCGGCTTAAAAGTTGCTCCGGGTGGCTCCTTTCTGCTTTGTGTCGAAGGAGGAAGCGCAGGTCGGAAGGTAGCATTGCTCCGACTCGATGTTTGCTTCGTTAATAAACTGTGCTGTTTCTCATCGAGGCAGAACAACAAATTCCGATTCTATTTTTCTCAATCCCAGAACTTCAAAGATAAATTTGGACTCTCCTTAACGGGCTTGATTGGTGGTGTTTCAACTTCTCTCCTGAAGAACTTTCAAATTCCGACCCCATCAGACTCCGAGCAAACGGCCATTGCGGAGTTTCTGGACCGGGAGACGGGGAAGATTGATGGGCTGGTGGCGGAGCAGCGGCGGCTGATGGAACTGCTGAAAGAAAAACGCCAAGCCGTCATCTCCCACGCCGTCACCAAAGGCCTCAACCCCCACGCCCCCATGAAGCCTTCCGGCATCGAATGGCTCGGCGATGTGCCGGAACATTGGGATGTCGGTCCGGTAAAGAGATTCTTCAAGTCCTGCAACACCCGCCGCATTCCTCTGAGCGGTGAAGAAAGAGGCGTGAGAAGCGGCGTTTATCCCTACTACGGAGCTTCGGGAATCATCGACCACATAGATGAATTCATATTCGACGAAGATTTGGTTTTGGTTTCTGAAGATGGAGCGAATCTACTGAATCGGGCATCTCCAATCGCCTTCGTCGCTACTGGCAAATATTGGGTGAACAACCACGCACATATTCTACGTCCATTGGACTCCAGCTTCTTGTTCTGGGCTGCACGAATTGAGTCCATCGACATTACTCCATTTGTAACCGGTTCCGCCCAGCCAAAGTTTACGAGTGAGGCTTTGGGGGCTTTGATCATTTCTGTTCCACCAGCAGAGGACGAGCGCGCCCAGATTCAGAGGCATATTGTCATTGAATCATCCAAATTCGACACCCTCACCGCCGAAGCGCAACGCACCATCGACCTGCTGCAAGAACGCCGCACCGCGCTAATCTCCGCCGCCGTCACCGGGCAGATTGATGTGCGCCAACACCCGAAGAACTAACCATGGCCAAGATCACTTCCGAATACGCCTTTGAAGAACACATCGAAGCCGTCCTGCTGAAGACGCATGGCTTCCTACCCGCCCAGCAGGCGGATTACGACAAGAAGCTGTGCCTGAGGCCCGAGACGGTCATCTCCTTCATCCGCGCCACCCAAACCCAGAAGTGGGCGGACTACTGCGAGTTAATCGGCGACAAGGCGCAGGCGACCCGCAACCTGCTCAAGCGCATCAAGGAAGTGGTGGACAAGGAAGGCACGTTGCACGCCCTGCGGCGCGGCTTCGACATCCACGGCGGCGGGCATTTCGACCTCTGCTACTTCGAGCCGACCAACCCGGTGGCGGAGGAGAGTCGGCGGCTGTATCAGGAAAACCTCCTGCACATTCAGCGGCAGGTGAAGTTCTCGGAAAGCGGGGAGAAGTCGCTCGACATGGGCATTTTCCTCAACGGCCTGCCCATTTTTACCATCGAGCTGAAGAACCAGATCTCGGGCCAGAACGTCGTCCACGCGATGAGGCAATACAAGGACACCCGCGATCCCAAGGAGCCGCTGTTCCGCTTCAAGCGCTGCCTCGCCCACTTTGCGGTGGATAATGATCTGGTCTATGTGGCCACCGAACTCGCTGGAGCCAAGACCCAGTTCCTGCCCTTCAACCAGGGCAACGACGGCGGCGCGGGCAATCCGCCTTGCAAGGTCGGCTATGCCACCAGCTACCTGTGGCAGGAGGTCTGGCAGAAGCCGCGCATTCTCGACCTGATCCAGCGTTTCATCCGCGTGGTGGATGTGCTGGATGACAAGGGCAAGAAGACCGACAAGCAGCGGCAGATTTTCCCGCGCTTCCACCAGCTCACCTGCGTGCGCGAACTGGGTGCCAATGCCCAGAAGCACGGAGCGGGCAAGAGCTACCTGAACCAGCACAGCGCGGGCAGCGGTAAGACCAACTGTATCGCGTGGCTGGCCAACAGCCTCGCCACCCTGCATACAACGAAGGGCGCACCGGTCTTCAGTTCGGTGATCGTGATTTCCGACCGCCGGGTGATCGACCGCCAACTCCAGCGCACGCTCTCGCAAGTGATCGAGACGCCGGGGATGTTGGTGAACATCGCGAGCGATGACGGCATGACCTCCAAGGATCTTAAGCGGGCGCTGGAGGACGGCAAACGCATCATCGTGACCACGCTGCAAAAGTTCGGCGTGATCATGGACAGCATGGGCGAGCTGCCGGGCGAACGCTTTGCGGTGATCGTGGATGAAGCCCACTCCTCGCAGGCTGGGCAAAGCGCCAAGGCGGTGCAGAAGGTGCTCTCCTACGCCTCGGAAGATGAGCAGAAGGACGAGGAGGAAAAGACCACCGAGGATCGGATTCTGGAGGAGCTGAAGACACGCGGCCCGCAAAAGAACGTGAGCTACTTCGCCTTCACCGCCACGCCCAAGCCGGAGACCTTGCAGCAGTTCGGCACCAAGCACGCGGATGGCACCTCCAAGCCCTTCAGTCTTTACACCATGCGGCAGGCGATTGAGGAGAAGTTCATCCTCGATGTGCTGAAGAACTACACGACCTACGATCAGTATTGGGCGCTGCTGAAGAAGGTGAAGGACGATCCCGAGTTCGACGGGGGCAAGGCGAAGTCGCTGCTCAAGCAGTTCGTCAGCCGCCACGAGCGCACCATCGCCAAGAAGGTCGCCATCATCGTGGAGCATTTCCAAACCTCCGTGAGCGACAAGCTGGGCGGCAAGGCCAAGGCCATGATCGTCACCTCCTCCCGCCTGCACGCGGTGCGCTACAAGCTGGCGGTGGATGCCTATTTGAAAAAGCTGGGCAGCCCCTACAAGGCGCTGGTGGCCTTCACCGACGTGGTGAAAGACACCAAGGACGGCAAGGAATACACCGAAGCCAACATGAACGGCTTCCCCGAGGCGGCGACGGGGGATCGCTTCGAGGCGGATGACTACCGCTTCCTGATCGTGGCCAGCAAGTTCCAGACGGGCTTCGATCAACCGAAGCTGCTGGCCATGTATGTGGATAAGAAACTCAGCGGAGTGGCCTGCGTGCAAACGCTCTCCCGCCTGAACCGCACCACGGCAGGCAAGGAAGAAACCTTCGTGCTGGATTTCGAGAATACGGCGGAGGACATCGAGAAAGGTTTCCAGCCCTTCTACGACCGCGTCACGCTGTCCAAGGAAACCGACCCGAACCAGCTCTACAACATCCGCACGGATCTGGATAAATTCGCGATTCACACGGCGGCGGATCTGGAGGCATTCGCCAAGCAGTGGTTCGCGGCCAAGCCGAAGCTGGAGCTACTCCAAGGCGTCGCCAACCCGGTGGCGAAGAAGTGGCAGGCGCAACCCGAGGAAGAGCAAGTGGACTACAAATCCAAAGCGCGGGATTTCGTGAAGCTCTATGCGTTCATCTCACACCTTTTCCCGCTGAAGGATGTGGGACTGGAGAAGCTCTTCGTGTTCCTGCGCTTCCTGCTGCCCTTGCTGCCCGCGAAGAAAGGCGAAAACCCGCTGGAAGTGCTCGGCATGGTGGACATGGAAAAACTCGCGGTGCGCAAGAACGACAAGAAAGACATCGGCCTCAAGCGCGGGGAAACTAAGGTGGACCCGCTCAACTATGGAGGCGGTGCCACCTTATCGGAAGAAGAGCGCGAGCAGCTCTCTAAGATCATCGAAGACCTCAACTCCCGCTTCAACACCTCCTTCACCGAAGATGAGATCATGGTGATCAAGCAGCTTGAAAAGAAGATCGGCGAAGACGAGGCGCTCCAGCAGCAGCTCAAGAACGGTTCACGCCACGCGGTCGAGGCGACCTTCCAGCAGGTGGCGAAAGATGCCTTTGAGGACCTGGTGAACGACAACTTCAAGTTCTACAAAAAGGTCAGCGAGGACGACGAAGTCTCGAAGGAGTTCTTCGCCCGCCTTTTTGAGTGGTATGTGGAGGGACGGAGGAAGACACCGCAGAAGAAGGAAAAGTAACGAGCGGGTCGACGAGGGTCCCGACTGGCAGCCCCACATCCGCAACAAGGAGAAGCGCCGCAAGTTGGCGAATTGATCCAAGGACATCCGCGACCCCTTCCGCATCGTGATCGTGCGCGACATGTGGCTGACCGGCTTCGACGCGCCCTACCTGCACACGATCATTGCGCCAGTCGCCTGCGTTTGAGTGCCACCGTTGCCCACGCCGCTCCGACTGCACCTGCGCCCGCAGCCCCGAACAGTATCCGGTCGAGCCAGCGCGGCGTCTCCGTTGTCTCCTTGGTTTCCTCGACGGCGGGGTGGTGAAGCTCTGGCCGCGAGGTCGCCCATGCCCCTTTTTTTCCGGCGATGGCGGCTGTCTCCAATTCTTGCAGTGTGGCCATGTAGTCGTCGGCCTTCGTGCCGCTCGGGTGGTTGGCCTTCGTTCCGTGGAGGCGTGCGAGTCCGTTCTCCACGAGCAGGTCCGCGAGTCCGCGACCGTCCACCTCGATGACGGCGTAGTGGCGCGGAAGTTTGCTGGAGCCGAGGGCGGACGCCCAGCGCGTATAGACCGTGAACTTCTTCCCATCGAGCAGGTCGGCCACGAACTTCTTTGCGGTCCTCCCGGCAGCCACGCTCTCCGGCGGTGTGATGCCGAAATACTGCGCCTGCTCGGCGTTGCGGTCGGGGAACCGCTCATCCGATTCCGGTGCGTCCACGTAGTAGAGCCGCATCATGAACTCCTGCTGCCCGATCATCACCATGAACGAATCGCCGTCTGCGTAGCGGCCCGGCACGAACTCGCAATTGTCGTATCGCTTGAAGGTCTTCGTGTGCTTCGGCGTGATGGTTGGCTCGTCGGCAAACGCCAGCGAGGCGACGAACAGAAGCAGGAATTGGAGGAACCGGGGCCGTGGCAGCACTCGCGCAGGCTTGGCAGGTTCGCAGGGCAAGACAAGGCAAACCGGCACGCGAGCGAGGGCAGCCGAGGCCCGGACGAGGCGTCCGGAAAACTCCTGCCCCGATCAGTTCCTGCCGGGCGTCGGTCGCAGAGAATTCTTCGACACGCCCATCACCTCTAGGAGCGTCTGCGCCATTTCCCGCATCTTCTTGTCCGGCATCTTCGGTGGCAAAATCTCGGCGAACCGCCCTTTGAGCGTGTCGTAGCCGACGACTTCCGGCTCCCCGAAGCCAAAGAATCCACCAGCATCGGTGCGCAGGATCGGGAGGAAGCTGTGGCTCGCGTTGCCCCTCGCCTCGCCCATCAGAACAACGAACTCCCTCCGGTCCACGGATTCGGACGGAGGCGTATCATCGGGCAGCTTGCCGTCCTTCGCGAAAACGGCCCACGACTCCAGCACCATCACGACCGCGATTGCCCCGTAGCCCGCGCAGATCAGCCGGGCCGTGTTTGCGAAGCTGTCCTTCGCGCTTGCGTCCCCGAGGCCAGCGGGCGTGTAGAGCACCGGCCCCTCGGGGGTCAACGCCAGCATCGTGGGAGGAACACAGCCGCCGTTGCGCATCGTGAACTCGGCGTATTCCTTCGCTTTGTTCATCAGGTCGTCGAGTGGTTTTCGGGTGGGCATGCCGCCATTAAAGATTACGGCTGCGAGAGGCACAAGTAGGCAGAGCCGGGTAGGTGCGGAAGCCTGCTGCCATCAACCCGCCCGCCTCAATTCCTGCCGGGTTTCGGCTGCAGGGAAACCCTCGTCACACCCATCGCTTTGAGGGCAGCCTGTGCCGCTTTCCGCATTTCCTTGTCCGGTTTCTGCGGGGGCAGCATTTCGGAAAACCCGCCTTGGAACCCGTCGAAGTGGATCGAGTCGAACTCGCCGAAGCCGAAGAAGCCGCCAGCACCCGTGCGGACGATCGGAAGGAAAACCTGCGTCTTGGTGCCTGTCGCCTCTCCCGCAAGAATAACGAATTCCTTCAGGCCAGATGCCTCGGACGATTTCCTCGCGCCAAAGGCATTGAACAATTGCTCCCGGCCAAATGTCTCGGACGGCGGGGTGCCCTCCTCCGCAAGCTTCACCCGCGACTCGAGGATCGTGACCACTGCGGTTGCATCGTACGCCTCGCAAATCGTCCGGCAGATGTTGTCGAACTTTTCTCTGGACTGTGCGTCCCCGAAGGTCGCGGGCAGGACGCGCGCCTCTCCCTCCGCGGAGAGCGCAAGCAGCATGGGGGCGACACGGCTGATGTTGCGGATCGAGAACGCGGCGTAGCTCCTCGCGTCGAAGCGCGTGGGCAGGAACTGCAGAAGCCCCTCCGCGGTCATTGCAAACATCGTGGGCGGGATGCTGCCAGCGTGGCGCATCGAGAACTCGGCATGGCTCTTCGCCTCACCGAGCAGGTCATCAAGGGGCTTCGGGTTGCTCATGCCGCGATTAAAGATCGCGGGTGCCGGGGAGCGCAAGTGGGGCGTCCGAAGCGTTCGCGGTTTGCCTGCCTCAGCCGTGCACTTTCTTGATCGCCTGCACCAGCAAGAGACCGGCGTTGATGTCGAGCGCATCGGCCATCATGAGCAGAACCTCCAGCCCGATGCCGCGTTCATTCTTCTCGAACCGCGCCCACATCGTCCGATCCACGCCTGCGGCGGTGCCTGCCTTTTTCAACGACAATGGTTTGCGCTCGCGCTCCGCTTTCAGCAGTGCGGCGAGCGCCGCGATGATCGCTTTGCGTTCGGCGGCTTTGGACACGGGCAGCCATGTAGTCCAAAAACCGCTTGACGGTGGATGGGACAATAGGCACATCCCCCGCCATGCACCATTCCCTCGGCAGCGATCTTGGCGGGCAAAAGAACAATCGGATTGCACCGACCATTCGGGGTGCCGTGATGCGAATTTTGCCCGCCACTCGTGACCTGCTCTTGTCTCTGCTCGCAATTGTCGTCTTGTCCGTGGCACCTGCGACAGCGCGCGCGGCGTTCCTCTACGTCTCCAGCGGAGACCACATCATTGACCAGGTCAGTTCCGGCGGAGTTGTGAGTGTCTTCGCGACCATGTCCGCCGGTTCCACCCCTGGCGGTCTTGCATTTGACAGCGTTGGCAACCTCTACGTGGCGGGGACAAACAACGCCAGTCTGATCAGCAAGATCACCCCCGGCGGAGTAGTGAGCACCTTCGCGACCCTGCCCAGCGCTTCCTTCCCAGCCGGTCTAGCCTTTGACACCAGCGGCAACCTTTATGCGGCGGATGGCAACACCGACCAGATCAGCATGATCACCCCCGGCGGCGTGGTGAGCCTCTTCGCGACATTGCCCGCTGGTTCCAACCCTAACGGACTGGCCATTGACATCAGCGGCAACCTCTATGCCGCAGACTACAATACCAACCGGATCAGCATGATCACCCCCGGCGGCGTGGTGAGCCTCTTTGCAACCCTGCCCGCGGGCTCGAACCCTCTTGGCCTAGCCTTTGACACCAGCGGCAACCTTTACGTGGCGGATCAAGGCCCCGACCTGATTAGTATGATCACTCCCGGTGGTGTGGTGAGCACCTTCGCAACACTGCCCGCCGGTTCCAATCCTATTGGCCTTGCCTATGACGCCCTCAGTGGCAACCTCTACGCTGCGGATGTTGCCACCAACCAAATTAGTATGATTACTTCAGGCGGCGTGGTGAGCACCTTTGCCACCGGCGTCACTAGTCCTCAGTTCATCGCAATGGCCCCTATTCCCGAACCCTCCAGTGTTGTGCTGTTAATCGGCGGAGGCGCGCTCCTCGTCACTCGTCGCCGCCGGAGCAAAAACCTTTAGGGAAAAAGCCGGAGCAGAAGCCGCGTGAGCATGAAGCATCTGGACGCCTATTTGGACGAGTTGGAGCATCGGTTTAACAACAGGAAAAACGAATTCATGTTTCGGGACACACTCACGAAGTTGGTGAATGCTGGAAAATTGACATATTCGGAGCTTACTAAAGCCGCCTAGCAGGGTCGGAACCCACTATGATCCGAAACTGATTCGGTGGAAGGCTATCATCCAATTCCCCTCTAAATTCAATGCCTTCAGAGCGAATAATTGTGATAAAATCAGACAATCCCGGAGGATTTTCATTCTGTGTTCTCGCCTGAACTACTATACCGTAAACCGGCATACTATACATCGCCTGATTTGTGCCGCTTCCCGGAAGATTCCACCCCGCATTCCTAAATGCCTCTGCCAACTTCCATGCGAAACCTGAACTCTCTTGGTCGCCCATAACGCAAGTGATTATATCCCCTCTGTCCACTCCAGCAGCATGGGCAGACATCTTGCTAGTAAGAAGCTTCAGAGAATCCGCGCTTAAACCCCAGCGATGCTTATTCGCTGCTTCTAATTGCTGGAGTCGGTCTTTGGCGAGTGCTAGTTCTGACTCGGCAACGCCTATCTTGTCGCGAGATTCTAAATCTGCCGTCGACAACTTTGCGATCTTCTCATCGGCCTTACTGAGATTTTCTTTAGTCTTTGCCACCATTTCTAGGGCCGCATCTAATTCAGCTTTTAGTTTCTCGTGTTTTTGGCGACCCTCAATATCTGCAACGTCTATTTTGAGCGGCTTTGGTTCAATGCCTGCGGCTTCGACTTTTCGCCTCTGATCGCGAAACGCGAGGAAACACGCGACAACTCCGAAGATGCAGGCTCCAACGACGGAAGCAGCCGCCGGAGACAAAACTACGCTGGAAATCCAGCCGATCACGGCAGAAGCAAGCGCCCCCTGCGCGATTTCCTTCCAATGATCCTTCGCCGATGAAATGAACGCCCAAATGTCCTTCCTCCAAGTCTGTTCTTTCGCGTGGTCGGTTTCGTCCATGCACGCGCTTCTACCTGATCCGCGCACCTTGTGTCAAATTGACGGTCCCGCATACTTCGCCGGGTTCGCGCCGTGTGCTAAGCTGCCCACATGCCCAATTACTACCTTACCCGTCATCCAGACCCCCGATGCGCACCCTGATCATCCCCGACCTTCACAACCACACGCGGAATGCCGATCACTGGCTGCAAACCCAGCAATACGATCACGTTGTTTTTCTCGGGGATTATTTCGATGATTTCAACGACACGCCGGACGATGCGATGAATACCGCGCGGTGGCTGTGCGACCGGATGGATTCGGGCTCCGACATTTTCCTGCTCGGCAACCACGATGCCGCCTACTTATTTCCCGATTCCCCTCAACTGGGGTGCTCCGGCTTCACGCGGCAAAAAAGTCGCGCAATTCACGAAGTCCTGAAGCCCCGGCACTGGCAGCGATTCCAGCTCGCACACTTCGAGCAGGGGTGGCTCATGACCCATGCAGGCTTCCATCCGGGGCTGATAAAGGCACCGACGGTTAAGAAGATCCTGGCCCGGTGCGAAAAGGCGATGGACTCGGCGGGAAGGCGCATCGTCGATCCCATTCTTGGAGCCGGTAAGGATCGTGGCGGTCCGCAGGAATTCGGCGGGCCGCTCTGGCTGGATTTCGGCAGCTTTGTTCCAATTCCGCAAATCAATCAGCTTGTCGGCCACACGCCGGGCCGGAGGGCTCGGGAAAGCAACACCGCCAACAGCAGGAATTACTGCATCGACGTGCGGAACGCATCCGCTGCGGCAATCCTCTGCGACGAAAAGCTGACCATCCTCACCAAGGAATAATCATGGCGGAGCCCGTCCGCCGCGCCCGTGGCCCCACGTTCGGGCCAGAGCCGCAGTCCGCTACCCAAATACTCCCGGAGGCTCAGAGCGCGGACGGAATACCTCCGCGGCCCACGACGATACCAACGGAGAGGACGGGGCTCCGGGAAATGGAAACTGGAACTCAGTTCGGCCCGCCGGTCGCAGCACCCAGCACTGCCCGCACAAAGGCACCGACCTCTGGCTCCTTTGATCCACGGGAACCGGCCACGTTGAGAACACGGATGCCGTTGGCTTGAACAAACTCGGTGAGACGTTGAGCACACTGCTCCATCGTGAAACCGGGGTGCAAGTGGAGGCAGGGCTTGCGGTGCTTCGTTGCAAACTCACCCGTCCGTTTCGATCCGCCGGTTAGCTCCGGCTTCATCGTAAAGATCACGGTGCCGTCGCTGTCGCGGATGTTCCATTCGGTGCGTTGGAGGTAATTTGCACTGCTGCTTTCCCGTAGCTGGTAGCGGGGGTCAATGGGGCCGTCCTCCGCTTTGCGACCCTTCGGGCACCAACCGCCGTGCGGAATGCCTCGTTCAATTGCCAAATCCAAGGCAGCGCGGTCAGCGCCCGTCTGAGCGCCCGAGACAATTTTCGTGATGGGAAGCATTGCGCAGCTTACCGTCCCCGAAGCGACGACGCAAGACCATGCCCATTGAACCCGAGAATCAACGCCTCCTGACTGCCGCCGAGGGCTTCCTTGAACTGGACATGCCACTGGATGCGAACAACGAGATCGAGAGCATGGCCCCCGAAGTGCGCCATGTGCCGGAGGTTCTCGCCGTGCGTGTCGGCATCTACCGGGCACTCGAAGCGTGGCCGCTCATGCAGACCGTTGCCAAGCAGATCGCGCTGCACGCACCCGACGAGCCGGACTGGACGGTTGCTTGGGCCTACGCGACTCGACGGACGGATTCGTTGGAAGCTGCACGATTGATTCTTGTGAATGCCGTGGAGCGGCTGCCGGGTGTCGCGGTGTTCCACTTCAACCTCGCCTGCTACGCGGCACAGCTTGGCGAACTCGACCGTGCGAAGGCGTCTCTGAGCCGGGCCATCGAACTGCAGCCCGGCTACCGACAGCAAGCGCTTGAGGACGAGGACTTGAGGCCGATCTGGGAAACACTGTGACGCCTGCGCCCTCCGACGCCCGCGTGCCGCGACGCCGAGCGGCGGCGGGATGGTTCCAGACGCGCGATTTACGGCAAGGCGCTCACGAGCGGAATTTCCGAGCTTGTCAATTATGCCGCGAAGTGACACAGGGGAACCTCACATTGAAGGAATCCCCATGAAAACCTTGCTCGCTGTCGCTTGTTCTCTCGCTTTTGTCTCACCGCTGTGCGCAGCGGACTTTGCAAAAGGCGACAAAGTCGAATTGACGAAAGACACGCCGATTTATTTCAAAGATGCCGTTCTTCGGATCGCGCATACCGGCGAGCGATTTACCGTCATCCTGCAAAACGCTGCAACCCGCAAGGTTTACCTCTCTGCCCAAGACGCGCTTGGAAAGGAAATTGCCGTCAGCGTCCTCGATAGCGAACTGCGAAAAGCGGGTTCTGAACCTGCTCCGCAAATCCCGCGAAAGGAATTGCGCGAGGCAACGCCTGAACAAGCTGTGTATCTGGCAGAAACAAAAATGGGCAATGGCAGCGGTTTTGTGGTGCAGATGAATGGCGCTTGTTACCTAGTGACGAATGCTCATGTCGTTGCCTCTGCTGCCAAAGTTGAATTTAAGAATCCAGCGGGTCGGATCACGATTACAAGCGGGCAAGTGGAAGTGGCTGATGACAGGGATATGGTGCGGTTTCCGTCTCAGAGTGATGCGGGATTGCTACTTGGAAATGAAGTTAAAGCAGACGACGAAACAGTTGCCTATGGCAACAGCGGCGGTGAAGGTGTAGTAACCAAACTCCCCGGCAAGGTCTTGGGCGTCGGCGTTGACAGACTTGAAGTTTCTTGCGAAATCATTTCGGGAAATAGTGGCGGGCCTATCTTGAACGCCCAAAGTCGGGTGTTGGCAGTATCGAGCTATTTGACGAATACAGGCAATGTGGCGGAGTGGATCAAGAACGGAACGCGATTTGACAAAGCTCGCCGCTTTGGATACCGGCTCACCGAAGGAATTAAGTGGACCTCAATACCGTTCTCGCAATTCGTGAGTGAATCTACGCAAATTGATTCAATATCGGAACTTTCTGACTATTTTGCGCATCTGTTGAACCGGCTTCTTTTTCACACATTTGAAGCCGAACTTGAAAATAAATTCCCGAAAAACGGTGAGTTGGCAAACTTCATTACTACTTACAATCGTGCAACGAAAACACTTAGTAATAAAGATGGCACTCTCGCGACAGACAAAGAAATAGCGCGCTCTAATAGTAAATTGAAAGCCACGGCTGCGACCCTGACATCGGACCTTGTTCGCATCATTGATTCGGCAGCAACGGACTTCCGCTTTAAGGCCCAACAAATTAGAACGCCCTATTTTCGGAAGAAAGCGCAGGAAATACTCACCGAGTTGAGCGACACGTCGAAATTCGTCATTGAGAACGCAAAGACGGCATCCGGATCGAATTTCTTAAAAGCTGTGCCCCGGTAGGAGGAGGGTATCCCCGCCGTCAGCGTGAAAACCGGATCGATCCGCTGGTGACGTGGCGCGGCACGTTGCTCCGTCGGCGGCTTCTGGACAGGGTGCAAGCGGTTCCGACAGAGGAAACCGAAAGCGACGTCCAGACGGTGTGAACCGTCATTCCCGTGCGATTTCACTTTTCATGCCGTTGTCACCGTCGCCGGAAGCCGCACCCTTGCGGTTTCCACGGCGACCCAAAACGCCAGTGCCGCTGCACGCCGCAGCAGGTGGAAAAATATCGCGAGCGCATCTCCGGCCCGCTGCTTGATCGAATCGATCTCCACGTCGAAGCCCCCGCCGTCGCATTCGACGAACTCCGCAGCACCGAACGCGCCGAGCCCAGCGCCGCCATCCGCGAACGCGTCGTGCGCGTGCGCGAAAAACAGCGCGTGCGTTTCGGCGCAGGCAGCAAGGTACGCATCAACTGCCGGATGAGCTCGCAGCAGGTGCGGAAATTCTGCGCCCTCACCACCGACGCCGAGAACCTCCTGCGCATGGCGATGGAAAATCTGAACCTCTCCGCCCGCGCCCATGACCGCATCCTGAAAACCGCGCGCACCATCGCTGACCTCGCGGACAGCGAAGACATCGCGCCCGACCACATCGCCGAAGCGATCCAATACCGCACGCTTGACCGGAAGCTGTGGCGTTAATTGGAACGCGTTTTTTCGACAGACAACCAATCACCATACTGCAAGCAGGAATTTGCTTCCGCGCCCGCCGCACCGGAAACGGTCAGAACGCGGACCGGCGTCGGGGAGTGAGGGGGTATGCTCAGCGTGCGTTGCGCGCCGTTGCCATACACGGTGCCGATGGGCTGGCCATTCGGGCGGTAGGTGCTCGTTGCCACGGGCTGGCCGTGGAAAGTCATCGTCGCCAGTTGCCCGCGCGCGGTGTAGCTCGCCGCCAGCACTTTCCCGCCGGGATACACCAGTCCGGTGCGGAGTCCGTCGGCGTCGTGGCTGTGCGTGAGGGTGCGCATTGCGGCAGGATGCCCCGCCACGCTCTGCGTTTCAACTGCCAATTGCCCGGCGTCGTCGTACGCGTAGGCGTCCGTCGCCACGGCGTTGCCGATTTCCAAGGGCCGCCCCGCCGCGTCGTAGCTCATCGTGACGGCCGGCGTGCCGTCGCTGTAGGTCGTGCCGGTGACCTGATCGCGCATCCGCTCACAGCGGAATTCGGGAACCGCAAACACTTTACGACGTGAGGCCCATTCGCTCTCCGACTATCAGTCTGGCACTCTGTTCTAGTGGGAATTTCAAAGGAACGCGCGCTCAGTGTGCGGACGTTGAAATAGGTGTGCCTCGATAGTAGCCGGAACTAACTCGACCATCGCTGACAAAAATCGTGAAAAATGTCTCTTTGCCTGCGGTGCGGTCGAATTTTATCATTTTGAACGGGCCGTCTGGACTGTTGCTGACCTCGACGCTAATCGGTTGACCCAAGCGTTGAATGAGCGCCTTCTGAGTCAGGCCGAGAAAGGCGTTGGCTTCTGCTTGTGTCGCATCCCCATAAGGGCCGCGTGGGGGATGCTCGTTGGTAGCGCGTAAAACAAGTATCACAACCAAGACCACACCTGCTGCCAACGTCACTTTTTTCGGGATTTGCGTTGAGACTACCCACCAGAGGTATCCGCCGAAGATGCACACGAACGCTTGAATGCCACGGGGCTTGTTCGGAAATTTCGTGCGATACCAATTTTGAAACGATTGAGTTGTTGCGGCTGGCGCGACGGCGGCAGCAGCCTCTTTGCTGACAACGAAAGGGACGCGTTGCACAGGCGTTGCCGTTGGAATGCCGGAAATCTGAGACGTTACAGCCACGGGCGCAACTGCCGGATTACTCGTCAGGTCAACCTCGCGGGCACCATATTCGGCAAGAATGGAACGGATGTAGGATTCCAATTCTTTTTGAATGACTACTGACCACCCGGAAAGGAGAAGATTCGTCCCACCCGTTACGGCAAGCCAAGCGACATTGCTGACTGCATTCGTCTTCCAGCTTCCTTGGCGAATGTCCACGACGGTTTTGCCATCAGAATGGGTGACTAAGATTTCCAGTGCCCGGTCTATGCTCAACACCGCGCGAAGTTTGCCGCCCTTGCGTGCCTTTAAAATGTAGGAGCCAGCGGCTTCAAACGCCTTCGTTTCAAATTTCTTCCGGTCAAGCCAGCCCTTGACCGCAGTGGCAATCGTTCGCAAATCAACGCTTGCAGGGTGAATTATTGAGGCCATGCAGGCACGGCTGGGGTTCTTTTCTGCATACCGCGGCTGCTAGGAATTTGCTTTCGCGCCCGCCGCACCGGAAACGGTCAGAATGGGACGGGCGTCGGGGAGTGAGGGGGTCTGCCGCGACTCGTCGTAGAGACATCCGTCGATGCCGGGCGCGAAGCCCGCCTGATAGCCGCTGACTTCGTGGTGATTCGGCACGCGCTCGCTGCGAAACTGGATGCCGCCGTTGTTGCTGCCGCGTCTGTATTGGAGCCGCAGGTCGAAGTCCGCGTAATCCCGCGTGG
>Ga0194061_1001147_pt1 | contig 15859 bp, 9 predicted proteins | sample SepL2221m_MetaG_FD_163423 | JGI IMG/M metagenome (GOLD analysis project Ga0194061, IMG submission 163423) | Anoxic zone freshwater microbial communities from boreal shield lake in IISD Experimental Lakes Area, Ontario, Canada - Sep2016-L224-21m | ecosystem: Environmental > Aquatic > Freshwater >... | reverse complement strand
TGCCAAACTGGTTGGACGGAAAACCCAACACCACCAAACCCTTGCTCTGGTACTTGGCATGTAGAGCCTCCAACCCCTCGTACTGGCTGGTAAAGCCACAGTAACTAGCCGTATTGACCACCAGCAGCACCTTGCCAGTGTATTGGCACAGGTTTTGAGGGGCATCATCCTGCAAACGGGGAAATTCGTGCTGCAGGATGGCAGGGCAAGCGCCCGTTGTCTGCGCCATGGTCGCAGGCGTGCAAAAAAGGGCCACCGCAGTAGCCAACAGGGTCAAGGGAAAGGCGGATGGGAGTTTCATGCAGCCATTATGGTTGCCCTGCAAAGCCCCTACCCGACCCAGCGTCTTGCGTTATGCCAGAGTTGCATCCAGGGGCTGTGTGCATTCGCATCCAGTGCGTTCCAGCTCATCTGGATATTGCGAAACACCCGCTCAGGGTGCGGCATCATCGCGGTGAATCGACCGTCCGCAGTCGTGACCGCCGTCAGGCCGCCGGGGCTGCCATTCGGATTGAACGGGTAAGCCTGCGTGGCACCGCCAGCGTTGTCCGTAAAGCGCATCGCTGCGATGGCTTTGTCCGCATTGCCCCGGTATTTGAAGTTGGCAAAGCCCTCGCCATGCGCCACCGCAATGGGCATGCGGCTGCCCGACATACCGGCAAAGAACAATGAGGGGGACTCCAGCACCTCGACCATGGATAAGCGCGCCTCAAAGCGCTCGCTCTGGTTGGTGGTGAAACGCGGCCAGTCCTGCGCACCGGGAATAATGTCAGCCAGTTCGGCAAACATCTGGCAGCCATTGCACACGCCCAGACCAAAGGTGTCGCTACGGCCAAAAAACGCCTTGAACTGTTCGGAGAGCGCCAGGTTGAAGGTGATGGAGCGAGCCCATCCAATGCCGGCACCCAAAGTGTCGCCGTAGCTGAAGCCACCGCAGGCGACCACCCCCTGAAAGTCCGCCAGTTTGGCACGACCGGTTTGCAGGTCGGTCATGTGCACGTCAAAGGCTTCAAACCCCGCTTCGGTGAAGGCGTATGCCATTTCCACATGGGAGTTGACGCCCTGTTCGCGCAATACGGCCACCCTAGGACGGCTTGTGAGGATCGCAGGTGCTACGTTTTTTGTAGCTGCTTGCGCATATTCCACGGGAGCTTGCGCCTGATTTGGCAGGTAAACATGCATTCCCGGGTCATTCGCAACACCAGCTGCAGCGTGCTCCGAGTCGGCGCAGGCTGGGTTGTCGCGTTGCTGGCAAATCTTCCAGCTTACGGCGTCCCAAACCTGGTGCAGGTCAGCCAATGGCGCTTTGAAGATGGCTTTCGCATCACGCCAGACTTGCAACTCGTTCTTGCCGGCATCGATTTCGCTGGAGGCCGGGCGCGTCTTGCCGACAAAGTGGCTAAATGCGGAAAGACCATGCTCGCGCAGCGTCTGCATCACCTCGCTGCGCTGCGCCGTGCGCACCTGCAACACGACACCCAGCTCTTCGTTAAACAGGGCCTTTAGCGTCAGTTCTTCACGGCGTGCACCCACCTGCCCTGCCCAGTTCTTGCTGTCACCGACGTCCATGCGACTATCGGTAATACCGTCACCCTCCGTGACGAGCATATCCACGTTCAGGGCCACGCCCACACGGCCGGCAAAGGCCATCTCTGCCACCGTTGCCAGCAGGCCGCCGTCGCTGCGGTCGTGGTAAGCCAGAATCTTGCCCTGTGCCCGCAAGGTGTTAACGGCGTTGACCAGGTTGACCAGGTCTTTGGCGTTATCCAGGTCGGGCACGGTGTCACCCACCTGGTTCAGCGTCTGCGCAAGGATGCTGGTGGCCATGCGGTTCTTGCCATGGCCCAAGTCGATCAGCACCAAAGTAGTGTCCTCCTGAGCATTCAATTGGGGCGTCAGCGTGCCGCGTACATCGGCCAGCGTGGCAAAGGCGGTAACGATCAGGGAAACGGGGGATGTGACCTTCTTGTCCGAGCCATCAGCCTTCCACTGCGTGCGCATGGACAGCGAATCTTTTCCCACGGGGATGGATACGCCCAGCGCCGGGCACAACTCCAGCCCCACGGCCTTCACGGTGGCGTACAGCGCAGCATCCTCGCCGGGCTCTCCGCAGGCGGCCATCCAGTTGGCCGACAGCTTCACGCGCGGCAACTCAATAGGGGCAGCCAGCAGGTTGGTGATGGCTTCGGCCACTGCCATGCGGCCCGATGCGGGTGCGTCCAGCGACGCCATGGGTGTGCGTTCGCCCATGGACATGGCTTCGCCGGCAAAACCCTTGAAATCAGCCAGCGTCACGGCGCAATCCGCCACTGGCACTTGCCACGGGCCGACCATCTGGTCGCGGTGGGTCAACCCACCCACCGTGCGGTCGCCAATTGTGATCAGGAAACGCTTGGAGGCTACGGTGGGGTGCGCCAGCACGTCGATGACGGCCTTTTGCAAGTCAACCCCGGTAAGGTCCAGCGGCTTGAAGGTTCGCGCCACGGATTTGACATCGCGGTGCATCTTCGGCGGCTTGCCTAGCAAGACGTTCATCGGCATATTGACTGGTGACTCGGCACCCTCGTCCACCAGTTGCAACTGGCGCTCTTCGGTGGCCACTCCGATCACCGCAAACGGGCATCGCTCGCGTTCGCACAATGCCGAAAACTGCTCCAGCGACTCGGGCGCAATAGCCAGCACATAGCGTTCCTGGCTTTCGTTGCACCAAATTTCCTTGGGCGCCATGCCGGATTCTTCCAGCTTGATGGCCCGCAAATCAAAGCGGGCACCGCGCCCGGCGTCGTTTGTCAGTTCGGGGAAGGCGTTGCTCAAACCACCGGCACCCACGTCGTGAATGGCCAGAATCGGGTTGTTGCTACCTTGAATCCAGCATTGGTTGATAACCTCTTGCGCCCGGCGCTCGATCTCGGGGTTGCCGCGCTGCACCGAGTCAAAATCCAGATGCGCCGCATTGGCACCGGTTGCCATGGAGCTGGCCGCGCTGCCGCCCATTCCGATACGCATGCCGGGGCCGCCCAGCTGAATCAGCAGGCTACCAGCCGGGAATTCAATCTTGTGGGTCTGGGTGGAATCAATCACGCCCAGGCCACCGGCAATCATGATGGGCTTGTGGTAGCCGCGCTGCACGGTATCCACGGTGCTTTCCACGCTTTGCTCGTATTCGCGGAAGTAGCCCAGCAGGTTGGGCCGGCCAAACTCGTTGTTAAAGGCAGCGCCACCCAACGGGCCCTCGGTCATGATTTGCAGCGGGCTGGCGATGTGCTCCGGCTTGCCAAAGTCACTGCCCCAGAGCTTGGAGACCGTAAAGCCCGTCAAACCCGCCTTGGGCTTGGAGCCCCTGCCCGTGGCGCCCTCATCGCGGATCTCGCCGCCCGCGCCGGTGGACGCGCCAGGGAATGGCGATATGGCCGTAGGGTGGTTATGGGTCTCCACCTTCATCAGAATATGATTCGTTTCACTATGCTTTTCATAGCTGGCTGCGCATATTCCACGGGGGCTAGAGGCAGATTTGGCTACAAATCTCTCGACCTGAACGCCTTCCATGACAGAGGCGTTGTCCGAGTACGCCACCAGCATATGTTGCGGGTGGGTCTGGTGCGTATGGCGAATCATGCCGAACATGCTCTGGTCCTGCGCCACCCCGTCAATCGTGAACTGGGCGTTGAAAATCTTGTGGCGGCAGTGCTCGCTGTTGGCCTGTGCAAACATCATCAACTCCACATCGGTGGGGTTGCGGCCCAGCGTAGTGAAGGCGTTGACCAGGTAATCAATTTCGTCGGTCGCCAGAGCCAGACCAAAGCGCGTGTTGGCTTCCACCAAGGCGGCCTTGCCACCCTGAAGCACATCCACATGGTCCATGGGCGCAGCCTGCAAGGCGCTGAACAGGCCCAGGGCCTGCGCGCGCTCCAGCATAGCGCTTTCGGTCATGCGGTCATGCAACAGGGCCGCAACCTGCTCCAGTTGTTCATTACTCAGCGTGGGCTTGCTGAGGATGCCGCTCCTGAGGGTCAGTCGGTATTCCACCAGCCGCTCGATGCGGTGCACGGCCAGGCCACAGTTGTGCGCAATATCCGTGGCTTTGGATGCCCAGGGGGAAACCGTTCCAAGACGCGGCGACACGACAATCAATGGGCCATCAGTCGGGCCGGTGTACGGGTCGCCATAGGTCAAAAGTGCGGCCAGTTGGGTGCTGAGGGCTGAGTCGGGTGCCACGTCGCCTGCCACCAGATGCACAAAGCGCGCGCAGACGCCTGTGATCTTGTCGTGGATGCCCTGCAAAGCAGGCAAAAGTTGCTGAATACGGAAGCTGCTCAGGGCATTGCTGCCCTCGAATTGGGTGATATGCAGTGTCACTGGGGTGGCCTGAAAAAGTGGGCTGTTTCCATTCGGTACAAAAATGGAAATGGAGGGGTAAAAGTCAAGCCGCCAATTTTACCCGCGGCGTTTGCTTCCCCTTGATCTGGACTCGGATCTGCGAGAAATGGGTAAGATGCTCCGTCTTGTCACCCAATATCAGCAACACGTCAGGTGTTGCAGCCATTCATAAGGCAAGTGCGAGAAAAAGCTGTTTCATATCAAATAGCCCATTTATGCGACTGTCACAATCGGCTGCTCTACTGAGTAACTTATGCGCAACAACCAACCCGTCACCCAAACCGAATACATTCTGCGCGACGAGCAGTCTCCGATTTCGCGCACCGATCTGCAAGGCAACATCACCTTTGCCAACGCCGATTTCATCGAGGCCAGTGGCTACACCGAAGACGAGTTGCTGGGTCAGCCACACAACACGGTGCGCCACCCCGACATGCCGGTAGAGGCGTTTGCCGATTTGTGGAAGTACCTGAAGGTCGGTCGTTCGTGGACCGGTATGGTCAAAAACCGGCGCAAAAATGGCGACCATTACTGGGTGCTGTCGAATGTTTCTCCCATGTGGGAACGCGGTCAGGTGGTTGGCTTCGCCTCGGTGCGCATGAAGCCACCGCGTGAAACCATCGCCCCCACCGATGCCATCTACCGCCGCTTTCGCGAAGGCAAAGCGGGCGGCTTGCGCATCGAGCGCGGCAATGTGGTGCGCAGCGGCATACTGGGTTTGGTCGACCATCTCACGCATCCCGGCATTCGGGGCCGGCTTGTGTACTTGCTGCTCTTGGCATCCATACTCATTGGCGCGATCGGTTGGCTTGGCCTGTCGGGCATGGGTGCGACCAATCGCCAGGTTGACTCCCTATACCGAGAAGGGGCGGGAGCCGTACTTCACCTGGACACCATTGCCCGCTTGCAGTTACGCAGCCAAATGACCTTGCCAGCAGCCATTGCTCTGGCCAATCCCGCAGACACCCAGAGGTTAGTAGCCGAGGCTGAGAAAAATAGCGAAACCATCAGCAAATCCTGGGACAGCTACTTGGCCATTGGTCACACCGACGAAGAAAAGAAGATTCAAAACGAGTTTGCGCAGTTGCGAGCGCGCTATATCAGCGAGGGACTCAAACCCGCGCTTCAAGCCATGCGCAGTAACGACCTGGCACAAACCGCCGTCATCTATAAAGAAAAAGCAGAACCACTTTTTATAGCAATGCAGGGCAATTTGGACGCCCAGTTGGCGCAGCAAGATATCAATGCCAGGCAGACCCTGACTGACTCCAATGCCGACTACACTGCGGCCCGCGTCAAAGGCATACTGGTTCTTGTGGTCGGCTTACTTCTCCTTTGGGCACTGGGTTGGCGCTTGCAGCGCAGCATCACGGATCCAATCAACGCGGCGGTAGCCATTTCAAAGCAAATTGCGGTGGGTTACCTGGCCAACAAGGTTGACAACTCCGGCAGCGACGAGGCCGGCCAATTGATGCAATCTCTGTTTGCCATGCAAAAGGCATTGGCGTCGATGGCGCACATGGTGCTGTCCAGCGCCGAGTCCGTCAGCGCGGAGGCCTCCTCCATCAGCCAAAATAACGAGGCCTTGGCCGGGCGCACCAAAGAGCAAGCATCCAGCCTGCAAGAAACCGCCTCCAACATGGAAGAGGTCTCCACCACCGTCCAGCAAAACATCGACAACGCCAAAGCCGCCAACCAACTGGTGCAAGAGGCTGGCAGCATTGTTACCGCCGGTGGCGCGGCGATGGACATGGTGGTTGGCACCATGGACACCATAGCGAGCAGTTCGCGCAAGATCACCGACATCATTGGCGTGATTGATGGCATCGCCTTTCAAACCAACATCCTGGCCCTCAACGCGGCCGTAGAGGCAGCGCGGGCCGGCGAGCAGGGTCGTGGTTTTGCGGTGGTGGCCAGCGAGGTGCGGTCCTTGGCCGGGCGCAGCGCCGCCGCCGCCAAAGAGATCAAGGGGCTGATTGACGACTCGGTGCACCAGGTTGAGAACGGGCTGACCCAGGTCAGCGATGCCCGCAAGACGATTGACTCTTCGATTGAGGCCGTGCAGCGTGTGGCCTCGCTGGTGGCCGAGATTGCACACTCTTCAGCTGAGCAAGGCGTTGCCATCGACCGGGTGGCGCACCTGATTGTGGACATTGACCAGGCCACGCAGCAAAACGTGCCCATGGCGGAGAGCGCGGCGCAGTCCGCCCATGCGCTGGAAGAACAGGGCCGGGGGCTGGTGCGCACGGCTGGCGTGTTCCGGTTGAACTAGCGTTATTCCAGATCATGCAAGCTTTTCAATGGACCCATTGCTTCGCCACAGGGCTGGCCGACGTTGACGAGCAGCACCAGCGGCTGGTCGATGTCATCAACCGGTTTGGTGATTTGATCATGCGCGAGGAAGGCGCCACTGCCGCCGAGTTGGAAGTCGTCTTCGCAGAACTCGCGCAGTACGCCGGCTTTCACTTCGCTGAGGAAGAAGGCTTGATGGCGGCCAGCGGCTTAGCACCGCAATATATTGAAAGTCATCGGCAAACGCACCTCCAATTCATGGACGAAGTAGCCCTTCTGTATGCCGGTATCAGCGCCGACAACCGGGGTGCTGCAAAAGGCTTGCTGGAGTTTTTGACTAACTGGCTGGCCTACCACATTCTGGGTTCTGATCAGTACATGGCCAGGCAAATCGCCCTGATCACGTCCGGCGGCGACTTGAACGCCGCGGCACAGCCAGATGCACCTGCGCAGGATCCCGCCAAAGACGCGTTGCTATCGGCCCTCAACGGCCTGTTTCAGCAAGTCTCGGAGCGCAACCACGCGCTGGTCCAGTTGAACAAAACGCTGGAGGCCCGGGTAGCCGAGCGCACGCAGGCTTTGATGGATGCGAACCAGCAACTCGACGACATTGCCAACACCGATGTCCTGACCCACTTGCCCAATCGTCGCCACGCCATGCGCAGCTTTCAACGGGCCTGGGTGAATGCAATCAACAGCAACGCCGCGCTGGCCTGCATGATGATTGACGCCGATGGTTTCAAGCAGATCAACGACACCTATGGCCATGACGCCGGGGATGGGGTGCTGCGTGCACTGTCCAAGCAGTTGCGCAACGCGGTGCGCACCGACGACCTGGTCTGCCGCCTGGGCGGCGACGAATTCCTGATCATTTGCACCGACACCCCGATGGACGGCGCATTGCAGCTGGCCGAAAAAATCCGCTCCGAGGTCGCCGCGCTTCGGGTCAGAGCCGGCTCCGGCGAGTGGCGCGGCAGCATCAGCGTGGGCGTGGCGGTTCGCACGGCTGCCATGGCCAGCATGGAAGATTTGCTCAAGGCGGCAGATCTGGGCGTTTACGCAGCCAAACGCAAAGGCCGCAACTGCGTGGCCGTGGCCGATTAATTGGACTCTGATCTCAAAAAAAATGACCACGGAAAAAGCTGCATCACGCCATCTGAAACAGCTCCTGCGGCATTTGCATGACCGCGCTGGTCGGTGCTAGCGCTGCGCTGTAGTGGCTGTCGGCACGCGGCAGCAAACGGGCAAAGTAGAACTCGGCGGTCTGTATCTTGGCGGTGTAAAAGTCGGTCGACTCTTTACCCTTGCCGCTGACCAGCAGTTCTGTGGCCTTGGCCGCCTGCAGCGCCCAGAAGTAGCCCATCATCACAAAGCCGGAGTACATCAGGTAGTCCACACTGGACGAACCAACTTGTTCCCTATCCTTGGATGCCCGCAGCATGATCAGGGTGGTCAGCAGATTCCACTGCGCCGTCCGGCGAACCAGGGTGCGAGCCATCTGGCCCATTGTTCCGCGCTGTAGCGCAAAGGGCTTTGCAAAACGCAGCACGGTGCCACTGAAGTCGCGCACACATTTGCCCTTGGTGTTGAGCAGTACCTTGCGGCCCAGCAGGTCCAGCGCCTGAATGCCGGTTGTACCTTCGTACAGGGTGGAAATGCGGGCATCGCGGGCGATCTGCTCCATGCCGTGCTCGCCAATGTAGCCGTGGCCGCCGAACACTTGTATGCCAAGGTTGGCTGCTTCGAGACCCATCTCGGTCAAGAAACCCTTGAGGATAGGGGTATAGAAGCCCAATTCGTCATCGTACTTCTTGTACTTTGCCTTGTCGCCTTCCAGCACTGCGTTGAACATCTTGTCAGAAATCTGCGCAGCGCCATACACCATGGCTCGTCCACCCTCGGCAATCGCCTTTTGTGTCAGCAGCATACGCCGTACGTCGGGGTGCCAGATCAGCGCATCGGCCACCTGATCGGGATCTTTTTTTCCAGACAACGAGCGCATGGAACGGCGCTCCTGCGCGTACGGCAACGCACCCTGGAACGACAGCTCAGCATGTGCAACACCCTGGATGGCAGTGCCAATGCGGGCTGTATTCATAAAGGTGAACATGGCCTCCAAGCCCTTATTGGGCTCGCCAATCATGGTGCCGATTGCGCCGTCAAAGTTCAGCACAGCGGTGGCGTTGGCGCTGATGCCCATCTTGTGCTCGATGGAACCGCAGTTCACGTTGTTACGCGCTCCAATGCTGCCGTCGGCAGCCACAACATTTTTGGGCACGACAAACAGCGAAATGCCACGCGTACCGGCAGGCGCATCTGGCAGACGGGCCAGCACGATGTGCACGATGTTTTCCGCCAGATCGTGGTCCCCCGATGAGATGAATATCTTGGTACCAGTCAACGCGTAGGTTCCATCAGCCTGTGGCTCCGCTCGGGTCTTGACCTGCGCCAAGTCGGTGCCGCACTGCGGCTCGGTCAGGCACATGGTGCCAGTCCACGCACCGGCCACCAGGCGCGGCAGGTAGACAGTCTTGATGGCATCGGTACCGTACTGCAACAGTGTGTTGATGCAGCCAATGCTCAAGCCAGGGTACATGTTGAACGACCAGTTGGCCGCACCCATCATCTCGGACTTGAACAGGTTTAATGACATGGGCATACCCTGGCCACCATATTCCACGGGAAACGACAGACCCTGCCAGCCGCCCGCCACGAACTGCGCGTAAGCCTCCTTGAAGCCAGCCGGCGTAGTCACCACACCATCCTTCAGGTGACAGCCCTCTTTGTCGCCCGAGGCGTTCAAGGGTGCCAGCACTTCTTCGCACAGCGTGGCTGCGCCTTCCAGAATGGCGTCAACCATCTCGGGGGTGGCTTCGGCTCCGTTGGACAGCGTGCTGTAGTGCGTGGGGTAGTCCAGCACTTCGTTGATCAGAAAGCGCATATCGCGCAAGGGGGCTTTGTAGTGCAACATGCAATTACCTTTCAATGATGGCGACGACGCCTTGTCCACCTGCGGCGCAAATCGAGATCAGGCCACGGCCAGAGCCCTTTTGCGCCAGCATCTTGGCCAATGTGGCCACGATGCGACCGCCGGTTGCTGCAAAGGGGTGCCCCGCTGCCAGCGAGCTGCCGTTAACGTTGAGTTTTTTCATGTCGATCTTGCCCAACGGCTTGTCCAGCCCGAGTTGCTGTTTGCAGAACACCTTGTCTTGCCAGGCATTCAGCGTGCACAACACCTGGGCGGCAAAGGCTTCATGGATCTCGTAGTAATCAAAGTCCTGCAGCGTCAAGCCAGCGCGTTCCAGCATACGCGGCACAGCGTAAGCCGGGGCCATCAAAAGACCTTCCTTCTTGTCAAAGAAGTCCACAGCGGCCACTTCGCTAAACGTGATGTAGGCCTGCACCGGCAAGTTGTGCGCGGCAGCCCACTCTTCGCTGGCCAGCAGCACGGCCGACGCGCCATCGGTCAATGGGGTTGAATTACCAGCCGTCAACGTGCCTTGTCCTGCTGCAACTTTCTTGTCAAAAACAGGCTTCAAGGCGCGAAGTTTTTCGATTGTCAGATCACCGCGCAGGTTGTTGTCCTTGGTGACACCCTTGAAAGGGGTCATCAGGTCTGTGAAAAAGCCCTGCTCATAGGCCTTGGCCAGGTTCTGGTGGCTCTTGAGCGCCAACTCGTCTTGTGCTTCGCGAGGAATGGCCCACTCACGCGCCATCTGCTCAGCATGCTCGCCCATCGAGAAACCGGTGCGTGGCTCTCCGTTACGCGGCAACGCCGGCTGGACCAGCATGGCGGGGCGGATGCGCGTGGCAACCGCCAACCGTTGTGCGGCAGACTTGGCGCGCGACAGATCCAGCAGAATTTTGCGCAGCTTTTCGTTTAGCGCGATGGGGGCGTCCGAAGTCGTGTCCACACCACCGGCAATACCGCAGTCGATATGGCCCAATGCAATTTTGTTGGCCACAATCATGGCGGCTTCCAGACCGGTGCCGCAGGCCTGCTGGATATCAAAGGCCGGGGTCTCGCGAGCCAGCGTGGTCGATAAAACTGATTCACGTACCAGGTTGAAATCCCTTGAGTGCTTCATCACCGCACCGGCAACCACATCACCCATGCGCTCGCCATGCAAGTTAAAACGGTCCACCAACCCTTGAAGCGTGGCAGTCAGCATTTCCTGGTTGGAGGCTTGGGAGTAAACGGTGTTCGAGCGGGCGAAGGGAATACGGTTGCCGCCCAGAATGGCGACGCGACGAATGGTGTTCATGTTGGGTCCTCTTGGAAAATTAGAAAAATATTCAGATGGAGTGGGTGTCAATAACTCAATTGCCCACGCAGATGGGGCTTTTGTCCCTTGGCGTCACGCACTTCAAAGAGTGCCGATGTGCCGTTGCGCGCACTCCACAACGAGGCGCGGCCCGGCAAATACAGCGGCGTTTTGAATTCCACCGCAAGACGTGCCTGCTCCACCGGCGTTACCGGCAGCAGGCACGACAACGCACGGGCGTTTGTCCACATGCCATGGGCAATGGCGCGCTTGAAGCCAAACATTTTGGCAGTCAGGGCGGCCATATGGATCGGATTGCGGTCGCCAGAGACCGCACCGTATCGGCGGCCCATATCAGCCGGCGCCGAAAACTCAGTCTGGCAGGACAGGGGCGCATCGGTCGCAATCTGGCTGGCATAGGGCGCGCCGGAAGTCTCTTTGACACCAACACGCAGCAAGCTCTGTGTGGCACTCCAGACCAGGTCATCGCCCCGCACAATGCGCAGGTCCAGCGTAAAACCCTGACCCTTTTCGTGCGAAAAAAGGTTGCCAGTGCCCATTTCCACACGCACCACGTCTCCTGCGTGCAAAGGCTTGTGCTGCTCAATGGTATTGGCCAAGTGGACCGTGCCCATGGCAGGCCATGGACATTGCGGCGAGCAAATAAAGGCAGTCACCAGTGGAAAGGTCAGCAACTGTGGGTAGATCAGCGGTACGCCTTGTCCGACATGGAATCCGCACAACGCCGAGTATTGACCTACATGCTGTGCATTGAGCACGACACGGGGCAGCACCAACTCCACTGGAGGCAGGCTATTGACCCGCCCCGGGCGCTTGGCTCCGGTGCCCAATGCACGGAAAAATGTTGCTGCAAGGCTTGGAAACTCAGTCACCTCAATGGGTTTCATGATCAGGCTCCGATCAGGCTTTGGCCACAAACACGGACAACGTTGCCGGACAGCCCGCTGGAAGCAGGTGATGCAAACCACGCAATCGTTTCCGCCACGTCCACCGGTTGACCGCCCTGCCCCATCGAATTCATGCGGCGACCCGCTTCTCGTATTGCAAAAGGCACCGCTGCAGTCATTTGGGTTTCAATGAAACCGGGTGCCACCGCATTGATGGTGATGCCCTTTGTTGCCAACACCGGTGCCATGCTTTGCACCATACCAATGACACCGGCTTTGGACAGTGCGTAGTTGGTTTGACCCAGATTGCCGGCAATACCGGAGATGGACGATACGCACACGATGCGCGCACCGGCCTTGAGTGCGCCCGACGCTACCAATGCGTCGTTGATGCGCTCCTGGGTCGACAGATTCACGTTCACCACAGCCTGCCACAGGTGGTCTTTCATGTTGGCAATGGTCTTGTCACGGGTGATGCCGGCGTTGTGCACGACCACATCCCAGCCTCCATCCGCCAGTGCCGCATCCACCAGCGCCTGTGGTGCTTGCAAGGATCCAATGTCCAATGCCAACGCTTTGGCACCCAACTTCTTGGCAATTTCATCCAGACCGACTTGTGCCTGCGGGACATCCAGACAAATAACCTGAGCCCCGTCGCGTGCCATGACCTCGGCAATGGCAGCGCCAATTCCGCGCGACGCACCGGTAACCAGAATCTTTTTTCCGGCCAGTGGTTGTGTCCAGTCCACGGTGGGTGCCACTGGCCCAATCGGCTTGCCCAGTCGCACGACTTGCGCAGAGACATAGGCCGAACGCGGTGACAGCAAGAAGCGCAGTGTGCCCTCCAATTGATCCTCGGCTCCTTCGGCCACGTAAACCAGTTGCACCGCAATGGCGCGCTTGAGCTCTTTGGCCAATGAGCGGGTCAGCCCTTCCAGCGAGCGCTGAATAGTCGCTTGACGCGGCGATTGGCATGTTTCTGGTGGTCGCCCCAGAACGATCACACGCCCACAGGTCAACACCGAACGCGCGGCGTCATGAAAGAAGTTGTAAATGGCATCGGCCTGTGTGCTGTCATCCATGCCCGTGGCATCAAACACCAGTGCTTTGACTTTCTCACCCGGTTTGCCGTCAGTACCCCAGCGCCCGGACATCAATCCCGCCTGGTTGGCAATAGCTATCCACTGCGGTATGTCCTTATGCGCCACGGTCTGAGCACCCATGGCCTTGAAAGCAGCAGCCAGGGAAACCAGCAGTTGCGGCGTACCGCCACCACCAACCAAAACGCCACCTTTGATGACCGGTTGGCCAGGCTTGTAGCGCTCCAATGGCAAGGGTTGCGGCAACCCCAAAGCGGCGGCAATGCGGGAGCCGAGGGTGGAATTGGCAAAGCCAAGATACGAATCTGTCATCGGGAAACTCCTTTTGGGCGCGATGTTACCGACCAATTGGTCATTTAACATAGAGCGTTCTATCTAACCGAATATTGCAGTGCATCAAACCGGCATCTGTCGCGCAACCCACTTCAACAGCTTTGACGTATACAAAGGATTTATTGTGTACACTTGTACACTAATTGTCAAGTTCAGCGTTCAAAATTAGTATGGTCAGTCAAATGTAAATTCGCTGAACGACAAGCGCAGCAGCAACTCAAGCATTCGTCATAAAACAACCGTACACTAAAAAACCATGACCAAGTCCACTACTACCGCAGACCGCAAGGACAAGCTCACCCGCACCGAGCGCAAAGACCTGACCCGCAACAGCCTGCTGCAAGCTGCGTTGGCCTTGATGGGAGAAGGCCGCAGTTTCACGAGCCTGGGCATCCGCGAAATCGCCCGCGAAGCCGGCATGGTGCCCAACGCTTTTTACCGCCACTTTCGCAACACGGACGAGTTGGGGCTGGAGCTGGTGGAAGAAATGGGTGTCACACTGCGGCGCCTGTTGCGCGAGGCGCGCCAGACCGGTGTAACCGAAGTCGACATCGTTCGCCGCTCCGTCACGGTTTACCACCAGTACGTCCTTGAAAATCGTCTGCTGTTTCTGTTTGTCTCCAGCGAGCGCTCGGGTGGCAGCCGGATCCTGCGTATGGCAATTCGCAACGAGGTAGCCCATTTCACCAACGAAATGGCGCAAGACTTCCGTCGCCTGGGAATCTACAAAGACCTCTCCACGGCCAGCCTGCAAATGGTGTGCGGCCTGATCGTCACCACCATGCTGGCCGCAGCTCCTGAAATTCTGGATCTACCGCCCGAACAACCCATGCTTGAAGCCGAAATGATGGAAAACTTCGTCAAGCAATTGCAGGTTGTATTGCTCGGCGCTTCATCCTGGAAAGACAAGCCACGCACGCAGTGAATCGGCCTCTGGGATAATTGACCGATGACAATTACCTACAAAGACGCCCAAGGCATTGAAGGCATGCGCATTGCCGGCCGACTCACATCCGAAGTTCTGGACTACCTGACGCCATTTATCAAGCCGGGTGTCACCACCAACGAAATTGACAAGCTGGCCCACGATTACATCGTGAATGTGCAAGGTGGCATACCCGCACCGCTGAACTACACGGGCGGTGGCAACAAGCCCTACCCCAAGTCGGTCTGCACCTCGATCAACCACCAGGTCTGTCATGGCATTCCCAATGACAAGTCCCTCAAAAAGGGAGACATTGTCAACGTTGATGTCACTGTCATCAAGGACGGCTGGCATGGCGACTCCAGCCGTATGTTCGCTGTGGGCGATGTATCCATCGCTGCCAAGCGCCTGTGCAACATGACCTACGATGCCATGTGGCATGGCATCAAAATGGTCAAACCGGGCATTCATCTGGGGGACATTGGCCACGCCATTCAGCAGTTCGCTGAAGGGCATGGCTTCAGCGTGGTGCGCGAATTTTGTGGCCATGGCATTGGGCTGGTGTTTCACGAAGAACCGCAAGTACTGCACTATGGTCGTCCGGGCACGCTCGAGAAACTGGTCGAAGGTATGACTTTTACCATCGAACCCATGATTAATGCAGGCAAAAGAGACATCAAGGACGGGCCAGAAAAAGACGGATGGACCATCGTCACCAGGGACCACTCCCTGTCCGCACAATGGGAACACACCATTCTGGTCACCCGAACGGGCTACGAGGTGTTGACGCTGTCGGCAGGCTCGCCGCCTATACCCGCATTTGTGCCGACACAAGCCGCCGCCTGATACCCACCGCAACCGAGCATTGAACACATGGCCGACCTACTGGCAATCCGCACGGAATACAAGGCTCAAAAAACGCAACTTCTGCAGTCCATAGGGCACCCGGGGGCAAAGGGACGCGATATACACAAGGCGCTTGGCCGACTGGCCCTTCTGGCCGATAGCGTCTTGCAGCAGCTATGGGAGCATGCAGGGATGCCATCGCAACTGGCTTTGTTGGCAGTCGGTGGATATGGGCGCGGTGAGCTGTTTCCTTTCTCTGATGTCGATGTGTTGGTGCTGATGCCCAATGCATTTGACCCGGAGAACGACGCAGAACTCAAAGGCCGGATTGAATCCTTCATCGGAAGTTGCTGGGACACGGGTCTTGAAATCGGCTCCAGCGTACGCACACTGAACAACTGTTTAGCCGAGGCCGAAAAAGACGTCACGATACAGACCGCGCTGCTGGAATGCCGCCTCGTGGTGGGCAGCACCGAACTGATGCATGCGTTTGAAGCCGCGTTTTTTGCCGCCATTGACCCCCAGGCATTTTTTGTTGCCAAGACACTGGAACTGCGACAGCGCCATACAAAATACGAAAACACGCCTTACTCGCTGGAACCCAATTGCAAGGAATCTCCCGGCGGCTTGCGTGATTTACAGGTCATCCTGTGGGTCGCCAAAGCGGCGGGTTTTGGAGACAACTGGCAAACCCTGGCCGCCAATAAATTGGCCACGCCATTTGAGACGCAGCAAATCAAGCGCAACGAGTCCTTGCTGGTCCGTATACGGGCGCGTTTACATCTGCTTGCCAACCGGCGTGAAGACCGCCTG
>Ga0194061_1001146_pt1 | contig 15863 bp, 17 predicted proteins | sample SepL2221m_MetaG_FD_163423 | JGI IMG/M metagenome (GOLD analysis project Ga0194061, IMG submission 163423) | Anoxic zone freshwater microbial communities from boreal shield lake in IISD Experimental Lakes Area, Ontario, Canada - Sep2016-L224-21m | ecosystem: Environmental > Aquatic > Freshwater >... | reverse complement strand
TCAGAACCATGATCGTAATAATGATGGCAATAACGCCATCAGTGAATATCTCTAGACGTATTTTCTTCATGACTGGACTCGCGCTTCTATCGCCAAGCCGAAGCGGTGTTTATTCGGCCGGTGTGAGCGTGTTTCTCGGGCAATAGGGATTTGAAACGAAACCACTTTTTCCATCGTGAGAGACTATATCGCCGGCCCGACACGTGGTCAATCGCGCCTTGTTCGCGACCGCTCTCAGAGGGGTTGCGGACTTCGACCCCGAAGACGCGCTGGAACAGCTACGGCGTGCTTCTTCACGAGACATGAGCGCGTGGCGCGACGCTACCACGCACATCAGGATGTCGCCGCTGGAATTCATGCAGCGCCGGGCCGCGCTGGTGCGGCCAGTGCAACCGATTATGGGCAATTGTGCCCCGACAAACACCCCCGGCTCCTGCTTTCCAATCCGGCTCCTGCTTTCAAATTCACGCCGGGACTGTCCTGGCAATCGCCTGAAAAGCCAATATTGGCGCGGCTTTCCAGCTATATCCGACTCACTCCGGCTTCACCCCGGCCTTCACCACCACTGCCTTCCATGTGGCGATTTCCTCTTCCAGGCGTTTTGCCAGTTCGGCCGGCGGGGTGCTGACCGGCCGCGCCGCCGCCGCGGCAAAGGCTTCGCGCACGCGCGTCGCCTGCGTCGCGCGCACCACTTCCTGGTAGAGGCGGGTGATGACGGCCGGCGGCGTGCCCGTGGGAGCGGCTAGCATGAACCAGTAGACCATGCGGTAGTTTGGGAAACCGGCTTCGGCGAAGGTCGGCACATCGGCCAGTTGCGCATCGCGCGCGCCGCCGGTGAGGGCGAGGGCGCGCAGGCGGCTGCTGCGGATGTGGGGAATCGCACCGCCGGTGCTCGATACCGTGACATCGATGCGCCCGGCCGCCGCCTCGGCCAGCGCCGCGGCCACGCCCTTGAAGGGCACGTGCGTCATCTCAATCTTGTTCTGGTCGAGGAAGAGTTGCGTCGCAAGATGGGCCGACGAGCCGACGCCGCCCGAGCCGAAGGTCAACATACCGGGGTTGGCACGCGCCAGCGCCACCAGTTCGCTGACCGAGCGCGCCGGCAGGTCGGCGCGCACCGTCCAGATCGCCGGTGTTTCGGCGATCAGGCTGATGGGCGCCAAATCCTTGAGCGGGTCGTAAGGGAGTTTGGTGTAGACGCTGGGTGAAATGACAAAGGAGTTGTCGGTTACGACCAGCGTATAACCATCGGGCGCCGCCTTGGCGACGGCGTCGGTGCCCAGGGTGCTGCCCGCGCCGCCGCGGTTTTCGACCAGCACCGGCTGGCCGAGCTGGGTACTGAGCTCTATGGCGACGGTGCGCGCCGCGATGTCAGTGAAGGCCCCCGCAGCGAAAGGCACGATGATGCGAATCGGCTTGGCCGGCCAGGCCGGCTGCGCCTGTGCCTGCCCGAGCAAGGCCACGGCGGCGACCAATCCGGCCAGGATTCGTGTAGAGGCGGGCAGGATTCGTAAAAAGGCGCACAGACTTCGTGCGACAGGATTTGCGGTCATTCCGGTCATCGCGTGAGCTCCTTTTCCCGGTACTTTTTAACGGTGGGGACGGATACATTGTATCTTCAGGAGAAACAAAAAGGGCCTAGCGCGATGCTAAGCCCTTGACGTTGTTGGCTCCTCGACCTGGACTCGAACCAGGGACCTGCGTAGAAACCTGGAGAGCAAAGAAGTGTGGCAGGGGGCGGTTGGGAAGGGTGGGGCGGATCGACTCAGGGGTTTCGACCTTCGAGCAGGCCGGATTTCGACCTGCAGCGGCTTGCCGGTGATCCCGAAAGCGACCACTGATAAATTCCTAGCAGCCGTGCTACTTCGCGGTGCCATCTTCATTGGTTTGACGTCCTCCTCCCGGAGCCGTAGGCTGAAGGACGAAGTGCCAAAAGACCTGCAGATGCGAACGGCGTCAAGCGGGTTTCAAACACATTGAATCGCAGCAGTGACGCCGCGAGAAAATGCACCAACCCATGAATCGGAGAGTTTCTTGAAGACGAAAGAAGCCGGCGGCGCCGGCACGCAGTGGCCCCGTGGCGATTTCTCGCGTGTGCCCTATGACGTATTTACCGACGAGTCCATTTATCGGCTGGAAAACGAGCGTATTTTTCGCGGCCCGATATGGAATTACCTTTGCCACGAAATCGAACTGCCCCAACCGGGTGACTTCGTCACCACTTGGGCCGGGGAAACCAATGTCGTCACCACGCGCGCCGGCGACGGCTCGCTGCACGCCTTCGAGAACTCTTGCGCGCACCGCGGCGCGAAGCTCATCACTGCGGTGCGCGGCAACAGCCAGCGCATCACCTGCCCCTACCATCTGTGGACCTATACGCTCAAAGGCGACCTGACCGGCGTGCCACTCGCCAAGGGCATCAACGGCAGGGGCGGCATGCCCGAATGTTTTGACAAAAAAGACCACGGACTCAACAAGCTTAGCGTGGCGACCCATGGCGGCCTGATATTCGGCACTTTCTCCAGCGCGCCGCCGCCGCTCGAGCAATACCTCGGTCCGCACTCGATGTCGCAGATCGACCGCCTGCTGGTGCAGCGTAAGCCAAAGGTGCTGGGCTACCTGCGCCAGCGCATTCCCGGTAACTGGAAGCTCTACAACGAAAATGTGCGCGACCCTTATCACGGCTCGCTGTTGCACCAGTTCCAGGTTTCCTTCGGACTGCAGCAGCCGACCATGCGCGGCGGCATCAAACTCGACCTGGACCTGAAGAACACCTGGAATCATTCAATCCTGAGCGCGCAAGACAAGGACAACCAGAAGCTTGTAGCGCAAGCCTACGAAGGCACCGGCAAATTCAATCCCGATATGAAAATGGCCGACCCCGCCCTGACGCAGGTTCCGCTCGACCTTGGCGACGGTTACAAGACCACTATCCTGTCGATATTCCCGACCCTGATCGTGGCGCAAGTGGACAACACCTACGCCATCCGCCACCTGCGCCCCAAGGGACCGGACATGGTGGAGCTGCATATCACCTACTTTGGTTTCGAGACGGACACCCCGCAACAGACCCATGACAAGATGTTGACCGCCAATTTCATCGGTCCGGCCGGATACATTTCACTCGAAGACGGCGAAGCCCTGCGACTGGTCCAGGACGGCGTCAGGCACCGCCGCCCGGGCGGCCACGAAGTGCTCGAAATGGGCGGGGTAGGTCCGATAGAAGACACCGACTACCTGTCGCAGGAGATTTCCATCCGCGGCTTCTGGTCCTTCTATCACCGCATCATGCAACTGCCCGCGGTGCAGGACAAAGGGGTAACGCGATGAGCGACCTGCATATGGCGGCACGCGCCGAACAATTTCTTTACGAATACGCGGCATGCCTTGATGAAGAGCGCTTTGACACCTGGGTGGAGATGTTCAACACCGTCGATTGCGCCTACGAGGTGCAGTCGCGTGAAAATCGCGATCTCGGGCTGCCCCTGCCAATCATGAGCTGTTACACCCACGGCATGATCTGCGACCGCGTCGCCATGCTGGCCAAAGGCGTTCTCACCTTCCGCCGCTACCACCTGCTGCGACAGGTCAGCAACGTGCGGGTGCGCCGGATCGACGCCGAATCGTTGCTCGTGAATGCCGGGCTGGTGGTGCACCAGTCGAGCGAAGAAGGCGTTCCCTCGCTCTACATGGTCGCGCGCTACGAGGCGACGTTAATCGAAAGTGGCGAGAACTTTCTTGTCAAACGCATGGCAGTGGTGGTCGACTCATTTGGCATTGACACCATGCTGGCCGTGCCCTTATAGGGAAGGGGGGCGGGGCGGACTAGAGCGCGCGGTGCGGTGTGGTGCCGGGTGTCATTGGCGATCGTTAAGAGTGCGACGTCTCTCCAGACGTAGCGGGTTTCTTTTCGTGAGAGAAATGGGAAATCTATTTGTTTGAAGGATGTGTCGTCTAGTAGGTCATTGATAAATTCATTAATGGTTGTTTTTTTTGCTAATCCCCATGTGCCTCGATGTTCACGAAGTATTGTGGCTAATTCCGAGCGTTTGAAAACCGATTCAGGGTATCGGTCTAGAAATTTCGTTATTTTGGGTTTTGCGATGCGAAATTTTGAGATGGACATTTTGATCTCAGATGGGAAATAACCAGACCCTTGATTGTAGGTATATATACCTGCAATCAAGGGTAAATTTTTCCATAATTAGTCTTTTATTTCAGTTAGTTAGATGTGATTATCGCAAATAAGATACCTTGGAGGAACACTGAAGGTAGATATACCTTCAGTGTTCCTCCAGCAACTAGAGTTTCCTAAGGATAAGTCCCTATAAATGATCTCTATGATTGACATTAAAGTGGCATAAGGATTACTATAATCGACATGAATCCTTCTTCTCACATCCATACTACCTCTACGAGCCCCACAAAGCGCGCTCTTGAGCGATTGGGCGCTCGTCTGCGCCTTGCGCGTACGTATCGAAAGCTACGGCAAAGTGACCTAGCGGAAAAAATTGGCCGATCGCGAGCGACGGTTGTGGAATTAGAAAAAGGCTCCGGCAAGGTCGAAATTGAAGCTTATATCGCGGCTCTATCTGTTTTGGGGTTGCTGGAGGGGCTCGAACTCGTGGCAGACCCAGCGCTAGATCGAGACGCGCAAGCTCTTACCTTCTCAATCACAGGCAAAAGAGTTCATCCCAAAAGGATACTCAATAACGATTTTTGATGACGAATAGATAGATGGCGCGCGAATCCTATGTGTTCATTCAACTTCCTGGCGAGACGACAGCTACCGTTGCAGGGTTATTCACTTATGAAGATTCGATCACCCCAGCGGTAGGCACGTTTGTATACGGGAAGTCATTTCTAGCGAACACTAAAGCGGTTCCCTTAGATCCCGTTGCTCTTCCGCTCCGGGAAGTAGAGTTCAGGACTACGCTTACAGGGGGGATATTCGGTGTGCTGCGTGATGCTCTTCCCGATGATTGGGGAAAGCACCTGGTCAATAAGCTTCACGGTGATCGCTATTGCACTCCGTTTGACCTTCTTTTACTTCCATCTGCTGATCGATTTGGTGCGCTTTCATTTGGCGCAAATAGCAAATCTCCTTACGAAGAGCCTGAAATTGCGAGGCTGGACTCTTTAACCGATCAAGTTTTGGATTTGTTGGAGAAGATTGATCGCGATCTGGCAATTACTGAAGTTGAAAAACGGGTCGCTATCGCATTTGGAGGTGGAACCCACGCAGGCGGGGCTCGTCCCAAACTTACCCTGCAGGATGGAAACCGAATCTGGCTTGCGAAGCTCAATCGATATGATGACGACGTAAATAACGCGCGAGTTGAAGCCGCGATGCTTGATTTGGCGACAACGTGCGGAATACTAGTTCCTGAGCACCGGGTGGTGAAGGTCGCGGATAAGGACGTGCTTCTTATCGAGAGATTTGATCGGCGTCTTAGCCCTGGGGGGATACTAAAATTTAGAACTGCGAGCGCGGCGAGTGTTTTTCGTGCTGACGACGAATATGCTCGGGACAATTTCACGGGATCGTATATGCGCCTATCTCGAGAGTTGGCTCGCTGGGGCGTTGACGTGTCAAATGACAGGAAAGAGTTATATCGTCGAATGGCATTCAATTGCCTTGCCGGGATTGTTGACGACCATGAGCGCAATCACGCATTAGTTGCTGAGAGGAATCACTTTAGGCTGGCACCCGCTTTTGATTTATCGCCATCGAGGCCGACTACTCGCAGGCGAATGCATTCCCTATCTATTGGAGAAGACGGAGGCGAATCTACACGGCGTAATCTCTTGAGCGCTGCAGAGGTATTTGAACTAGCCGCAAATGAGGCAGACGAAGTCATTGATACTATTAAAGAGCGCGTAACTGTCAAATGGCGCGACACCTTTCAACTTCGTGAAGTCAATGAGCATGACATTGAGCTTCTGTCACGGTGTTTCGATCATGATTATTTTGAGTCTGATCCAAAAGTTCGTGCGATGGGGATGCGGGACGAGGTATTCATGAAAAGGTAAGGCCTAAGACTAAATAAAGACTCTATTCGCGAGTCTTTTAAGGGGTAATTGCGACATGATATGCTCGTGCTGAGACAGTCATCGTTGCACATCAGAAAGCGCACATGAGCGAAACATTGGCGAATCTATCAGTTCAGGATAGAAATCGCATGCTGGCAATAGGCCCAGTCTGGGGAAGTGCTATCCAAGTGCATCGAGATGAGGTTCTTGCTATCTATGACCCGATAGTTACTCAGGTCTCTGACGCCTCCATAGCAGTTAATCGTGACATCGCATACGGAGATCATGATCGTCAGCGCTTAGATATTTTTTATCAAACTGACGATGAAAGAAGGCCAGTAATTGTTTTTGTTCATGGCGGAGCATTTGTACGTGGGTCTAAATCTGTTTCCACGAATGTTTATGACAATGTGCTTTACTGGTTCGCAAAAAGAGGATTCGTAGGGGTAAATATCGAATACAAGCTCGCCTCGGAGAATAAGTATCCAATGGGTGGCGACGATGTGGCAAAAGCTGTGGATTGGGTAGAAAGAAACATTGAATCCTTTGGTGGTTCAGCAGATAGAGTCATCATCATGGGCCATTCGGCAGGTGCAACCCATGTTTGTACGTACGCAATTGATCCAATGTGCGGTCGCCGGCCTAGCTCTTCCGTTCGTGGTCTAGTTCTGTTAAGCGGGAGATTGCGTGTAGATGCCACAGAGGCCAACCCAAACGCGAAGGGGGTACGTGCTTATTTTGGAAATGATGAGTCGACGTACGAAGGACAGTCTCCCGTTAGTCACGCGACGCAATGTAGCTTGCCAACGATGGTGGCAATTGCGCAATATGAAAATCCGTTGCTTGATGGATATGGAATTGAATTTTTTAATAGATTAACTTCGCTTCCGGAGAGTAAAAAGAAATTTCTCCAAGTAAATGGTCATAACCATAGCTCTATGGTTTTTCATTTTAATAGTGGAGATGATTTTCTGGGTTTGGAAATTGAAAAATTTGCTCTCAATGTATTAGGTGATTTGTAATTATTAATATCTTACTTTGTAAGGGAGGCACATGCCAAAAGCCAGCTTGCGACATATAGCGATTTCTGTTCCTGATAAAGAAAAGGCTGCAAAATTTTATGAGGAAACTTTTGGGTTTACAAGAGTTTCTCATTCAGCGGTTGCTACACGTTTATCTGACGGAGTAATGAATTTAACTTTCTTGCAATTTCGAAATCAAGATGATGCAGGTGATGAGCGCGGTAAAGATTTTGTAGGAGTCCATCACTTTGGTCTTTGGGTTGATAATCTGGCCCAATCTAAAGAAAAGATTCAGGCTAACGGTGGCAAGTACCATCCGGGCCCAGCTAATCTGCCAGAGAATGCAGAACACAAATTCCGTGACCCGAACGGAATTGTTTTTGATATTTCTTCGCATGGCTGGGACGGAGCGGTGAAGTAATATAAAAAAACGCTCAACAATATAGCGAGCCATGTTGATGGCTCATCTGGTCTGCCTGTGGGGGGGCGGAAACTGGCTGTGTGGTGCAGATGCGTCCGGACCAGGAGACGCGAAATGATGACGAGGGAATTGGCAAGATTGATAAGCACTCTGGGCAAGTTGCCGCGCGAGCAACGCTATGCCGTTGTTACCGAAGGGCGTCGATACAATCGCGTGCATCCTCGATCGATGTCATCGAGGCTGAGGTGCCGGCACTGCCTGAGTGCCCGCACTGCGCCAGCAGTCATACCATCGAGCGTGGGCTTCGTGGTGGCCTGCAGCGGTTTCGGTTTCGGTGTCGTCACCGCAATCGCACCTTCAATACGCTGACCGGAACACCCTGTTGTGTACCGACGGGGGCAGCGCCCTCGCAGCGGCCGCGGGACACCTCGAAGTCGAGCATCATCCGATAAATCTGTCTGCGGGTGTGCGCGTACAGGGCGTTTGGCAGATGCAGAATGTCAATGCCTTTTGATCGCGTCTCCGCGCATGGATGATCCGCTTCGCGGGTGTTGCCACGAAATACCTCATCAACTGCTTCAGATGGTTTAGAGTGCTAGGCTAGTCGCGCCGCCTCAGACCCGATCCCGCACAGTTGCTCGCTCTCGCGGTCAGAGCATGAGTTCAACAACATCATTCGCTAAATGAGCCTAAAAAAAACTAACATCTCGTCCCCATATCAAGCTTCCAGATCCTATTCTCCGCTAGTAATGACTGAAGGCGGTAAAACGGTATGGCTTGCTGGGATTATTGCGGCAGAGGATGAATCGGGTGCATCGTTAAGCGGTGACTTCGATGGTCAGGTACGTTGTATTTTCAGGAAGATGGCAGCTTCACTAGCGCAGGTCGGTGGTGGTCTTAGTGATGTTGTGACTATGACGACCTATATTACCAAAGTAGAGAATAACGGGCGATTTGTAGAGCTGCGAAAGGAGTTTTTTTTCAATGATTATCCTGCCTCCACTCTGGTCACTGTTGCTGCGTTAAATAGGCCAGAGTATTTAGTGGAAATATCTGCAATTGCCGTACTGTCTAATTAATACAGTGCATCTAAGGAATTACATTCTGGGGTAAATATAATGGCGAATGAATTAATTAAAGTTGTTAATCGTCGTCGCAGGGCGATCTTTAAGGCTTGTTTCGCTTCACCGTTTATTTTTTCCTCGGGAATGGCTCTTGCGGCTTGGCCGGAGCGACCGATAAAAATCATTGTTCCCGCATCGCCAGGTGGAGCTGCTGATATCACGGCGCGCTTGATAGCGAATGGCATGCAAGAGTCTCTAGGTGTCCCGATTGTTATTGAAAATCGGCCTGGTGGAGGGACTAATATCGGTCTCGCATTGACTGCCCGTGCCAACCCCGATGGGTACACGATAGGTATTTCTACCAGTGCATTCGTGATTAATCCAAGTTTGTATGAGAAGTTACCCTTTGATGCATTGAATGACTTTAGTTATATCGCGGAACTTTCAACTGCGCCTGGTGTACTTCTAGTACGTCGTGACTCTGGTATTTCATCGATAAAAGAGTTCGTGACAAAAGCCCGTGCGGATCAAACTAAATTCAATGTGTCGACCCCAGCAATTGGCACGCCTCCGCATCTTCAAGCGGAGGTACTAAAGCAGCGGGAAAACCTTCCAGGCATTGCAACCGTGGTATTCGGCGGTGGCGGTGAGGCTGTAGCAGCGTTAATTTCTGGACAAGTACAGTTATGCTCAGGCGTTTTAGCAACTGCACATGGTCAAATCAAGGCTGGAGTACTGCGTGCGTTGGCGGTTAGCGGTCCTCGTCGTTGGCACGACCTTCCTGACGTTCCAACCATGGTAGAAGCTGGCATGCAGGATTTTGAATTTGATAATTACACAGCATTGGTTGCTCCTGCGAAGTTGCCGTCTTCGATTGCGGAGCGAATAGAAAAAGCTGCTCTAGATGCTGTTCAGCGAGTTGAGATTTCGTCCAAGTTAATACAAGGCGGATCCGCTGTCACCGCACTAGGTGGCCGTGAACACGCGCAAAGAGTCGCGAAGGAAATTCCATACTTTAGAAGTATTATCACTTCATCTAAAATTGAACGGTTAAAGTCTGGCGCATGAAAGAGGAAAAATCTTTATTGCGTCTCGAAGACCATGCTCTATTAACTGGGCGAGGAAGATTCGTTGACGATATTCAGTTGCCCGATATGCTGCATGTTTCAATTTTTCGCAGTGAACATGCCCACGCTGCATTGCTCTCCATGGATGTTGATCGTGCATCGAAAATGCCTGGCGTGGTCAAGATTTTGACGTTTAAAGAACTTCGGGAATGTATTACGGCGGATAGGCTAGTGGTCGCATTACCCAGCAAGGCTTTCCGGCTACAAGTTGACCGCCCGGTTCTAGCGATCGATGAGGTCACATATGTTGGAGAGCCGGTTGCAGCGGTAATTGCTGAAACAAAGTATCAGGCTGAAGATGCCTGCGCTGAAATCGTAGCTGAATACGATATTTTACCGGCGGTGACCGATTGCGAGTCGGCTTTGAAGGTCGGAGGCGCTACGGTCCATCGCTCGCTGAGTCACAATGTTGTCGCGAAATTTGATATGAAATTCGGCGATGTTGAACTCGCGTTTCGAACAGCATGCCGTATTTTATCTGCGAATTTTAACCAAGCTAGAGGTGGTGGTCACTCCATTGAATGTAGAGGGAATGTTGCTTTATACGATCCCATTCAAGAGCATCTGACCGTATGGAGTTCAACCCAGACACCTCATGCATCAATGCGGATGCTCGCGGAATTGCTTGGTTGTGATGAGCAACATGTTCGCGTCATTACTCCAGATGTAGGGGGCGCCTTTGGTCCGAAGTTGGTTTTTTATAGCGAGGAATTGATTGTTGCAGTGGCAGCTAGGATGTTGGGTAGGCCTGTAAAGTGGATTGAAAGTCGCGGCGAACACTTTATTTCTGCTACGCAAGAGCGTGAACAAGTCTGGAAGATGGAAGTTGCTGTGGCTAGTGACGGACGTATTCTTGGTCTGCGTGGGAACATGGTACATGACCATGGTGCTTATACCGCTAGAGGCGTAAATGTGGCTTTTGAGGCAATGCAGGCGTTGACGATGCCTTACGACATTGCGTCATGTGATTTGCAAGTTTCTATGGTTTTAACCAATAAAGTACCCGTTACACCAGTCCGAGGGGCAGGGCAGCCACAGGGCGTTTTTGCGATGGAACGGCTTCTTGATCTGGTTTCTCGAGAGCTTGGTTTAGATCGAGCTGAGGTAAGGTTGCGAAACCTTATTCGCTGCGACCAAATGCCTTATACAAAACCATTTAAAACACGTGGTGGTGTTCCCGTAGTGTTGGATACCGGTGATTTTCCATTATGCCAACGCAAAGCGATGACGACCGCAAGATGGGATCAGTTTAAACACAAGAAAGAAATTGCGAGAACCGAAGGTAGATGTATTGGAATCGGAATTGCAAACTTTGTTGAGCTAACTGGACGTGGCCCATTTGAGCCAGCTACGGTTAAGGTGGGATCAAATGGTCGTATCTATGTCACAACGAGTGCGGCCGCAATGGGCCAAGGTCTGCGTACTGCTCTCGCACAGATCGTAGCAAGGCAACTGGGTGGTGATATAAAAAATATAGATGTTGTTACTGGAGATTCTTCTACATCAACGACCGGCTTTGGTGGATTTGGTAGTAGGCAAACTGTAACTGCAGGCTCTTCGGCGCATATAGCGGCAATAAAGATCCGAGAGAAAGCATTGAAAATAGCAGGCCACTTACTAGAGGTGTCTGCAGAGGACTTGGATATTTTAGGAAATAAAGTTTTTCTAAAAGGTGCCCCAGGTGTAAATGTTTCCTTGGCCACAATTGCAAAAGCGTCACTTGGTATTGCGGGTAATTATTTGCCGGCTGGACTACCGCCGGGTTTAGAAGCTTCAGAATCATTCGTAGTAAATGAGATGACTTACTCAAATGGCACAGCCATTGCTGAAGTAGAGGTGGATCTTGAGACCGGAAAAATTAAAATATTAGATTATGTGATGGCTCATGATTGTGGTTCCGTTATCAACCCAATGCTAGTAGATGGACAGATTATGGGTGGTATCGCGCACGGGATTGGAAACGCTTTAATGGAATTGATGGTTTTTGACAAGTTCGGTCAACCGTTAACCGGCTCTTTAATGGACTATGCGTTACCTATCGCAACAGATATTCCTGAAATTAGGCTTGAGCATCATTCTTCACCAACGTACTTAAATCCTCTTGGGGTAAAAGGAGTAGGGGAGGCTGGGACATTGCCAACGCCCGCAGCGATTATTAGTGCAATTGAGGATGCATTGGATAACCCCAAAGTGTTTTTATCTGTTGTTCCACTGCGCGCTTCAACCTTGTTTGAACAAATCGCACTTTGCCATGATGCACAGCGGCTTAAAAACTGAGCTTCCCCCGGAATTTCGTCTTCCAAGAGTAGAGGTGAGATCACTTTCCCCGAACGCAAGCAGATCCGCGTCGCGGGTGGGGCGATGGGGCATGTCGTACCAGAGCGTGAAGAGGAGGGCGCCCTTTAGCAGAAACGATCTGCGTGCGCGGATTGACTCAGGCGATACAGAATGCGCTCAAGCGCGTAGCGGACCAGAATTTGATTAAAGTCCGTTCCTGGGTGTGATTGCGGGGGATAGACGCTCGTCTATGTCAGCGTTCCCAGTACAACTTGAACGCTTCGCTGATTTGTGTCTCGGCCCGCACGATATCTTCGTCTGGAATGAGCGGGAACTGTTCGCGCTTGTTCTTGGACAGCTGTCCGCTATTTTGTGCGATGTACCGGATGAGTTTTTCCATTTCTGGCTGTGGCGCGTCGAGCCATCGTTTGAGCACCTGGTGGGCGGTATCGTATGCGCGCAGGTACGCAAGCTCCTCGGCCAAGTCATGGTCGATGGCGCGTTCGAGGCATGCAAAAGTAAATTCACATATTTCAGTCGCGTCGAAAAAAGCATACAGGTAGGCTGGTTGCTTCTTGATTTCGATAAAATCCGCGTCTGGATCGAAGCGGTAATCAAGCAACGCCGTGATTGGGGCGGAATAATGCTTAAGTACCGCTGCATAACGTGCAATATCCCGCTCCATTACGGCAGACACAGGAATGACGGCCCCGGCCGGGGTAAAGCCTCCCAGTCGCAAAAAGTGATGAAGAAGGAATCTGTGCAGACGCCCGTTGCCATCGAAGAATGGATGCACAAAAACAAAGCCGAACGCCGCGGTGGCTGCGGCCAATACCGCGGGATAGGCGTCGCTCTTGACGAGTTCTCCTGTTTTGATGACGCCGTCCATCATGCTGGAAACATCGGCTGGTGCAGGGGGGATGTACTCGGCGCGGAGCTCGGAGCGCCCTGAGCGCGAAAGCCAGTTTTGCCTTGGGCGATAGGAGAACTCCGCGCGGTGGCGGGGCACGATTACGTTCTGCCACTCGACAAAAGTCATCTCTTTGAGCGGCGTGTCTTCGCCTGCGCGTTCCAGCAAACGGCGAAAGCGCCCGGCCCGGTGCGAATCCGGAACTTCCTTCTCAATCGCAAATGAAGAACGCGTTTCGGCGAGATATAGATAGTTGACGGCTCTCTCGAGAAGTTCCGGTTCCAGCTTGGCGAGCTCTCTTGCAATCTTTGCACCCAAGTCTTTCTTGATCCATGCTTCCAGGGCGGCGGTGCGCCGTACGAGCGGGCAGAAGGCGGGGGTGCCGGGCAGATTGTGCAGAACTGCAAATCTCCTGTTGCGCTGTGGGGGAGCGGTGAAATAGCGTTTTTCATCGAGTACGGGGATTGCGTCTGTGCCAGGCGGCAGTTTGTAGCTGAGCTGCTTTCCGGTGAGCCATTCATACAGATGGCCCGACACGCGCGCATAGCGGGAGCCCGGTTTGCGATCAAGCCAGGATTGGAGCTCGTCCTGGCCGTGCTGCTCGAAGAGCGCCGCGAGTATCTGCAAATTCACGCCTTCATACTTAAGGCAGAACTCCAGGTGACCGGCCAGGGTGTCTTCAAAGTCGTACTTTGCAGTGAACCGCGCCACGACCGAGCCGTCAGCGCGTTCTGTGCGGCTTACGGTGCTTAAACGTTTCGCAATGAAGCTCGAGGTGCGGTCTTCAAGGCAAAGCAGCCCATAGCGGGAGTGCAGCGCGTTGTACCCAACTTGGCGGTCAGCGGATGCCATCTGTAAAAGAGCCTGCGAGATGTGTAAGAACGGCTACATAATTCACTGACGAAATAAATTCGCCTATTTAGCACATCAAATCTCGGTAATACTTTTATAAATACCTGCAAAGACTGCTATTTTACCTATAAAAATACATATCGCCAGTAAATACTACTATAAATATGCATCGCCGCCGCCCCCTACATCGACCCCCGGACTTTCTGAATAGTGGCGGACCAGAATTTGATTGAAGTCCGTTCCCTCGGCTTTGGCGATATTGAGCAGGCGCGCCCGCACCGATGCGGCAAGGTCTTTGCTCACAGCTGAAGTGGTACAAAGAAATCGAGCCGATCGCGGCATAACCCGGGCGGCGGCCTGGAATCGGTAGCGAGACCACAGACTAAGGGCTCAAATTGATTTGCGATTCAGGCCGTTTCTTAGGGCAGGATGGCTGGAAAGCCACGCCAGACGGGTGTTTCCAGCCGATGGCAGGGGATAATTGTCGTGCCAGCATGAACTTTGAGCAAACGTTTCGCACTACTTCCCATTCGCGCGCGCTTCGTATAACATGTACAGCAGTTATATAGAGATGACGACGATGAACTTTAACCTTTACCTTGATGACGAAACCGGCCGGCAACTGAACCAATTGGCCAAGCAGGTCGGTGAAAGCCGCAATGCACTGGTGCGCCAAGCCGTGAGCGATTGGCTCAGCCGGCATGGCAAAGCGCAATGGCCGGATGAAGTAGTTGGCTTCAAAGGCATGGGTGACATGCCTCTCTTTGAAGCGGGCAGAGACAGGCTCAATGCGCCCCCGGCAGATCCGTTGGCATGAAGTATTTGCTCGACACTTGCACTGTTTCTGATTTTGTCAAAGGCCAGCCCAATGTGTTGGCACGCATCAAGGCGACATCGCCTGCGCTGATCGCCGTATCAACCCTGACCCGCATGGAAGTCGATTATGGCCTCGCGCTAAACGTCGAGCGGGCACGAAAACTTATCCCGATCCTGAATGCGTTCTTTTCAAGCATCGCGACCTTGCCCTACGATGAGGCTGACGCACACGCCACTGCGGCCATTCGTGCGGCACTCAAGGCAACGGGGCAGCCCATTGGCGCATACGACGCGCTGATCGCCGGAACGGGGCTGGCACGTGGCCTGGTGGTGGTCACTTCGAACGTCGGTGAGTTCAAGCGCGTGAGCGGATTGCAGGTCGAGGACTGGAGATGAATGCCGATGCGATCGCGACAAAAAATGAGCCTGGTTCCTCTGGTTGCCACGCCGTAGGCCTTCGACAAGGACGTGCCGCCCTTGAATACCAGATGGTCAGCGTAGGGGCCGGCAAAGAGGTGCCGCAGCGACCAGACCACCCAGATGTCTTTTTCCAGCAGATGGGGCAGAAAGCCCGATGCGTTGGCTGCCGCGTCGAGCGCGTCCAGGCGCTCAGCGGTGGAGAGCTGGAAGAACTCAGGCACGGGTCATCAAGGCGCTGAGTTCTTGAGCCATCCAGGTCGGCAGGCGCGCTCGTGCCGACGCGACTTCCTTCAGCTCGGACGGTGGTAGTTTGGCGCGCAGTTTTCGGATCGCTTCACCGGTTTTTCCCGGGCCCAACCAAGCCAGCGCCCTCACTACTTCGCCGGCAGCCCGCCCGGGGAAGATCAGTTGCCAGACTGGCGCGTGCCGAAACTCGACAATCTGCGCGCCCAGTTTCAAGCGGCGGCTGGGGCCGGACGTGAGATAGACCGCCCGCATCGGTACCTGCGTGGTCAGGCCCAGTGCGTTGGCGGCAGCGGCGCCGTGCGACACGATGGTTTCCCCACGCTGGTTCGCCAAGCCCTCGACCATCTTGACCGTCGAAGGCGCTCGGGTGCCATAGCGGCTCTGGACCGGCACAACATAGATACCGCGGCCGGCGCGAAGCAGGGAGCCGCGCCGCACCAAGCGGGACAGCACTTGATCCACGGCTGCTCGTTTGCCTATGTGCAACAGTTCTTTTGCGACCAAAGGCGTGCCCTCCGGCATTTCGGCAGCGTGTTCCAAGACTTGTTTGGCGAGGGTTTCCATGGCGATATCTCCAGACTGGTAGAACTATGAGCTTATTTCTGACACTTTTCAAGTCAGGAATCCTGCAAATTAAGGACTACCTGGCCTTTTCTTGGGGAATGGCTGGAAAGC
>Ga0194061_1001144_pt1 | contig 15877 bp, 15 predicted proteins | sample SepL2221m_MetaG_FD_163423 | JGI IMG/M metagenome (GOLD analysis project Ga0194061, IMG submission 163423) | Anoxic zone freshwater microbial communities from boreal shield lake in IISD Experimental Lakes Area, Ontario, Canada - Sep2016-L224-21m | ecosystem: Environmental > Aquatic > Freshwater >... | reverse complement strand
CCCCCCTCCCGCCGCCGCCGGGGGTGTGGTGGGGGGTGTCGGCCACAAGGTCCAGCTGCGCTGGTGGTGGCTGCCGGGCGGGTACGCCCGCTCCCCGAACGGTTGCTGTTGCCCGCTATTGGAGCCGGGCTGTAGGCCCGTAAGGGTCCAGCTGCGCTGGTGGTGCTTGCACGGCGGGGGCACCCGCTCCCCGGATCGTTGCCGTGATTCACCCTCGGAGCCGGCTCTGCGAGCCCTCGGTGGGTGCACCCCTCTCCTACGCGGTCGACATGACCCTCGAGTCGTCCCCCATTACCCAAGCGCCCGCTCGCCCCCACCCCGGTCTGTTGTTTGGTTTTCACAGACGGGGTGGGGGCTCACCGCACCGGCAAGGGCTGACGCGAGCGCCTACGGCGCCCTGGCCTCGGCGCGGCGGCGGTCGCTGTTGGGAGGGGGTCCTTCTGGCGAGAGCCATGAAAACCCTTCGTACCAAACGCGACTCTTTGGTGCACGCCCACCTCGGGCTAGCTGACGCCATCGCCTCCAGCTTTGCCCGTCGGTATGCCTCCCTCCTCGAACGGGACGACCTGGTCCAGGTCGCCCGCCTCGAACTGGTTCGGGCCGCTGAGCGTTGCATCGGTGAGCACCCCGTCCCGTACCTCCGGGCCTGCATCAACGGAGCCCTTAAGCACCACCTCCGAGATCGGGCGTTGCTGGTGCGGCGTCCCGCCTCCGCCCGTTGCGAGACCACCTGGGCTCACCTGAGCCTCGATGCCCCGACCCCCGATGGCTGGTGCCTGCTGGACCAGATCCCAGCCCGGGACTCTGACTCTCCCGAGGTGGTTTCGGAACACGGCCTAGCGGAGCTGCTGGACCAGCTACCGGCGGCAGAGGCGGCCGCACTGCGGCTCACCGTGCTGGAAGGGCTCTCCTACCGGCAGGCGGCCGCGCAGCTGGGGCGCTCCACCATGACCGTGCTGAGAGCTCAGCGCCGGGCTCTGGCGAGCTTGCGGGAGTCCATTTCGGCCTGACGGCCGGCGGGCCAGCTGCAGCAGCTGGCCCGCAAGTAAAATCGTTATCGGGCTCAATTCAATCGGTAAAATGTTGTCAATGCTGACCAACCTGTATCCAAGCCCTAAATGGATGACAACATGAACACAGAGAAGATGAACAGAGGGGCGGGTTTTCTCAGCAAAGTTCCAGAAGTAACAGTTTACTTTTGGATCATCAAAGTGCTTTGTACCACGGCAGGTGAAACAGCGTCTGACTTCCTCAATGTCAGCCTTGGCTTTGGTCTGACTGGTACCACCTTGGTCATGGGTGCCGTTTTGACCGTTTCGCTGTTCTTCCAGATCAAAGCCAAGCAATACGTACCCGCTCTCTACTGGCTTGCCGTCGTCTTGATCAGTATCTTTGGAACATTATTCACTGACAACTTGACTGACAAGCTGGGAGTGCCACTTGAGGTGAGCACACTTGTTTTCAGTGTTGCTTTGATGGCAACATTTGCTGTTTGGTACTGGAGCGAGAGAACACTCTCAATCCATTCAATTTATACACTAAGAAGAGAATCTTTTTACTGGTTGGCGATCCTCTTTACCTTCGCACTGGGAACTGCAGCTGGCGATCTCATGGCAGAAGGCCTTGGACTTGGCTACTTCGTCACTGGTCTCCTCATTGCAGGCATGAGCGCTGTGATCACGATCGCCTGGAGGCTTGGCCTGAACGCGATCTTGGCCTTCTGGATGGCCTACATCCTGACCCGTCCATTGGGAGCTTCTCTGGGCGATTTTCTTTCCCAATCTCAGTCAAATGGTGGACTGGGGCTCGGTCCTGCCGCTACGAGCACGCTATTTGTTGTAGCAATTTTGATCACTGTGATTTTTCTTACTTACACCAAAAAAGATCAAATCACCGATCCATTTCTTGCCGACAAAGCAATGCCATCACAACGTACGGCCCCTTGGCAAGTTGTGTTGGCCTTATCCGCATTCTTGATCACTGTCAGCGCAGGCTATTATTGGCGCCATGCTGAGCTTCAACATCAATCAATCGCCCCATCCTCTGCGATCTCACCACTGGGTGATTTATCTGAATTGCGGAAGATCTCAGTTGCCACGCTAAATCTCGTCCAAAAGGGTGACCTTGCTGCCGCTACAGAGCACGTCCGTGATCTTGAAACCGCCTGGGATCAAGGGCAGTCCAGGCTGAAGCCAATGAACCCTGCGAAGTGGTCAGTAGTTGATGCGTCGATTGATCATGTGTTGAGGCAACTACGCTCACAACGACCAGATGCCCAACAATGCAAGGCAGCATTGAATTCACTGATCACCACACTCAATTCGCTGGATCACCCTAAGTAGACCTTTGCTTTATGATTTGCAGTTGCATCAGTCGAACGGAATAGATGGAGTTTAGATCAATCATTAACCAGTCCTCAATCCAGTTATCCATCCAGAACCTCACAACCGATCACCATTAAAGCCAGGCCAGACATGAAGCAAGCGCCGTTCAGCCACGATCCATCCATCCAGCAGAGAAGACAGTCTCTCAAAAGGCTGCCGGAAATCACCATCTATTTCTGGATCATCAAGTTGCTGACGACCGGCATGGGTGAAACGACCTCTGACTACCTTGCCCATCAGATGAAACCAATCCTTGCGGTTGCCTTTACAGGGATTGGTTTGCTCATCGCGCTCGTCCTTCAGTTCACCGTACGATGTTACATTCCGTGGGTCTACTGGCTAGCAATCCTGATGGTGGCCATTTTTGGCACCATGGCTGCGGATGCCATCCATGTCGGGCTGGGTGTTTCCTATCCCCTGTCAACGGCTGGATTTGCCATCGTGCTCGTAAGCATTTTTCTTGTTTGGTATCTAAGCGAAAAGACATTATCGATTAACCAGATTCATACCACTCGACGTGAAATTTTCTATTGGACAACCGTCATGGCAACTTTTGCACTGGGTACGGCTGCCGGAGACATGACGGCATCCTCTCTAGAACTCGGATACTTCACCTCAGGCCTGCTTTTTGGTGGTCTGTTTATCTTGTCAATTTTTGCCTATTGGAGCTCAAGATTCTATGGAGTGGGCGCCTTCTGGTTCGCCTACATTCTCACAAGGCCGCTGGGAGCTTCTTTTGCAGACTTGATCGGGAAGCCAGTTCTTCATGGGGGATTGGGCTTTGGTACGGGGCGAATCAGCATTGTCCTGGGGGCAATTATCTTCGTTTTTGTAGTTTGGCTCACCTTCTCTCGCCAAGGGAATAGCAGCACCAGTTAGTTAAGATCTCCTGCTAAATTGTTAAAGCAACGATAGGGCGACCAGGCACTAGTCCAAGGACTGAGGTGGGTGCTTTCTAGGACGCTTGACGATGACCGTGCTGCGGGCTCAACGCAGGGCTCTGGCAAGCCTGCGGGAGTCCGTGTCGGCCTGACGGCTGGCGGGCCAGCTGTTAGCTGGCCCGCTTAATCCGGGATCATCACCCGGTCGAATTTCGTCAGCTGAACTGGTTCTGGAGTCGGAGAACAAAGAACAGCGCTGAGGAGCTTCCTGACCTCAAAGAGCCTGTATTTCTAGGGGTTTTCGGGTAATGCCAACTGCCGATAAACTTGCTTCAGGGGAAGCAAGACCTGCTGCTTTACCCGTTTTCCCTGGTGGTCGGCACCCCGAGTTCAACAGACCTCCACAAGCTGCTGGGAAGTGGTTGATCGGGACTTGTTAGGGAAGACTCCGCTCCATCGAGCCGCCGGTAGCCGTTCAATCAAAGACTTCGATCCTTGGAATTGGCTGGCTTCCTTCAGGTCTGATCCAAACCGCAGTGACTTGGCGATGTCGTCAGCCCCCCCCTGCTCTGTGGGTTTGAGCGTCACACCGTCACAACCCTGTTGGGGTAGGGGTTCTGGCCGTAACGCTGCCTGTGACGGTTGGGAGTTCTGTGACGGTGCTGCCTCACTTGCGAACCATGGACTTGGTGGGGGCAGAGCACGAGTGTGATGGTGGCTTGGCTGCTCTCTGCGGAAGCTGACAGGCTGCTGTCGCCGCCGCCGAGGTTTGCGCCTGGGGCCTGGGATGAGAGGGGGCCTGCTGGTTGCCGGGAACCGTCACACCGTCACAACCTTTACAGGGACTGGGTTCTGGCTGTAACGGTTCCTGTGACGCTCTGGTGTTCTGTGACGTTGCCTGCCGTGGTCCTGATTGGGGTAGGCGGCTGGACGGGGTTGGTGCACTGAGCACCTGACGGTATGGGTGGGCTCTGCTGAGCCTGTGGGAGTGGGCTGGCGGCCAACTTGATGGTTGACCGCGTCATGGCTCCAAGCCAGGGAAAGCCTGTGAGTGGCCTTCCCTGACCTGGTTGGGGGTGTCCATCCTCGTCAGGACACCACCGCCTCCTTGGGGTCCTCGCCCCCGTAGCCGCAGGCCGGCCAGGGGATCAGCACCGCCCGCTGCGGATGCACCCACTTCAAGAAGCGAGTGGCCGTGCCGAGCGGACCAGCACCGGGAAGCTCACGCAGCTGGGAGCGATGGGCCCCCTCCAGCCAGGGGCTACGGGCGTACACCCGCTCGATCGCGGTGCCGCTGTTGGCCACCAGCAGGCCCTCAGCACTGACCTTGACCCCCACTTCCCCCAGCGCCTGAACCGACTCGGCCAGCGGATGGACGCTCCGCAGGACGGCTGCCTTGACCTGCGCCACCAGGTGGCCGACCAGCTGGTTGTCGGTGCGGTGATGCAGCAGGTACTCGAGGCAATCGCGGGCCTCCTGCTGGGCCGGAGTGGTCCCGGCCTCGCCCTCGGACTGGTAGGTCCAGCCCTGCTCCTGGAGCCACTGCAAAGCCCCGGGGGTATCCAGCAGCTCGGTACTCACCAACAGGTGGGCGCCGGCCAGCAGCGAGCCGCAGGTGGTGGCCACCCGGGGCTCCACTCCTGCAGGGAGGAGCGTCCGCACCGCCTGGGTGAACACCTCGATGTTGGCCAGCAAGGTGCGCAGGTGGTTGACGGTGCGCCGGATCAGGCGTTCACCCGTGTGGGGGGTGATTGACTGTTCGCAGCGCTGCTGGACCCCGACCCAGTCCCCATCGGGGAGGGGACGGCGGCTGATCCGCACGAAACGGGTGCGGTCCGCCGGGTTGCGCATCGGGGTGTTGATCCCACTCAGGCAGACGCAGGACAGCAGCCGGTAGGAGAGCGGCTCGCCTTGGCCTGTGCCCAGGCTGGTGGAGCTGCCGTCGTAGCAGTAGCGGGAGAAGCGCAGGTGCTGCTCCCGCTTACGGGGGTTGCTGGCCTCCGATTCATCGATCCGCACCGGCAACGCCCCATTGCGGATGCTCTGACGCAGGCTCGCCTCCGTGGGGTCGGACTCGATCAGGCCGATCCCACCCTGGAGGGGGTGGTGCACCTGGTTGAGGGTGTAGCTCTTGCCGGTGGAGGCGCGGGAGCTGATCTGCAGGCTCGGCCGCACCGGCAAGGCACCACCAACAGGACCCAGCACGGCATGACCGGCCAAGTAGAGGGGATCAGCGGAGCTGGCCCAGCCCATGGCCTTGATCACCCCCAGCACCTCAGCACCCTCCGGATCGGTGAGTTCAGAGACGTCGGGGCTAATCGGCAGCGCCTCCCGGCGCACGTACAGGTAGTCGGACTCGATCGCAGCCAGGGGCGTCCGATTGCCGTCCACCTCCAGCTCGAGGCCGAGGTGAACGACAACCCGGTCCCGATCCAGGAAGACCCCCAGCCCACGCTGGCGGTCAGAACGGAAGACACCGACCTTGTCCGTCCTTTTCAGGATGGAGGCCAGGGCGGTGTTGGTGTTCACGGGGCTGTCCTTTTGCCCAGGGAACTCTTTGACCCAGTAGTCGAGTTCGTTGTGGAGCCTCAGCAGGTTGGGAACAGTGGCCTGGGGGGACCACTTGAACACCTGCCCGGAGGCGACATGGCGCATGTGGATCACCTCACGCCCTTCGCTCCAGCCCAGGATCTGGTACTGGTCGCCCCCAGGGAGGGTGGTGGCCCGGCTGACGTCCTCGGGGCGGTCGTGGACCGATTGGGCGCCAGCTGAGTCGGACGAGCCAGCCTCTGGGTCCGCACCCAGAAGCTCTTCATCCTCAGCGGCAGGAAGTTGGGTGGTCTGGGTGGGACCTTGAGGATCAGACTGGATCGCCTGATCAGCGCGGCCGCCTGACTGGTCCACCTCAAGGGAAGCAGCAAACTGTTCGACAGCCTTGGTGGGCTTATCGGTCGCTTCTGAGTCCTGTTGGGCACTATTCGTGCTGTCAACAGGTGGTTTTTGAGCCGCAGCATCTTTCTTCTTCCCGCTGGTGCGGGGGCGAGATCCAGTGCGCGGTGTTGCCCCAGCAGCCTTTGCAGCCACTGAGGTTTTGGCCGGTGAACGCTTGGGTTTGCCGGCAGAAGGTACAGCTAAAGTCAACAGAAAAGCGGGCTATTCACCCGTAGTAGAGGGATGCCACACGAGGTGGCAAACACGTTCTAAAAGGGACGAATGCCCTCAGAATCCAATAAAATGATTGGATTTTTCGTTTATTTTATCGGCTCCAACTTGAGGCCTGGAGCTGTGTGATGGAGGGGTCCCCAACACCACCCCGATGAACGGCCTACCCACCTCTCTGGAACCATTCCGTCACCAACTCGATCAGATGGTTGATCAGCTGGACCGTATTGAGGCCCACCTCAACCTCAAGCCGGCCAAGCTCATGAGTCCCTACCTGCCTCTTGACGAAGCTGCGGAAGCCCTTCGCTACCCCAGCCCCAGGGCCCTCAGGACTGCCATCAAACGTCAGGTGATTCCCCCGCAGTACCTCAGCGAAAGCAAGGGTCCGAAGGGACTACGGACCAGTTACCGCGTCAACGTCACCGGCTACCTCGCCCATCTGGGCGGTAAAGGTCGTCGCTAACCACTGATGAACCCACGCCGATGAAAAACGTATGAACCATCCACGTATGACCCAGACTCTTATCCCCCAAGTCAGCGCTGATGTGCAGGTGATGCCCACCTGCACATCAGCCCACCGATGGCGCAGTGATCAGGCCTGGAGATCACGAACAGCCGCACCTACTAGCCAAAAGGGAGAGGCAGCTCCAGGCTCACCGCGCTTTCGAATTCTCTAAGGCTCACTCCCTTTACGAAGTAAATGAGCAAAGAAACCACCCCAACAGACTCTGGTCCAAGGGTTTGCCGGTTGACGCCTCAGAGGCTCGCCAGCACCCCCACCATCGACTGCTGATCGAACCACTTCTGATAGGTGGTCGAGTGAATCGTGACGCTGTGGCCCATGGACTTGGCGGCCAGGCTGGGGCTGATTGAGGGATTGAAGATGGCCCTCACCGCCCAGGCATGGCGCAGGTCGTAGGCCTTGAACGGGGCGTTGCATCGGCGCAACACCTGGCCCAGCGCCGCGCCGATCTGCCGGTGGCTGCGTTCCGTGCTCACCGGTGGTAACCGCTTTCGGGTCAGATCCCACCGCTCCACCCATGCCCGTGGAAGGGGCAGCGACTGGCGGGCACCGGTCTTACCACCGCCAACGGTGAGCAAACCAGACGGCTGCACATCGGCGTGCAGGAGGGCCTCATGCGGGCGGGCGCCATAGGTGGCGCAGATCCCGGCGGGCCATTGCCAGGCGTCTGAAAGCCCATCAATCACGGATTCGATCACCGCATCGGAGGGCAGATCACGGGGCGCAGCATCACTGCCCGAATAGCCGCGGCCCATGGTTCGCAGTTCGGCCACCAGCTCGGCGGGCATCTCCAGGGCTTGGGCCACAGCAACAGCGGCAGCAGCAGCGCGTAACCGCTGCCGCGAGCCCCTGTCCTTGAGTTGCACCACCGCTCTCAGCGTGTCAGGGGTAACGGCTGCCACCTGGCGCAACGGCTGGAGGGGTTGGGCGAAGTCGCAGCGCCACCCATCAGCACCGCCCGGTCGCTTGCGTTTGGCGTGCCACCAGCGTTCCGTGATCGCGAGGGCCTCGCGTCCGTTGACGGTTTCCCCCGGCAACGTGGCGCGATCCCCAGTCCAGCGCTCGAAGGGGAAGACCATGCCCGCCCGTGCCCGGCGAATGTCGAGTGCAAGGTCCTCGGCAAGGGATTGGGCGGCCGCGATGTCCTCTGGGTAATTCAGCCGTGTTGAAACCCGCTGCCGGGTCCAGGGGCCTTCTGTTGTGGGCAAGGTGGCCCGCAGCCGGATCCGCTGCCCGTTCGGAGTGAGCTCCAGCGCCACGGGATGCCCCAGGGCCCTAAGGCCCCGATTAACGCGTGTGACGTAAGGGTCGTTGGGCATGTGCCCGATTCTGTGCCCACAAGGGGTCAAAACGGGTCAAAACGTGCCCTTTTTGTGCCCATTGTCGTAGAGCCTGCACCGGGCGTGGATTGCTGAGATCCTTTGCAGTACAGGGCTTTAGGGTCACGGGGCTGGCGGGACTCGAACCCACGACCTACGGTTTAGGAAACCGTCGCTCTATCCGGCTGAGCTACAGCCCCACGGCCGCCATTATTGCGCTGGGCCAGCGGGCATGATGGACCTCGAAAGCAGGCGAGGTGGTCGCAACCGGGCAACGCCCTGGCCTCCGGGCCGGTGGAACGGACCGGTTGAGGAAAGTCCGGGCTCCCCAATGGTCAGGCTTGCTGGGTAACGCCCAGTGCGGGTGACCGTGAGGACAGTGCCACAGAAACACACCGCCGATGGCCCGGGTTCGCCCGGCGCACAGGCAAGGGTGCAAAGGTGCGGTAAGAGCGCACCAGCAGCATCGAGAGGTGCTGGCTCGGTAAACCCCGGCCAGGAGCAAGGCCCAGGGACAACGGTTGACCATGACACCCGTCCCGACACAAGCGCGCCGCTTGAGGCCGCCGGTAACGGCGGTCCCAGATAGATGACCGCCCCGGGGCGCCTCGGCGACCCGGAACAGAACCCGGCTTACGCCCTGCTTTCACCCCATCCCCGGCTCCATCGCGCGTCGAAGGCCCGCCACCGCCACCGAGCCATCTGACTCCGTTGTTGTCCATGACGCCCGAACGCCACCAGAGACTGGTTGCCTTCCTAGGGACCCTGGGTCTCGGCGAGCCCCCGGATCTGGCGCCGGTTGACGAGGCCCTCACCCACACCTCGGCTGGCCTGGCCCGCAACCACGAGCGGCTGGAGTTCGTCGGCGATGCCGTGCTGCGCCTGGCGGCGGCCGAGTATCTGCAGCGCTATCACCCGAAACTAGGCGTCGGCGCCTGGTCGGCCCTGCGGGCCCAACTGGTGAGCGACCGTGCCCTCGCCGCCCTGGGGGAGGCCTGCGGCATCGAGGCGGTGCTGCTGCAGGCGGATGCCACCCGCCTCGATCCGATCGCCAGGCCCACCGTGCTCGCCGAGACCACCGAAGCCCTGATCGGCGGCCTCCACGAAGCCTGGGGAGACCTGGAGCCCGTTCACCGCTGGCTGACGCCCCACTGGCAGCGGGCCACGGCGGAGCTCATGGCCGATCCGCACCGTCACAACTGGAAACAGGCCCTGCAGGAATGGAGCCAGGGCCAGGGGCTGGGACTACCCAGCTATGCCGTCGAAGAGCGGCACCAGAGCCATGGCCATCCTGAGCGGTTCCATGGCCGCGTGGACCTGGCCGGCAAGCCCCTGGGGGAAGGATCAGGCCGCTCCCGCCGCGAAGCGGAGCAACAGGCAGCTCGCCAAGCCCTCGAAGGACTCAGGCCTTCTCCAGATGCTTGAGGGGAAGGGTAACCAGCTTGTCCCAGTTGCCCCCTTCGAACAGCACCGCCGCCCGCACGTCACTGATCCGCTGCACAAAACCGCGGTAGCCGTCATAGATGGAGCGGGCGTCCCGCACCACCACGGTGGAGCCCGGCAGGATCGGTTCAGCCATGGGATTGGTCCGTCGTGCGGCCATTATCGGCTCCTGGGCCCGTAAGTGACGAGATGGACGACTGGCTGATGGTGGGCAAGCTGGTGTCCGCCCAGGGGCTGCGGGGAGAACTGCGGGTGGTGCCCCGCAGCGACTTCCCCGAGCGCTTCACCGCGGCAGGCCCCCGATGGCTGCGGCAGGGCGGGGGGGACGCCCGCCCGGTGGAACTGCTCAGCGGCCGCCAGCTACCGGGCAAGGAGCTGTTCGTGGTGCGGCTGGAGGGGGTTGACAGCCGCGAGGCGGCCGAAGCCCTGGTGGGCCAGGAGTTGCTGGTGCGCGCCGACGACCGCCCGACCCTGGAGGAGGGGGAATTCCACCTCATGGATCTGGTGGGCCTGCAGGTGAGGCTGCTGCCGGAGAGCCGCACCATCGGCACGGTGGTGGACCTGCTCTCCGCCGGCAACGATCTGCTGGAGGTGGAGCTGACAGCCACGGGCGAGGCCCCCGGCCGGCGGGTGCTGGTGCCGTTTGTGGAAGCGATCGTGCCCACCGTGAATCTTGCCGAGGGTTGGCTGGGGCTGACGCCCCCACCTGGATTGCTGGATCCCTGAGGCGCCCCATAGCATCCCTTCCAGAACGTTCACCTCCCAAGGGCGCCATGGCCGACGCATCCACCTCGCTCGTGCCGGTGATCCTGTGCGGCGGCACCGGCACCCGCCTGTGGCCCCTGTCCAGGGCCAGTTACCCCAAGCAGTATTGGCCCCTGGCCGGCCAGGGACAGGAGACCCTGCTGCAGCAGACCCAGCTGCGGCTGGCGGGTCTGCCGGGCCTGGCGCCACCGCTGCTGATCTGCAATGAGGACCATCGCTTCATCGTGGCCGAGCAGATGCGCCAGATCGGCGTCGAACCGGGGGCGATCCTGCTGGAGCCCCTCGGGCGCAACACCGCCCCGGCCGTGGCGGTGGCGGCCCTCAAGGCCACGGCCCGCGGCGAAGACCCCCTGCTGCTGGTGCTCGCGGCAGACCATGTGATCCAGGACGCGAAAAGGTTCCGCACCACGGTCGATGCCGGCCGGGGAGCCGCCGAGGCGGGCCTGTTGGTGACCTTCGGGATTGTGCCCACCGGTCCGGAAACCGGTTATGGCTACATCGAGGCGGCTGAGGCCCTCGGCGCCGCCCCGGTGCCGATCGCCCGCTTCGTTGAGAAGCCCGACCGGGCCACCGCCGAGCAATTCCTCGCCACCGGCCGCTTCACCTGGAACAGCGGCATGTTTCTCTTCCGCGCCAGCGCCATCCTGGCTGAACTGGAGCGTCTGGCCCCTGAGGTGGTGAGTTGTTGCAGGGCGGCTCTCGACCAGGACACGGCCGATCTGGATTTCCTGCGAATGGAGCGGGAGGCCTTCGCCAACTGCCCCAACATCGCCCTCGACGTGGCCGTGATGGAACGCACCGGACTGGGCACGGTGCTGCCCCTGGAGGCGGGCTGGAGCGATGTGGGCAGCTGGAGTGCCCTGTGGGAAACGGGCGACCGTGACGGCGACGGCAACGTGCTGCGGGGCCGGGTGATCAGCGAGGACGCCCGCAACTGTTACCTGCGCAGCGAACACCGGCTGGTGGTGGGCCTCGGCGTGGAGGATCTGGTGGTGATCGAAACCAACGATGCCGTGCTGGTGGCCCACCGGGACAGGGCACAGGACGTCAAGACAATCGTGAACCGACTGGAGGCGGCCGGCAGTTCCGAAGGCAAGGCCCACCGGCGCATCTACCGCCCTTGGGGCTCCTACGACGGCGTGGTGGAAGGGGAGCGCTGGCAGGTGAAGAAGATCGTGGTGAACCCCGGCGCCAGCCTGTCGCTGCAGATGCACCATCACCGGGCCGAGCACTGGGTCGTGGTCAAGGGCACCGCCGTGGTGGAAAAAGATGGCGTGGAAGAGCTGGTGGGCGAGAACCAGAGCACCTACATCCCCCTGGGCGCCAAACACCGGCTGTCCAACCCCGGCAAGATCGCCGTGGAATTGATCGAAGTGCAGAGCGGCCCCTACCTGGGGGAAGACGACATCGTGCGCTTCGAGGACGTTTACGGCCGCAGCGATCAACCCAGCCCGTTGATCGCGGGCCGCTCCTGAGGCCCCAGGGCCTCACTCCACCGTGACGCTCTTGGCGAGGTTGCGGGGCTGATCCACATCCAGGCCCCGGTGGGCGGCGATGTGATAGCTGAGCAGCTGCATGGGGATCACCGTCAGCAGGGGGGAAAGGAGCTCATCCACCACGGGCACCGGCAGCAGCAGGTCGAACAGCTCGGTGTCGGGGTTGGCCGGGGCCACGCCGATCAGCTGGGCATCCCGCGCCTTGGCCTCCTGGGCGTTGGAGAGCACCTTGTCGAACACCACTCCCGGCACTGCGATCGACACCACCGGCACCCGGGCATCCAGCAGGGCGATCGGACCATGCTTCATCTCGCCGGCGGGGTAGCCCTCCGCATGGATGTAGCTGATCTCCTTGAGCTTGAGGGCCCCTTCGAGGGCGATCGGGTAGTTGATGCCCCTTCCCAGGAAGATCATGTCGTGGGTTTCGGCGAACAGGTGGGCCACCTCGGCACAGCGGCTGTCGTGGTCCTCCACCAGCTGCTGGATCTGAACCGGAATCCCCCGCAGACCCAGCACCAGCCGCTGCAGGGTCCCCGGGTCGTGGCCGCGCCGCTCGGCGAAGGCGATCGCCAGCCCGTAGAAGGTGAGCAGCTGGCCCAGGAAGGTCTTGGTGGCCGCCACCCCCACCTCGATGCCGGCACCGATGTCGAGCAGATGGGGCACCAGGCGGCCCAGGGAGCTTTCGGCGCGGTTGGTGATGCCCAGAAGCCGCGGCGCATAGGCGGGATCGGCCACCAGCTCCCGCCGTTCCTGCTCCATCAGCAGGGCCGCCAGGGTGTCAGCCGTCTCCCCGGACTGGGTGACGCCGATGGTGAGGGTATGGGGGGCCAGGGGCGGCGGCGCGTAGCGGAACTCGCTGGCATGGAACACGGAGGTGGGCAGTCCCGAGAGCTGCTCCAGCAGGTAAGCCCCCACCAGGGCGGCATGGCGGCTGGTGCCGCAGGCCAGGATCTGAATCCGCTCGATGCCGGCGTAGACGGATTCATCCAGGGGCAGGGCCACCAACGGAGCCGCCCCCGCCACCGATCGTTCGGCCGCCGTGGGCTCCGGCAGATGGCGGGCGACCCACAGGGCCGCCGTCTCCGACTGCTCATGGATCTCCTTGAGCATGAAATGGCGAAAGCTGCGCTTGTCCGCCACGTGCTCGGTGCCGCTCAGCAGGGTGGGGGTGCGCTGCTGGCGCACACCGGCGCCGTCGTAGAGCTCGATCCCCAGGGGGGTGAGCAGGGCCACCTCGCCATCCTCGAGCGGCAGGATCGTGCGGGTGAAGCCTGCCAGGGCGGGAGTGTCGCTGGCGCACAGGAACTCCCCCTCCCCGAGGCCAATCAGCAGGGGGGCCTGCTTGCGGGCCACCACCAGGGCGCCAGGGGATTCCGCCCAGACCACCGCCAGGGCATAGGCACCGTGCAAGCGAGGCAACACCTCCTGCAGCGCCTGCAGCAGCAGCTGGCCACTGGGGGCGGCCCCCCCCCGCTGCAGCTCCTCCAGCCGGCGGCCGAGCAGGTGGGGGATCACCTCGGTGTCGGTCTCGGAGCGGAAGACCACCCCTTCGGCCTGGAGCTCCTCCCGCAGGCTGCGGAAGTTCTCGATGATGCCGTTCTGCACCACGGCCACCCGGCCCGGGCCATCGAGGTGGGGGTGGGCGTTGCGTTCCTCGGGCTTGCCGTGGGTGGCCCAGCGGGTGTGGCCGATGCCGCAGAGGCCCCGGGCCCCCTGCTCCTCAAAGCGGCCGGTGAGATTCACCAGCTTGCCCTCGGCCCGCAGGCAGGTGAGAGAGCCGTCCCACACCGTGGCCAGGCCGGCGGAGTCGTAGCCCCGGTACTCCAGCTGACGCAGACCTTCCAGCAGAAGGGGGGCCGCCTCGCGGGAGCCGATCACCGCGACGATGCCGCACATGGGCAGAAGGGGCTGAGTGGGGTCGTTTCTAGAGGATCGCCGGGCAGAAAAAAAGCCCGACACAGGGCCGGGCTGCCAACGAATGAGCGCGCCGGATCAGTAGGCGAGGCCCATGCTGCGGCTGGTTTCATCACCCAGGTAGACCCGGATGCTGAGGAAGTCAGTGGGGCAGGCGGTTTCGCAACGCTTGCAGCCCACGCAATCTTCGGTGCGGGGCGAGGAGGCGATCTGGGCGGCCTTGCAGCCATCCCAAGGAACCATCTCGAGCACATCGAGAGGGCAGGCCCGCACACACTGGGTGCAGCCAATGCAGGTGTCGTAGATCTTGACGGAATGGGACATGCCCGGCCGGAAGCAAACGGCGTGGTGCCCAAAGTACCCAAGGCGGGCTGAAGGCAGCAGGCGTTCCTGCCACGCCGTCACCCTTGTTCATACGCCGACCGGAGGGGGGACAGGGCGACCCGTAGGATGCGGCCTCCGACATACCGGCCATGTCCCAGGAAGCGATCTACGAGAAAGTGCGCTCGATCGTTGCCGAGCAACTCAGCGTCGATGCCGCCGAGATCAAACCCGAATCCAACTTTCAGAACGACCTGGGCGCCGACTCGCTCGACACGGTCGAACTGGTGATGGCCCTGGAAGAGGCCTTCGACATCGAGATCCCCGACGAAGCCGCCGAAGGCATCACCACCGTTGGTGACGCCGTTAAGTACATCCTGGACAAGCAGGCCTGAGGATCCCGATGGTGGAGGGTCTCCACCGCGTCGTGGTCACGGGCCTGGGCGCGGTCACACCGATCGGCAATGACGTTTCCACCTACTGGGAAGGTCTGAGCAGCGGGCACAACGGGGTGGCAGCCATCACCCTGTTCGATGCTTCGCGTCATGCCTGCCGTTTCGCGGCGGAAGTGAAGGATTTTCAGCCCGCAGGCTGGCTCGAACCCAAGGAAGCCAAGCGCTGGGATCGGTTCTGTCAGTTTGGTGTGGTGGCTGCCAAGCAGGCCATCGCCCATGCGGGCCTGGCCATCAACGAGAGCAACCAGCATCGGATCGGCGTCGCGATCGGCTCTGGGGTTGGCGGCCTGCTGATGATGGAGAGCCAGGCCCACGTGCTGGCCGAGCGGGGACCTGACCGGGTCAGCCCGTTCTGCGTGCCGATGATGATCCCCAACATGGCCACGGGCCTAGCGGCGATCGCCCTGGGGGCCAAGGGACCCAGCAGCGCCGTGGCCACCGCCTGTGCCGCCGGCTCCAATGCCATCGGCGACGCCTTCCGGTTGATCCAGTTGGGGCTGGCCGACGCGATGGTCTGCGGCGGGGCCGAATCGGCGATCACGCCGCTGGGGGTGGCGGGCTTCGCCAGCGCCAAGGCCCTCTCCTTCCGCAACGACGATCCCGCCACGGCCAGCCGCCCATTCGACGCCGAACGCAACGGCTTCGTAATCGGCGAAGGGGCCGGCCTGCTGGTGCTGGAGCGGCTGGAACATGCCCAGGCCCGGGGCGCAGACATCCTCGCCGAGGTGGTGGGCTACGGCATGACCTGCGACGCCTACCACTACACCCTTCCCTCACCCGGGGGCGTGGGAGCCGCCGAGGCGATCCGGCTGGCCCTGACCGATGGCCGCATCGAGCCGGAGGAGGTGGATTACGTCAACGCCCACGGCACCAGCACCCAGGCGAACGACAGCAACGAGACCGCCGCCATCAAATCCGCCCTCGGCGAACGGGCCCACCACATCGCCGTGAGCTCCACCAAATCGATGACGGGCCACCTGTTGGGGGGCAGTGGTGGCATCGAGGCTGTGGCCGCTGTGCTGGCGATTCGCCATGGCCTGGTTCCGCCTACCATCAACTACCAAAACCCAGATCCGGCCTGTGATCTGGACTACGTTCCCAATCACGCACGGGAACAGAAGCTCAACGTCGTGCTCTCGAACTCCTTCGGGTTTGGTGGCCACAACGTCTGCCTCGCTTTCCGTCGGCTGAGCTGATCCCCAGCCCCCTGGAAC
>Ga0194061_1001143_pt1 | contig 15885 bp, 32 predicted proteins | sample SepL2221m_MetaG_FD_163423 | JGI IMG/M metagenome (GOLD analysis project Ga0194061, IMG submission 163423) | Anoxic zone freshwater microbial communities from boreal shield lake in IISD Experimental Lakes Area, Ontario, Canada - Sep2016-L224-21m | ecosystem: Environmental > Aquatic > Freshwater >... | reverse complement strand
GTTACGCTTGCATTTCTTCTCATCGGTACCTCCCGACTAACTGTATTACTATGTAATATACGCTGTCAGAATTCAAGCTTCAAGAAAAATCTAAGGAAAAATCTAAGGAAGGCGACAGGGACATTCTATTTGTTCACTAAGTTCGAGAAAAAAATCAGGGACGTTGTTTATTTGTTGACTGAAATATTGTATCAAGTTACATTTTCATCATGCCAAGAACCGCCCGCCTCGATCACCCGCATCTGCTGCAGCACGTCATTGTACGTGGCGTGAACCGCTGTGACATTTTTTCCGATGATGCAGATCGGACTCGTTTTATCCAAAACCTCTCAAAACTGCTTATACAGACGAACACAGGCTGTCTCGCTTGGTCTTTGATGACCAACCATGTTCATATTCTTCTGTGCCCGAGGAGCACCACACTGGGGTTGTTTATGCGCAGGTTGCTTACTGGTTATGCCATTTACTTTAATCTCCGCCACAAGAGATCGGGACATTTGTTTCAGAACCGCTACAAATCTACTGTCTGCGAAGAGGATACATATCTACTTGAACTGGTCCGCTACATTCATTTGAATCCACTACGCGCGGGAGTGGTGAAAACAATTGACGAACTGGATAGCTATACATGGTGCGGGCATGCTGTCATTTTGGGAAAAACTTTTCTCGAAGGGCAGGGTGCTGATGAGGTTCTTGCCCTTTTCTCCAGTGAGGTTCATTCGGCAAAAAGTCTGTATCGTATCTTTATCTTAGATGGAGTTGCTTTGGGTAAGCGCGACGATTTAGGTGGCGGGCGAAGGGAATTGAGGAAGTCGCTGGAAGAATATGACGAAGTGTATGACGAAAGAGTGCTTGGTAGTGGAGCATTTGTTGAGGCATTGCGTAACAGACGAGAACTTGAATCCAAGTTTTCTCACGCAATGGAAATTAATGATATTGTGGTGAAGGTTAGCCGCTTTTTTGAAATTGAGCCGCATGAATTGCGGAGTAATGTCCGAGCGAGACGAATCGTGGATGCCAGAAGCGTTATTTGTTATCTTGCTATTCGCCAGGCAGGGCATAGCGGCGCTGAAGTTGGTAAGTACTTGAATCTCAGGAGGGCTGGAGCCAGCGTTGCAGCCGGAAGAGGGGAAAAAATTATGACCTGCGATCCCGCCTTTGCTGAATTATGGACAAATAAACAACGTCCCTGAATATCCTCTGAATATCCTCCAGGTTGGTATACACCATTTCTGGAAATGTTCTCGTAATAATTGCTTGTCGTTACCACTACACCTAACAAGTCGCTGAATGCGTATTAACATCTTTCTTGCAAAGATTATTTTCCGGCGATATAATTCACAAAAGTCAAGTCTATATGATCTGTATGGTCATGATGTAGAGACTATAGAGGATGGAACATGCGAAAAGCTTCTGTTTCAGAACTAAAAGCATCTGCAAGTGAATATTTGATGATGGTGAAGGCCGGAGAAGAGGTCTTGCTGACTGACAGGGGAAGACCCATTGCCAAAATAATCCCTTTGCGGAGAAGTGACATAGCCGTGGATTCACGTATGAATCAACTTGAACTTGCCGGTTTTGCAAGAGTAGGTTCGGGTAAGTTACCGGCCGACTTCTGGCTCGCTCCCCGGAAGGTAGATAAAAATGGTGCCGTGTTAGCAGCACTCATCGCCGAACGTGAGGAAGGGCGATGAAATTTTGGGATAGCTGTGCAATAATTCCACTGTGCATCAGTGAACCGTTCTCTGAAACTGTTCGAGCCATTGCGCAAGAAGATGAAGGTATAGTCGCATGGTGGGGAACGCCAATAGAATGTTGCTCGGCATTTGCTCGATATAGACGTGAAAATAATATCTCCATGGATGAAGAGCGTGCATTTCGTGGCCTTGTAAATTCACTTGCCGAGTCATGGAACGAAATTATCCCGTCTGAGGAAGCAAGAATTTTAGCCAGCCGGCTTTTGCTCAAATACCCATTGCGCGCCGCAGACTCGCTCCAACTTGCTGCTGCTGTGATCTGGTCCGGATACCAACAGGAAAATTATGAGTTCGTATGCCTTGATAAGCGTTTACGTGAAGCCGCACAGGCTGAGGGCTTTAAAGTATTGCCAGCTCAGGAAGAATTTGAAGTATTGAAATCATAGGCGGAGTTACAAGTGTCAGGAAGGAATCCGGAAAGGAATTATTAATATGAAGAGGCGACTGTTAGTATCAGTAATTTATATTGTGATGGTGTGCACTTCTTATGGTTGCTCGCGTGAAAGTGGAGAAGCAACGAAATCAGCGTCCAAAGCCATGTCTCCCCATTCAGTTAACAGCGATACGCAAAAGCCTGCTTCAGATGTAAAAACATTTGTAAGTATCGTGTCAAAGCAGAAGCTGCCGGGCCTGGATTCTAAAACTATTGGGGCTGCTTTCGAAGAGTACAGGTATTTTAGCAGTCGGGAGTGGAATGAAACCAGGAATGCATCGGGTAAGGTTTATGTTGATTTTAAAGGATTGCTTGCCGGGAACTCCCTGGCTTTGAACTCATTAAAAGCGGGTATAGCTCGTCATGGGGTTGAAGTGAAGTTTGTAGTTGACAGCAGTGGGCAGATGTTTGTAGGGATGGTTTCAAAAATTGAAGTTATGACGGACGGTAGCATGAAGCTTATTCCTGTGGAAGGTGCCAAAAAAATCATGGAGCAGATTTATGATAATAAAGAAATTATATTTTGATTTCGGTGCATTAAACGAATCACCGGGCAAACGTTTGAGATTACGGGTCCCTCTTTGATAAAATAGGGGCCAATGTTCTGGCCCCCACATATTTCATACGTCAACTTCAGAAGTAGCTACTTCAAACGATAACAGATATCGTCTGCGCCGTTGGCTTTGTCAGAGCATATATCTGACAGACCACCTGTCTGCACTATGCCATCGGGACCGGCCGACACAATCCAGACAGGGCCACCGGCGCTGAACTGATCAGCGTTAATAATGTAGGCATTTCCCCATGGATCGGCATCGGCTGCGTTGATGTAACCACCCTTCCACATGGTACCATATGCACCGTTATCATCTACCCTCAGGTGATTAATTATTCGCTGAGCTGTGCCCGCAGCCGTAACCCAGTTTGCGCCGGCAACAGCTGGTATGGGGGGGACAGCCACTGAAGTTGAGTCGGAATAGAGGAGTTTTACACCCACCGTATTTGGCGCTGTTCTATCAGGCCATGCTCCGGTGTCCTTACGAAAAACCATGACAGCAGATGCAATCGCCTTCATATCACCCTGCGCTCTCGCGATCCTTGATTCATCAATCTGGTTGAATATCATCGGCACGAGTATTCCAGCCAAAATGGCGATGATCGCCGCGACAACAATTACCTCGATAAGGGTGAATCCGCGTTTGTTTCGAAGCATCTGTGTTTCCTCCTGTTGGTTTATATAATTTTACGACTTGATCACTTCTGTAAAATCTGACCATTGTTCGATTCATTAACCCCATATTTACCGCAGAGTACGCAGTGTCTCGCGGGGAGTAGACTTACTCACCCATTTTATCTGCTGCAAAAGTGAGAAAATATCTGATAGCAGGGCGATCATTTCAGTCGTCAACCGTTAAAAGAAATTCTGCAAATCTTGATAATTCCTCTTCTGCAAGCGAAAATGTCATATTAAGGTTGCCGACCAACAGCTTCAGTTTGTCCGGCTTTAAGTGGTACGTATAAACATTACGAACTACATGTCTGAAACCACGATATTCATCTAACAGGTCTTTAAGCTGCGGCGATATAACTGCTGGCCTTACAGGCGGTATCTTTGTTTGCATCTGGGTTAATAGTTCCTGGTGCCAATTAGCAGCCGTTGGAACCGTTCCATCAATAGTTGCAGCCAGCTTTTCAAAAATTCTTTCCAAGCCGGAATAAAACGCATGGAGGTTAAGTGCTACGCTGTCCAGGTAAAAATCATCATTTTGTTGTGTTGCTTTATCCCACGCCAGAATAGTTCTTTCAACCACCAGTTTCAATTCTGCAAGCTCTGAATTAATCCTGGCCGCAAGCAGCGAACCCTGTCTGGTCACAACACAACACCATTCTTTTCTATATGTTCCTGTAAGGATGGAGAACAATCTTCAGAGTCTACAAGGTCAATCTTAAATATACTGCTATATCCGCTGGCAAAAGCTACTGCTTTGAAATAATCTGTTGCCGGTATGCCCCACGCAGCCAGATCAATATCAGACCATCTATTGAAATCAGTACGGGTAACCGAACCAAACAGAGCAACCTTTGTTGCCCCAAAACGTTCTTTTAAACAGCGAGCAACTTCAGAAGCTGTTTTTGTTGCAGAATCCTTGCGAACAGATATAGCTGCTTCGTTAGGTAAACTGCCAAACGGATGGTACTGTTTCAGTTCGTCAGATAGTATGTTTTCTGGAGCAGGCGTTAGCACGGTTTCATTGCTCGATTCTGAAGGCCCGGTGTCTCACACTCTAAAGCAAATCCCCAATACCCCCCCTGCTTCGCTCGCTTCCCCCCTTACATAAGGGGGGATTGAGGGGGGTTGCACAGTTTGAGCCTAATCAACCAAGGACTTTTGCAAAAGACTCATCATTTCATCGCGCTTGAATTCAAGGTGATCCAGTTTGTGATAATCTCCAAGAGCGTCCTGCTCCTCAAGAGTACCATTCTCAAATCGTGACTCCAGTGCTTCTACAGATGTGATGCTATATTTACCATAAAGTTTGAAAATATCTGTTTTTATTTCACGCAGCTTCTTTTCCAGAAAAACTTTAAGACTTTCCTGGATAACCGTCTCTTCTGAAAGATGGAATTCAGCCGAAATAGTTTGTATTGTCTGAGCGGCGACTGATGTCATGCGTGAATCCTCAGTGATGCCATCAACTTGCCCCCCTTTAAAAAATGGGGTAAAGGCTCCCCCTTAAACGAAACCTAAATCCTCCCCCTTTGCAAAAGGGGATTGAGGGGGATTTGCTTCCTATTTCAAAGGTTTTGCCGACATTCGCTTCAGTGTTGTGGTGACCGGATCCACACCGATACCGATGTTTTCGAGAGCAACAACACCCAACAGCGGTTCACAATCATCGGGACCAGAAATAACCTGTACAACGGTTTCAGAACCCATCAATGAAATCCTGGCAAAACCGTAGGGGTACTCAATTAATGTACCATCTGCCAGTTCGTAGGAATCTTTTCCCTCTACGCAAATGCCGGCTTTTTTGAGCCCACTTGACGGAACCATGCAATCTATTGCGCCGGTATCAACAAGAAACTCAGCCTCGAACGGCGCTTCCGTCTTGCCGAGGTTGGTTATCTGAGTCGTCACATGCGTGAGTCCCATTACGGAGATCGCTCCTTTGGATGCTCATTGTCAAATAAATTCATCCCTCATTTTTGCGTGAATATATATATCGTAAACGAAGTGCTAATGTAAAGGCGAAACTTGTTTTTATGGCTATGTGCGTTGATGAGTGAATAAAGTAAGACGTCAATGCAAGCAAAATATGAACCAACCCACATTTTAGAAATAGTGGCAAAATACTATGATGTTGAACGACCCTGACGAATATGTTGATTGAGTTCACATACGCGGTTTGAGAGAGAGGCTGCGCCTTTAGGCTGTAATGGTTTCTGGGGTAAGTTTCGAAATTCATCGTCGCTCATCTGCACAGGAAACGGAATGCCTTTGGAAAGGCGCACCCGGTTCAAAAACAGATTAATTGCTTCTGTAGTGGAAATGCCAAGCACATGGAGAATGCGCTCAACGTCACCCGGCATGGGTAAAGCAGGTGAGGCTTTTGCTTTACCCCTACGTGAAACCCGGGCTACCTCAGTGTTTCAGGGACGTTGTTTATCTATTTTCGTAAATGTTGACAATTTGGTACGTGACGTTTAAACTGTGTTTAGACAGTATAGGAGGAGGTAATATTATTATGCGAACAGAGACGGTTCTTGACATTAAACAGTGGGGAAATAATTTAGGGGTGAGGTTGCCACGAGCGGTTGCCACTGCAGCACATTTGCACTGTAACCAACGCGTAAAGATCGCAGTAGAAAAAGGCCGCGTAATAATATCGCCGGTTGCAGAAACTCCGACATTAGCAGAGATGATTGCTTCTTTTGATCCTGCTCGTCATGGTGCAGAAGTTATGAGCACTGAGCCTGTCGGAGCGGAAATATGGTAAATACAAACGAATCAGAAAAGCTGGAATGGGTGCCTGCCAGACAAGATATTGTTTGGATCAATTGTAACCCACAGGCCGGTAATGAGATGCGAGATAGACATCCATTCTTGGTTCTGTCTCCTCGCGATTTTAATAAAGCGACTTCGCTGATTATAGGCTTGCCAATGACTACTGCAGAGTACAATGCTGATAATTTATTTGCCGTTGCTGTAGGAAATGCAACTAAAGGCAAGAATACTGACAAAATAAGTTACGTGCTTTGCCTACAACCAAAGTCATTTGATTGGCAAAACAGAAAATGTCGGCCTCACCCACTGAAACGCCTCTCTGATGAGTCTTTCACTGAATGCTGTGCTCGTCTTAATCGAATTATACAGCTTGTACCGTAGCCGAGCATATCTCTCAGTAGAGATGGTGGGACGGGAAATATCTTGCCGGACACGGGTGGCAAGATTCTCAAAACACACCCGGCATATGAGCAGGTGTTTGATGTGCAGTTCACCGCTGATGGTAAGTCTGTTGCCTACGGTGTGAAGGATGGCAATAAGCTGAAATGGGTGGTGGAGGTATTGTAGGGGTAAAGCAAGATTCACCTGCTTTACCCGCCTTTGACGTTTATGCTGCTTGATTTATTATTGTATAATGCGCAGGGATGTGGCATCGTTGTGCGCATAGAATATCAGGCTGCAGGAGGAAAAATATGTTGGAACAGCATGTTAACAGAACACCCAAAAAATCGACTAATGTAAGTATCAGATCCGATCTGGTAAAGATTGCAAAGGATGATAACATTAATCTCTCCAATATGTTGGAGCAGTCTTTGCTCGAATATTGTAAGAAGAAGCGGCAGCAGGAGTGGATTGATGAAAACAAAAAAGCTTTTAGTGATTACAATCGAATTATAGAAGAATTTGGATTGTATGCTGATGAGAGGAGACTCTTTTGATGGCACAATTTGACGTGTACCGTAACAGTGGCAAGTATTCCAAGATGGTGCCGTTTGTTGTTGATATTCAAAATGATATCCTGGCAAATTTTGAAACCAGGGTGGTCGTACCCCTTAAATCTGCACTCTTTATCAAAGAAAATGATGTTGACGTCATTCCGAGGCTCAACCCGTTATTTTCAGTTTGTGATGATGACGTTTTTCTTTTTCCTCAACAAATGGCAGCTGTTCATATTCGTGAACTTGGAAAAAAAGTCGATTCATTGGCCGCTTCGAGGAATGAGATTATTTCAGCTCTTGATGTTCTAACAGCTGGTATATAAAAGAAAGAGTTGGATGAAGTTTATGACTGAATTAAATACCCCCCCGGATCCTGAGACAGAAACCGAATCGTTCCCAATAGAGCCGCGTTATCACCCGATCCATAAAATACCCCGAAAGATTTACGACTTTTTAGCTTCGGCCAGACTGGCTATGGCACTACTGTCATGATTTTGTCAATCGCTTTGGCGGCTCACCGGCCGTCTTTCCTTACCATTGCCGGCGCATGAATGGTTTCGGGAGGCACTGGAGAATTCCGGAATCGAATTAATTCCTCTCATACCCGATATTGCCGCTCGCGCTGTAGTTTTGGCGGATGTGCATCGTGACCCTTTTGATAGAATTATTATAGCCACCGCCCTCGTAGAAAACGCTTCTCTTGCCAGTCTTGACTTAAAATTCTGTGAATATCCTGAACTCAAAAGTCTTCTTTTATCCTGATTTTTGCCGTGATGAAATGGTTGATGATGAGGTTTGATGTTGTGTATCCACTACTGTCCGGTAAACTTCTATCGTACAGCCATAACTTTATGATTTAATTTGCTCTTTGATATAGTTGTTCTTTTTTCGATTTGAATTTGCTTGAATTGACCCATTTCAGCCATTTTTCGGCGTAGGGGGTATCAATGAATTCAGGCAAAACGGTCTTTAGGCAACTGCTTCTGTATCTTCCACGGCATGAGTTTGACGTCTGTGTACGCAGGTATCGGGGAGAATATTGGCCCACGGCAGTTTTATGTGGTAAACGGCAATGAAGGGCCGTCGTTTGACAAAGTTCTCCCGCCCATGTTCAGTCCTGACGGCAGTTATGTTGTCGGTCGGGTCAAGATGGGGGGGAGCCGCTTCATTGTTGTACTGAATTTGAAGGGTGAGGTTGTGCGGCAACTTCCTTCTTATGAGTTTGTCTCCGAGCCGGTTTTTACGGCTGATGGGAAATCAGTCGCGTATGGTGTTATGGATGGTAAAAAGCTGATCTGGAAGGTGGATAAGTTGTAGATACGAATCCGAGTCTGAGTATTGCAGGGCAACAATAAGGAATATTTATGGTTATGGGTGCTATAAATGTTGACCGATCAAGATTGTATGACTATGATAGTCATGAGTAAGAGGCAGTTTAGGAGGTTAGTTATGCAAAAAGCTTCTGTTTCAGAATTAAAGGCTTCTGCAAGTGAGTATCTGATGCGGGTAAAAGCTGGTGAAGAAGTCTTGCTTACCGACAGAGGAAAGCCTATTGCTAAAATAATCCCTTTACGAAGACCTGAGCTGGCTGCGGATTTTCGTATGATCCAGCTTGAGCTTGCCGGCTTGGCGAGGGTAGGAAAAGGTAAAATCCCTATAGAATTCTGGAGTGCTCCTCGCCTTAATGACACTGAAGGCGCTGTCTTGGCTGCTCTAATTGCCGAGCGTGAGGAAGGACGATGAAATTCTGGGATAGTTGTGCCATTATACCGCTGTGCATTGAAGAGCCTTTTTCAGAATCTGTACGCACCATAGCAAAAACAGACGAAGACTTTGTAGCCTGGTGGGGGACGCCTGTTGAGTGCTGTTCTGCTTTTGCTCGCTATCGTCGTGAAAGTAGAATATCAATGGATGAAGAACGGTCATTACGAGAGTTGCTGGGTATCCTTGCTGAGTCATGGAACGAAATCAGCCCATCCGAAGAGGCCAGAGCTTTAGCGAACAGACTCTTGCTGCGCTATCCACTTCGTGCCGCTGACTCGCTTCAGTTGGCTGCCGCCGTTGTTTGGGCTGGAAATAAACCGGAGGGATTTGAATTCGTTTGTCTGGATAATCGCTTGCGTCAAGCTGCACAAGCTGAAGGGTTTAATGTGCTGCCTTCTCAGCAGGATTTTGAATCATTATCTCAATGACATAGTGGAACATTCTCTGTTCCTCGAACAGAATCATTTAATAATGAGCCTCTTGCAAAACTATTCCGTTTATGGTTCGACAGGCTCACCACGAACGGAATATCGGATGGTTATCAATGCTAAGTCCGTTTGCCCTGAGCCGTGAGCTTGTCGAACGGTCGAAGGGTGATAAGGACTTTTGCAAGAGGCTCTAATCTGTACTATTTTTGTATAGCAAATATACCCGGATGGAGTTTATGACAGAATCAGCTTTCCCGCCTGAAACAGATCCAGAAACAGAATCTTTTCCAATTGAGCCACATTATCACCCGCTCCATAAAATCCCACGTAAAATATATGACTTTCTGGCCTCAGCAAAACTGGCCATGTTCCTGCTGGTGGCAATACTTGCCAGCTGCGTCAGTGGAGTTACTTTTTTGCGTGAACGCGCCGGGGTAAGGAGTTGTATGGCGCATTTTTGCCACTGCAGAGTCTGAAGCAGAAGGATGAATCCTATCTCATTACCAGCGGTACCAAGGAGGGGCAGAGAAGTTTTCCGTTTCCCATGTCACCGGATAAACCGGAGATGGCCGTGCTGCTGACATATCGGCCTGACCCTAAGAATCTACGCACGGGCGATGCCGTATTCCAGATCTGGCCTAACACTGAAACTGAACCAAAAGCGGAAGAAAAACCGAGTGCAGTGGGAAAAGCGAAAGTCGGTGCTAAATTTGATGCCGGAAAATATGACATATCGGTTAAGGAAGTACGCTTCTGGGTTGGCATGAGGGTAGGTATGAGCCAGGTCAGCCGCTTATACTGGGAAGCCTGTGGGTGGGGCTGTTTGGTGTTACGTTGACGACGGTGGCGAGGATGTTTAAAAAGCGGAAGGTGATAGAAGTGCGAGAAAGTCATTTGCCTATTGAACTATAGCGCTAAGTGTTATAGTATTGTTAGCAAGGAGAAGCATTGTGAGGGTGTTTAAGGCTAAATGGTTCGCTCGCCACGCGATGAAAGAGGGTATAGAAGACTGTAAATTGATTGAAGCAATTCGAGAAATAGAGAATGGGTTGATCGACGCTGATTACGGTGGTGGGTTGATTAAAAAACGCATTGCTCGGGATGGTGGCGGGAAGAGCGGGGGATATAGAAGCATAATTGCCTATAAGTCAGAATCGAGATGTGTTTTTCTTTATTTCTATGCCAAAAGTGAGAGAGAAAATCTTAACGTCAAAGAGGTGAATGTTTATAAGTCAGCAGCTTCAATATATCTTGGCTTCACTGACATTGAACTCGCTTTAGCGTTAGAAAAAAAAGAAATTGAGGAGGTTTTGTGTGATGACAAAAAGATACAAAAGCCAGTCGCTGGCGGCGCTGCATGAGACAATGCAAGGGTTGCATGAAATTGGACTTGTTAGTGTTAAAACAATGCGTGGTTTTGATGACTCGTGTCTTATCCCGGTTACGGACATGGCTCCCGGTGAAATTGCTGAAGTCCGCAATAGAACAGGTGTGAGCCAAGCTGTATTTGCTCGCTACCTGGAGGTGTCGGTAGGATCTGTGAGCAAGTGGGAGCGCGGTGATAAACATCCAAGCGGGCCTGCACTTAAACTGCTTAATCTGGTTAGAAGAAAAGGACTGGAAGCAATTGCCTAGTCGTTTTTGATCGCATAGTATCAGTGCGTTTTAATACCGGGATTGTTAAGAATATAGCGGTAGGGAGCTACCGGCACTTTTTTGGCGGTGACAAGCGGATAGTCGGCCTTTTTGAAATGCATAATTAGAGTTGTGGGGTCAGGTTTGAGTTGTTTATTTATTGAAGTAGCATTTGGTCTCAAATCTTGAAAATTAGGTTTTGGATATAAAATGGCTTTTTTTATTGCTCAGTAAAAAATGCCGTGACATTTTTAACTATATAGCTTATTATGCCGCTATGAAAAATCGATATTTAGCACAGATAGCCTTCAGCAGTGATTTTGGTCGACAGATGAGATTTATTGCCGGTCCGCGTCAGTGCGGCAAAACTTTTCTTGCCCGCCAGCAACTTGAGATCAAAGGGATGTCTCGCCTTTATTATACCTGGGATGATCGCTCTGTGCGCGAAGCATACAGGGGTGACAATCGTTTTATTGAGCGAGATCTGGGCAATGTGGCAAAACAGGAAGGCATCCACTGGGCCTGTTTTGACGAAATTCACAAGATGCCGTCATGGAAGAACATCCTCAAGGATTTTTTTGATCATTATGAAGAACGGGTGCGTTTCATAGTCACCGGTTCGGCGCAGCTGGATTCTTTCCGGCGTTCCGGAGACAGTCTAGCCGGACGCTATCTCCTGTTTCATCTCTTCCCCTTTACATTGCGTGAACTGGTTCGAGACGATGTTCCCGTGACTGTTCCTGATGATGCTGTTGATTTTGTACTACCTATCATGGATACGGTGCGTTATTATCCGGCTGAAATTGAAGCCCTGCTTGCTTTCAGCGGTTTTCCGGAACCGTTTCTATCCCAGAAAGCGGCGTTTCAGCGCCGCTGGAAGAAGGATTATATCGATCGCCTGATTCGTGAGGATCTGCGCGATATCACCCGTATTGTGGCGCTGGAAAATGTGGCATCTCTGATGGCAATAATGCCAGGCAGGATCGGGTCCCCGCTCTCCATTAACACGCTCTCCGGTGATCTGGGAGTTAATTACACCAGTACGGCAAATTACGTGAAAGCACTGCAGCTTGCATATATTACCATCCATCTGTCACCCTGGTCAGACAAAATAGCCCGCTCTATCTGCAAGGAGAAGAAATGTTATTTTATGGATTGGACGCTCGTTTCTGATCCGGCAGCCCGTTTTGAAAATTTTTTGGCTATCAACCTGCTGGCATGGACAACATTGCTGACTGATGCCGGAGTCGGTGATTTTGATTTACATTATGTCCGCACCAGGGATGGCAAAGAGAGCGATTTTCTGATCAGCCGGGAAGGAAAGCCGTGGCTTTTGGCAGATGCCAAGCTTACCGCAGGACCAATTGCCAGGCATCATTTTTCTCAGTCTGAAGCGCTCGGGAATATCCCTTTCGTGCAAATTGTCAAGGAAGAGCAGGTAGCCGAGCAGCGCCATCCCAAAGCCTGGCAGATTTCTGCTTCGCGGTTTCTGGCCGGGATGTGAGGAGAGATAGTATGCACTGTCCTTTTACGGAACACCTCTGGGGTTTGTCAATGTCACCGTAAAAATGCCCAAAATCAGCAAAATAGGAACAAGGCTGAGATCTAACAAAAAACTTACGATCACAGAACTACAAAATAGCTCGTCAAAAATACGATTCAATCATTTTGCAAGAGGTTCATAAGTATGAAAAAACAATTGCTGAAGGAAAGGTTCCGATAGGATCCACTTCCCGTTGGAGACTACGTTCTCTCTGCAGCTGAAGTGCGTTACTGGGTTGCGATGACGGTACGCTATGAACCGGGCAAGCCGATTGTGCTTACAAGTCTGTGGGTGGCGTTGGCGGGTATGATTATTACAACGATCGGCAGGATCTTCCGCGGGAGAGAGTCGGTGAAGGTCTCTACCCTATAATCTCCTCTCATCAGTCAAGCTCGAAAGCATTTCTATAGTCCTTTATTAGCTTTTACATCGCACGGGTTTCTATGTTAGATTTTGAATGGGACAAGCGTAAAGCTGCTGCTAATTTACGCAAACATACGGTTACTTTTGATGAAGCAGCGACAGTCTTTAAGGATATTCATGCCGCTACAATTTCTGATCCAGATCATTGTGAGATTGAGGACAGATATATTACCGTAGGTGTTTCCAGAATGGCACGTATACTTGTCGTGATTCACACTGATCGAGGAGATGTATGTCGGATAATAAGTGCCAGGCTTGCAACGGCACAGGAAAGGAATCAATATGAAGAAAGATAGGTCTGAAATGCGACCGGAATATGATTTTAGTGGGGCAGTCAGGGGAAAATATGCTGCCAGATATGAAGCCGGAGTAAATATTGTTAAGCTCGACGGAGATGTGTTTGAGGTATTTCGGGACGAAAAAGCAGTAAATGATGCATTGCGCTCATTAATTCGTATCGCTCAGACCAAAGCTAAGGTTGCTTGATATCTGTTGTGGGCGGCACAATCCCATGAGTAAAGTGTGATTAAAATTCAATGGCCAGTCAATCTGGTTGATATTGAGGGTGGATATGACTGAGCAGCAAATAAATGCCGCGACCGGAACTGCAACTGAGACTGAAGACGAAGCATACCCCGTAGAGCCCCGCTATCACCCAATCCACAAAATCCCTCGAAAAATCTACGATTTTCTGGCGTCCGCCAAACTAGCCATGCTGCTGCTGGTAACGATCCTGCTTACTTGTATCATCGGTGTCACGGTGTTGCGAGGCGATGAATCCGGGCGCATGATTTTTGGTGCAATCTGGTTTAATGCCATACTGGTTTTGCTGGTGGTAAACGTTGCCTGCTGCTTTTTCGGCAGAATATGAGCCGGGCAAGCCGATTGTGTTAACAAGCCTGTGGGTGGGGTTGGCCGGGATGATTATCACAACCGGTGGGCGGATGTTTCGGAAAACTGCTCGTGTGGTCTAACGTTACGAGGTTTTGCCACCTTAGGGCCAGGCAGAGGCAGACGAAGGGTGTTTGGGGAAAATTATCGTTATTTCGGCGTATTATCACGACTCTGTAGTATCCACCTTATGAGATGGTATTTGATGTGAAGGTCACAGCTGAAGGCAAGTCAGTTGCTTACGTGGTGAAAGATGGCAAGGCATTGGCATGGAAGGTGGAGAAACTGTAGTAAGTTCGATTATTATTAGTCCGTATGCTGGCCTTAATTGTGTTGATACTTTGTATATACGGTGGTAGACTGTTTTCAGAACAGAAGGAATAAATGCTGAATAAACGGTCGATGCCGGCTAGGAAAGTGAGTTGGATATGTTAGCAAAAGCACATCAGTGGGGCAATAGTCTAGCGGTGAGAATTCCGAAAAATCTTGCCAAAGAGTGCGGAATTGCGGTTAACACTGATCTTGAGATCGTTCGAGAAAAGGGAAACATAATCTTGATGCCGGTTGTGAAAAAAAAATACTCTTTGAACACTCTTCTTGACCAGGTGACTGAAGCAAATAAACATTCCGAGGTTCACACTGGTACTCTGGTTGGTAAAGAAATATGGTGAAATTATATGTTCCTGCCCGCGGAGATATTGTTTGGCTGCACTTTGATCCGCAAAAAGGGCATGAGCAGAAAGGCCATCGTCCCGCTTTGGTTCTCTCTCCTGTTGAGTATAATGAAAAAATTGGTTTGATGTTATGCTGCCCGATGACCACCCAGATCAAAGGATACCCTTTTGAAGTTTTGGTTGATGGTAACCCTGAAAATGGTGCCATTTTAGTTGATCAGGTCAAAAGCATGGATTGGCGAGTTAGAGAAGCAAAAAAGAAGGGGGAAATCTCAGCAGCGACAATGATTGAAGTTATTGAGAAGATTAAAGCAATACTGGAAGGGTAACAACAAAACCAAAGAAACAGAGAAGGTTGGCATGTCGGAAAATACACAGTTTAGTGAGCTGGAAGCGGAAGCAGAACAAGAGTCATTCCCCGTAGAACCACGCGATCACCCGATCCATAAAATTCCCCGGAAAATTTACGATTTCCTGGCTTCCGCTAAGTTGGCCATGGCGCTGTCCCGCTGATTTTTTGACTTTACGGTGAGCATGAGTCATATTGCTGAGGTTACAAAAGTTTATATTTTACGAGAAAGGGCGATACAGTATGTTATCCAGACAGACAAATATGATGCGGTATGATCAGCAGGGCGACCTTCACATAACTATTCCGCGTGGTATTTTGAAAAAATTTGAAGAAAGTATTCTTTTTCAGGCTCTTCGTGACCTTCAGAAAAATGCGGCAAAAGCAAAACAACATACATGGGAGGGGGATTCTGTCTCTCGAATTATTGGCATTGCATGCAGCGGGGTCTCTGATGGTGCGGTCAACCATGATGTTTGTCTCTATGGAGATCGAAGATGAAGCGGGTTTTTATCGATACCGGAGCGTGGATTGCGCTTGCTGACAAGAACGACAACTTGCATAAACAGGCATTACAGATTGCAGACACTCTTAAATCTCAGAACACACTCCTCATTACTTCTGATTATACGGTCACCGCAAGTGCGTTACTGGGTTTCAATGATAGTGCGCTATGAACCGGGCAAGCCGATCGTACTGACAAGCCTGTGGGTGGGGCTGGCCGGTATGATTATTACCACCGCCGGGCGGATGATGAGAAGTTCTCGCAGCGGAAATAAGCAGTAAAACCGAATAGGGTTGTTTGTGTCTTTGAAAACATTGTATTGACAGATATAAAATGTAAACTTATAAATGTCAGCATGTATGTCAATCGACTTCTTTCAGATATATTTGCCAAAGCCAGAGCACATTTCCCCGGGCGCGCTCAAACTCCAAGTGCAACATCCTTGGGAGATAATGTTGCATGGGGAAAATTTATACGCAGTTAAGCATCGCAGACCGAACGATGATCCAAACCCAGTTGAATCTTGGAAGCAAACCGGC
>Ga0194061_1001141_pt1 | contig 15894 bp, 15 predicted proteins | sample SepL2221m_MetaG_FD_163423 | JGI IMG/M metagenome (GOLD analysis project Ga0194061, IMG submission 163423) | Anoxic zone freshwater microbial communities from boreal shield lake in IISD Experimental Lakes Area, Ontario, Canada - Sep2016-L224-21m | ecosystem: Environmental > Aquatic > Freshwater >... | reverse complement strand
TCACCCCTGACGTTGACCAGCGGTCCGCCGCTGCTGCCGCGGTTGATGGGGGAATCGGTCTGGATCAGGTTTTCGTAGACCACGTTGTCGATTTTGAGCGTCCGGTTGCGGCTGCTGATCATACCGGAGGTGACAGTCTGATCGAAGCCAAAGGGGTTGCCCAGCGACAGGATCATGTCACCGGTTCGGGCGGCGTCCGAGTCACCCAGCGTCGCGAAGGGAAACGGTCCGGGCCCCTGGATGCGCAGCAGCGCCAGGTCGGAGCGAATGTCGGCCTTGACCAGCTTGATCGGGTACTGCAGGGCACCACCAGGCCCGTAAACTGTGGCTTTCAGCGATTCGGCACCGGCAATCACGTGGTAGTTGCTCAGCACGTAACCGCGCGGTTCGATGATAAATCCTGAGCCTACTCTCGCTACCGGGACTTCTCCCTGCCGCACATCAGGTGCATTGATACCGGCTGCCGCCGGTGAAGTACCGAAAACATCGATGGTTATGACCGCCGGACGGACGCTGTCGATTATCGTATGATGGGATGTTTGCAGCCCTTTGACCTGCTCCGGTACCATGGCCGATTGTATGGCAAACTTTCTGGAGTCGAACGCCTTGGGAGATGTGCGCTCTTCCGTATTAAACGTAGTACTGAAATATCCATCTTTCTGAAAACCTTCATAGACCGCCCAGACGGTGCTGATGGCGGCCATCACCACCAGCGTCCAGATCCACGGTTTGTAATTCTGGGAATATTTCTGCAGAGGCTGCTGAGTGCTGGTACCGCTGATATCGGGATTGGTGTCTGACACGTTTCAGCTGCTCCTATTCGTCTTTTTTTTGTGTCTGATGTTCGGCCACGTCGCTCTCTTTCGGCTCTCTGCTGCCTTTGAAAGAGGTTTTGATGCCGGTGTTCCTGATACCGGCAATCAGGGCAACAACACCGCTGAAGATCAGAACCAGCGGCAGGACGGCAATCAGCAGGTCGATCATGTACCACCAGTAAGTTATGGCGCCCCACAATCCGAGGCAGATCGCGATGAGTCCAAAAACGATGCTTAACATGTATGCTCCTTGCATATACTAAATTCCGATAATGCGGCTACTCACCTATATTCACCAGTTCTGCTCCGACAGCTCCAGCGATTTTCTGAAGTATTTTACCGCTTCATCCCGCATCCCTTTGGCTTCGTAGGCAAATCCGAGACTCTGGTAGGCCTTGACGAAATCAGGTTTGAACGTAATGGCGTTGTGATAGGCCTCGATGGATAAGTCCAGGCTGAACATGGCATCATGAATCAGGCCCAGTTTGTAGTACGCCTCGGCATTGCCGGGATGCAGGGCAATTGCCCGGTTCAGCGCGGTCAGGGATTCATCGGACTCATCCACCGAGAAGTGAGCCGATCCAAGCAGGTAAAAAGCTTCGGCATTGGTATTGTCGAGCGCCGTGATCTTTTTCAGGATTTCCAGTGACCTGCCAAGCTGACAGAGCCGGGTGTGGAGCTTGGCGATCCTTAAAAGCACTGCGACATTGTCAGGCTCGGAGGAGAGAATTTTGTCGTACGCATGAATGGCATCCTGATACTGCCCGTTCCGTTCGTGCCGGGCACCCATTTCAAGGTGAATCTGTTTTTCCGTATCAGGGTCAAGCTGCAGCAGGCTGTTGTAGAAATCGACCGATCTGTCGAGCAGTTTGCCGCTGTTTCTGGCGATGACTTTTGCAAAATATAAGACGTTGCTGGTATCAATACGTTGACTCATGCGGCCTCCATCAGTGTGTTCAGTCTGCGGTTGTGATTTCCGGGCGGCCTACCCGATAGAATGTCCCAGAAGAATCAGGACAATCCAGACTACAAAGAGTGTCTGCTGGGTGTGAATAAGCCGCATCTGTTTTTTCATGCTGTGGAAAACGTTGTAGCGCATCAGTACACCCGCAAAAACCAGCCAGACCGTAACAGCAAATGCGGCCGAGAGAATGATGTTACGCTCGTGGGCAGGAGCGTAATGCCCATGCAGGGAGAGCGTTACCAGTGCCAGCAGGTTGAGGTACATGTGAATATCGAGATACTTTCTGAAAAACAGCTGCGTCTCCCGCGACCAGGGCTTGAACCTGTTGGCGATCAGTCGGGTCGGGTAATACGCGTTGGCTGTCACGAACAGCAGCATCGACAGAATTCCGCATATCTCACTCAATTCTTCCGGATGACGGATCAAATGTTATTCCTCCCTAACTTCATACCATGTACGGCTCAATAGTCAGATGGACTCCTGATACGTTTTTCAGTGCCCGGCGCAGGCTCTCCTTGACATGCAGGCCGATGATGTACCCTTCTTCATGACTGGCGTGATGGTCTACGCGAATGGTAATGTCGACCCAGACTGTCTGGCCGGTCTGACGGGCCGAAACTTTCGACACTCTCCGCACGCCCGGCACAAGACGGGCGGTCGATTCGATCCTGGCCACCACATCGTTATGTACCTGAGCATCGAACAGGCCGTTCAGGGAATCCTTGAACATCACCAGGCTCAACATCATCAGGTCGATGGTTTCTACGATCGCCACCAGCGGATCCAGAAAGAGCAGACCGAATTTGGCCCCCAGCACGCCTCCGGCGACCAGGATGGATGAAATGGCATCCGAGTGGCTGTGCTTGGCATTGGCCAGGATGGCGGGACTCTTGAGCCGCTCGCCGACGCACTGCAGGTAGGTCGATATTTTGTAGTTGGCAACCACCGAAATGAGCGCCGCCCAGAACGCTATGAACTTCGGGGCGGCATCATGCCCCTGATAGCTCGTCCAGACCCCTTTGATGGAATGAATGAACAGGAAGCCCGACGCGATTATCAGGAAGATGCTCATCAGCAGCATCGCCACGAATTCTATCTTGCCGTAGCCGTAGGGATGGCTGTCGTCGGCCGGTTTGCCGGACATCCGGATACCGGCTACCACGATCAGCGAGGTGACGAAGTCCTTGAACGAGAACAGCGAGTCGACCAGTATGGCGCGACTGCCGCTGATGTAGCCGATAAACGCTTTGAATACCGTCAATGCCAGATTTGCGTAGACGGCGAACCAGCCTACTCTCTTCGCACACGTGCCGCATTCCCGGTATTCAGTTGAACCGCAGGCTGACAAAGAGCTTAATCCCTCTCTTTTCTGCTGCGGATGAAAACTCTAACGGCTAAAAATCCGGCAGACGCCATTGCCATGCCGACACCCATGCTTGCCAGAATTATCAGGCTGAGTCGCATCCCCATCGGTCTTCCGACGATTATCTTCATCGGAACGTGGACATTGTTCTGATCAAAGAAAATTATCACCAGAAACGCCAGAAAAACTGCAAAAGATAGTAAGGCCTTCATTCCTGAACCTAATCTTTATTCGCATCGCTGTTGAGGAACTCGCGGACATGATTCTTGTCGATGTCCCGTTTGAGGAGATCCAACGACACTTTCGCCACATCCAACCGGCTGCTTTTTTCACCGATTACCGACTTGAGCGTCTGCCAGGGGTTGTTGATCATGTTTTTCAGCCCGCTGGGTGCACTGGCCAGAGACTCCTGATATTTCTGCAGGATCTTGAATTCGAGCATGGTCAGGTAATAGACGATCTCCTTACTCATAGCGAGGGTATCATTGAAGTCGGCCTGAACCTGGGCAGCCTTCTGAGAACTGAATTTGGGGCCGTTGTGCCACTCGACGACGCTGTCAGCCGAAATGTGAAATATCTTATGGTATTTCTCGAGCATCTCGATTTCGGGGATGCCTTTGTACACCCGCAAACCTTCTCCGTAGAGCCAGATCCCCAAGTCGCAATCGTGATAGGATGGGAGATTGACCGTAGTCGTACTCTTCTGTAGGATCATTTCAAGTTGATGGACCCACTCCACGTGGGTAATCCTGGCGATGGTAATATCAAGCACCGGCATCTCCTCTCTACTCAGCTCAATTTTTGTGTACCTCAGAAACTGTATCGAACTATAGACCTGACGCAACTATTTGAAAAACGAATTAAATTCATAGGGCCATGCGTTTTGCGCATGGCCCTGTGACAAACCGGAAGTATGCAACGACGAATCATCAACTGCGCATAACTTCAACGATCATGTTCAATTTTGCCTCCTTTGCAGCTATCTCCTGGCCGATGGCTTCACGATTCTGTCCGTTTTTACCGGATGTAGTATCGAATGCTTTCTTCAATCCGTTAATTTCACTTGTCAGGTTTGTCGCTATTGTCTGGAGGCTTTCAAAGCCGCTTCGTTCAACAGGAACGGAACATTTTGTCAATGAGCTACCAGCCACCCCCGTCTTTTCTGACATCTTGGCACCGGCGGCTATTTTTTCTGTTGAGCCAATACCGCTGACTGACGCATGCTTCGCCCCCAAAGCTGCTATACCTCCAGCTCCCGCAGCAGATCCGGCATGACCCGTTGCACCACCAAGCATGGCACCGGCTGCTGTCCCACCTGCGACCACAGCACCGCCACCGGCTATTATCCCACCACCCAGGGCTGCGAGCCCGGCTGAGCCTCCCGCTGTTCCTGAAAGTCCCATTGCACCACCAAGCATAGCACCTACAGCAGGTGCCGCGGCTCCACAGGTGATAAGCGCCAATGCGCCTCCCCCTGCTGTTGCCCCGATTACCATAAGAGCCTGTTTCCATGACCAGTTCATAATTCCCACCTCAAAGGATATCTCCTGTTGAATAGACATGATTTCTTGCCACCGACTGCTATTTAAACTATAGTCCAGTTGTAATTATATGAAAAACGAAATAAATTCATAGGGCTATGCGATTAACGCATACACTCTTGCTATCAGGAAAGCACACATGAAACCAGCACATTTACAAGCGTTTGTTGCGTCAATAGCTACCGGCAGTTTTTCAAAAGCCGCCGATGTCCTCTGCGTGACCCAATCCGCCGTTTCCCGTCGGATCCAGCATCTGGAAGAGGAGTACGGCTATCCGCTGATCGACCGGAGTGGGCCTGTTCTGGTGCCGACCGAGGCGGGGCGGATTCTCATGGAAAAAGCGCACCGGATGCTCGATCTCGAAAAGGAGCTGTTGCTGGATCTGCGGGGGCTTGAAAAACGAAAAGGTGTTGGTTTCGGCTGCAGTCCCGCGTTCGGGATTGCCTATCTTCCGGAGATAATGAAGGTGTTCATGCTTTCCCACTCAACGGTGTCCGAGATGAATTTTTCTTTTGAAGTTCCGGACAAGGTTATCGAAGGACTGCGTGAGGGCGGCTATCAGGCGGGGGTGATCGAACACTTCGAAGAGTTTGATTTCAGCGGTTTCGAGATCATGCCGCTACCGGATGATGAGGTGGTCTTTGTCAGCTCACCTTCGCTCGGTATCGATGAGAGCAACGTAAGCATCGACCATCTGATCACCTTCGACATTTACATGCGGAAAGAGGGGTGCTGCTCCACCAAACTGCTGGCCTACAATATGCTCAACAACGACAGAAACTCAAATGAGTTCGCCCGTACAATCGTCTGCGACGACCTGCACCTGATCATCAGCACCGTCTGCGAAGGGAGCGGCATTACCTTCGTATCCCGTTCGCTCGTCAAGCATCAGATACAAAGTGGCGTCCTCAAAGAACACCATCTCCCCCTGTTCCGTCACACGCAGCAGCGGACTCTGCTCGTGAAGCGAACGATCCCTGAAGATCCTCTTCTGAAAGACTTTATAGACTGCATCTCCGCTGTATTCTAATGCAGTCACTCATGCTTATTTTGCCATAACCATATTATTTTCGGCGAATAGCTAAGTGCCGTCGAATAAGGATGACTCCTCAAACGGTTACTGTTGTTTGACCTCCACCGCCACATCATACAGCGTGCTTCCGCGGCCGCCGTCGGTCAGCCGCTGCGACGTCAGCGCGTTGACCCCCCGGTCGCCGGGGATGAATTCGCGCCACCAGACCCCTTCGCTCACCACTGTCCCCGATGGCACCCGCTCGGTCACCTCCAATCTGAAAGTGACCTCTCCCAGCTGGTTGAATGCAGTCACCGGTTGTCCGTCAACCAAACCGCGTGCCTCAGCATCGGCAGGGTTCATCATCAGCACCATGCACTGCTGACGGAAGCGGAGTCCATCCTGCTCGTAGAAGCTGGAGTTGAGCGCAAAGGGTGTAGTGGCCGGCTGCAGGCGCAACGGGAAGCCATCCTGCGCGGCATGGGTTGGCAGCAGGCGTGGCAGCGGCTCTGGCTCCCGGTCATTCATGATTTCGATCTTACCCGATCTGGTCAGCCACTGGTTTTGCCGGTCAGCCGGAGGTGTCAGCACGACCGGCTCTCCCCGCCGCAACAGGTCGTTGATGTCAGGGGTGCGCCATTTGGTTTCGGCGGAAATCAGCAGCTCGATCAGTTGTTCATCGCTCTGATCGAAGAACGGCTCATTCCACCCCAGACCTTTGGCGAGTTGTCGAAATACGTCCCAGTTGCTCTTGCTCTCCCCGTGCGGCGGGAGGGCGGCAGCGCAGCGCTGGGCGTGATAGCAGCCGTAGCTGCGGTACAAGTCGGGGTGCTCAAGCGAACTGGTTGCAGGAAGAATGATGTCGGCGTAACGGGCGGTATCAGTCATGAAGCGTTCATGCACGACGGTAAAGAGGTCTTCCCGCTCCAGGCCGCGAATGACGGCATTCTGGTCGGGGGCGATGGCGGCCGGATTGGAGTGATAGACGTACAGCGACATCACCGGTGGATCGTTCAGTCCGGTGAGGGCCTGCCCGAGCTGGTTCATACTGACCAGGCGCGGCGTGCCCGCCAGGAAATCCTCCCGGGTCACGGCTTGTAGCGGAAAAGCCGGGCCGGTTGCGGTGCCGGGAAACAGTCCGCCCCCGGCTTTCGCCCAGGCGCCGACGGCCGCAGGCAGGCAGCTGATAGTCCGGACGGTCATGGCGCCGTTGCCGTAGCGGGTCAGACCGCTTCCCAGCCGGATGAAGGGAGCCCGTGCCCGGGCATACTCCCGCGCCATCCGTTCGATGGTTGCAGGCGGCAGACCGCAGATATCTGTCATCTGCGCCGGAGAGCAGTCCGGCAGAATCCGTTGCGTCAGCTGATCAAAGCCGAGCACGTTGGCAGCAATGAACTCACGGTCAAGCAGCCCCTCTCGTTCAATGACGTTCAGCATACCGAGCACCAGGGCGCCGTCACCGCCGGGGCGGACCAGGAATACCTCATCCGCTGCGTGGCAGGTGGGGGTGCGGTAGGTGTCGATTGCCCACAGACGCGCCCCGCGCCGCTGGGCCTCCCGGGCGTCGTTCATGGCGTGAATACTGGTGGCGGCGGCATTGATACCCCACAGGATCACCAGGTCACTCTCTCTGATACCAGTCGGATCAATGGCGTGCGTGTCCCCCATGACTGCCTTCCAGCCGGCGTCCTTGGCCGGGGAGCAGATGGTGCGCTCCAGGCGGGATGCACCCAGCCGGTTGAAAAATGCATGGCCGGCGTTGCGCTGCAGCAATCCCATGGTGCCGGCGTAGGAGTAGGGAAGGATCGACTCGGCCCCGAATTTCCCCGTCAGCTTCATCCAGCGGGAACAGATTTCTCCAATCGCCTCATTCCATGACAGTGGCTCGAATGTGCCTGCCCCTTTGCTTCCCGTTCGCTGGAGCGGTGTCGTCAGGCGGCGGGGGGAGTGGACGGTCCGTTCATAGCTGTTCATTTTGGGGCAGAGCACGCCGCGGGTGCTGGGGTGATCGGGATCGCCGGTTACCCGCACGGCGCGGCCTTCTTCCACCTGCACCAGCAGGCCGCAGGCATCGGGGCAATCGTAGGGGCAGACGGATCGGATGAGTTGTGACTGTGTCATATTTTCCCCTTATTTTTCCGGCATTGTCCTGGCAAAGTCGTATCCCATGCAGAGCCAGCCCGTTACATCAGGCTCGGCTGCATATCCCTGAGCTGCAACCATCAGCCACCCCCTCATCGGCCTTCCGGTAACGTCGAACGGCCGCACGTGCTCCCGCTGAAGCTGCAACGGCGCGGCCTCCTGCCCGCAGCGGATGATCAGATACTCCTGCCAGATGCCGAAGCAGATGTTGCCGCCGGCCTGGTAGCAGATTCCGCCGAACATTTTTTTCTTCTCAATCCCGATCCAGGCGGCGATCAGTCCGTCAATTCTCTGCTCAAGAGCTTTGTCGTATGCCATCATTTCCTCCTCAGCACAAAAATATCCGTCATCAGTCCAAAAACATTTGCAGATGAAATCGTTTTGAGTTGGCGAGCATAAACGTAAGTATATAATATTGAAATAGTTTTATAAAATATTCCGACGGTCGGTTTTTCTACTGGTACAACTCTAGTACAACATTGAGGTCGCCAGTGGCTGAACATTTGTTAATCACACCTTTTGGATATTATCTGCGTGTATCTGTACCTAAAGATCTTCGGGCTCGTCTTGGCAAGCGTGAAATCAAAAAATCACTTTCAACTTATAACCGCACTCATGCTATAAAAGCCGCGCAACTTTTAATGCTTGGAATTGAGCAATTGTTCTCATCAATGCGGGGTGTATCAATGACTTGGCGTAAGAAACCTGTATTGCCCGGTATGTCGGAAATAATCGTACGTGATCTTATTGACCGGCATGGGCGACCTTATCAGGAACGCGAAATGACGGTTGAAGAGCATATGTTGCTATATCCAGGTCATCGTCAAATTGCTTCTTCGCCTCCAGTTATTCCCGATTTGCGTCAGTCACCTCCGGTTGCTGCGGAACCTCCTCAACAATTAACACTTCAGGGACGCATCATCAGCTATTGCGCTGAAAAAAAGGGAAAAGGCGAATTAACTTTCGACAGTCATCAAAATTTACGGACCATTCTAGATCTGCTTATCGACTACTTCGGTGATGTTGCTATGTCAACTATAAGCCGCGATGAAGCCGCTAAGTTTATCGGTGTGTTACGACAAACACCATTACTTCGTAAACATACAAAGATATATAGAGGTCTTTCACTTTCTGAATGTGTGCCAATAACCGAAAAACGCGTCTGTGAAATGCTCAAATTACAGAAATTAGGCAAGGAATATGAGGAAATTAAGTTTCCAAAAATATCGACGCTGAATAGTTACATCACCCAATTTGAAGCTCTCTGGGAATGGTGCTTTACTCAGGATCGAACTTTGACAAATCCTTTCGCGGATCAGCAATTATCAACCGTGGATGACGCAGCTCCGCGCTTACCCTTCACGACTGCTCAGTTAGATACTATCTTCCATGATGAAATGTTTACGCAGCACCACACACCGCATAAATCTCTTAGATCCCGGTTTGAACCGCATCAGTTTTTTACGCCGTTAATTGCTGCCTATAGCGGGCTGCGATTAGACGAAATTTGTCAATTACATCTGGATGACATTGAATGCCCTCACGGTGTGTGGGTATTTAATATCAACACTAAGCTCGAAAAGAAATTGAAGAATAAGGCCAGCGTAAGATCAGTTCCAATCCATCCAGTGTTAATCGATTTAGGTCTGTTCGAATATATGCAAGAACTGCGTAGTGAAGGCGAGATCCGACTGTTCCCCGAATTAGTTCGGACACCTCGTAAAAAGGGCGGTTTTAATCGATATTCGCTTAGGGTTTCGCCTTGGTTCAGCAAATTCCTCAATCGTATTAATCTCACATCGGAATCATTGGTATTCCACAGTTTCCGGCATACGTTTTCAAATTCTTACAAACAAACTCAATATGATGAGATAGTCGTTGGTGAGTTACTCGGCCATGCGCATGCTAAAGAAACTTTCGGTACATATTCCGTTGCGCATCAGCACGAGATATTGAAAATCGGAATTGATAACTTGAAATTAGGTGTTTTACCGTCGTGCGTGGAACAGTGGACAGCGTCGTTTGTGAAACCTTGGACAGTTGGAACATTACCGCAAGCCGCAGTGATACGTCGAATGCGCCGTGAAGCTAAAGATCCGTTTTTAGTCATCACTACAGAAGCATTGAAATCTGCTACACAACGTTATGCTGCTGAGAAACGAAAAACATAGATCGCGGAATGTGAACTGTAGATGACACTCTGATTACCCCCTGGGTTTCCTCAAAAGGGCGATACATAGGCAACTAACCAAACCGAAACCGGACACCCCTGGTGAACAAAAGGGATGCCCGGTTTTTTTTATTTTATTTTAAATCATAACGGTATATTTTTACCATTCGCTCGGTCGCTTCTGTGATCCGGCATTATTATTATGGTATTGCCAGTTCCTATCTATTGAGCTAGTATTGAGCCAGTAAACGGAGGCAACAAAATGGTCGCCACAAAAGCTGACATAAAAAAAGATTCCAAGACCAAATTCATTCTGGGCGCACGTCCCCCTCAACGTCTTTCTAAGGAAGACAGGGAACTGCTCTTGAATCTGAAGCCGAGCGTGAAAACACAGAGCAGGCTTGCACATCTGCCACCATTGAAAATTGTTGACGGTGCTACCTGTGGTTTTTAGCGTCACCTCACCTGCTGAAAGTTTTCTCCGCCCGCAACCTTTTCTTAATAAACTTCAGTTTGCAGATGACCACGAACGCCAGTACGTGCGTAAAATTGCAAAATTGGCTATCGACAACAAAAGCCGTATCTATCTATTGACCAATGAAATAGATACGGTTTACGGTTTCATAGCTCTTTCCCTTGCCAGTACAATTTCAATGCCGTGCGTTGTCATAGACTATCTTTTTACTTCTCTTCCTTACCGTAAAACCCAATACGCTGAACTTGACCATCGCAAAGTATCCGAACATCTACTTGACGTTGCAGTTCTTATTGCACGTGAGGTTGATACGCGACTTCCGGTACATTATATTGCCTTGCAACCTGCCCATGACAAACTCGTAAATTTCTACCAAAGGTTTGAGTTCAAGCGCCTTCACCTTAAAGACTGGATGTTCTTGAGGATATAGCGCCATTTTTATTCCCGCATTACCTTAACGCTCCACCACCGCTTTCCTCGCCAGCAAAGACAACCCTAATCCTTGCGGCCTCTGCATTGGAATAGGTGCTTCGTATCGATCCTCACGCCCTACCGCTGATTCTATTTTTGCCAGATCAGCGGTAAGTTTTGAAAATTCTGCCGCCGTTATCGTAATATCATGCCCTGATTCAGTTGTTCCCACCGATGAAAACATTTTCCGAAGATCCGCCAGAAAGACCCTCAGTTGATCCGCGAAAAATGCCACCTCCTGCTGCTCTGCTAAAAGGCTGTCACATTCACCGGCAATCTCAAGCGATAAATCCTGGTAGCGTCTGAACGCTCTGAATATCGGATCGTCAATGCGACTCATAGAACTTTCCCCCTCAACTCTGATTTAACCGCTCCTGCCTTCGTTGTTAGTGCATTTGTCGGCGTGTCATCGGTGTAAACCTGTTTCAGAAGACTGTATCGACCGGCATTTTGTAGAACCTGCATCGATTCAAGCGGCACTAAATCAGCAATTTCCCAAATCGACATAGAATTGATGATAGCGAACGACTGCTCCTTATTTTCCTGAAAATACGTTTTCCGTTCTTCCGCACTAGGCGTGTACTGCGGGTCTTTCAACCTTTTCAGGACAAGTGCAGAATTATGCGCACAAACCCTTTGCGGAAAAATCGAGCGGTAGTCCAATTGATGCAGTTCCATACTGATTACAAATATCTTTTTTGTGAGCGTGTAATACAGGTCGGACGCAGTTTCCAGCATAATTTGTATCGGAGCCTGGCTGCTGACAGAAATCTTTTCACGAATGCACGGTAGCATGTCTCGCTCGCTGCCACATCCGCTGGTAATGAATTCAGCGGCTGCTTCCGGCGAAAAATCCTCATCAAACACTAAAGCCCGTGTGATGACCTCAAAGCAACTGCGCCATATAGCAATCGGTTTTTCCTCCACCGGTAATGAATCAAAACCAGCTTGGAAAAGATCAATCTCTTCATCGTCGAGAAATGCACTCATGTTCCGTGTACGATGCGGTTTTTCTGCGTTGAGCCTGTCATTATAGTCAACTTGCTCTTCAACTGATTTTGTTGAAGTTGGATCGAACAAAAACGGCGTCAGCATATTATCTCCTATACCCTCGATGATTTGGCTTTCTGACTAACATAGGCGCAATGCTTCATAGCAGCAGCGATTTCGTTAATTGATGAGGTTTTACTCTTAACTGGTGTAATCTTTGCCATAGCCTCCGCTACGTCCTTGGCTGATGATGTAATGGACGGTGCAGATTTCCGCTTTGTCATAACCCCTGCCTGCGTCTTGAACAGTGCCGTTATTTCCTCTGCGCTGGAAAGAGTATCGCTGAACCGTACCGCCTTTGTTTCCACCACAAGTTTATTCTCGTCATATTTCACCTGCTCGATCAATTGCCGTGCAGCTTCCCTCGCTTTCGGATTTTGCTCCAAATGCAAAAAGTCGCCTTTTATCAGAGTGGAATGTTTATACTGCTGCATCCAGTATGCAGTTCGTAGATGAAAGACCGTTCGTTTCGGGCGTAATGGGTCATCAACTTTGCCACGGTTGAATGATGCACCGGTGGCACCCTTGACAGCTTCCGCAACTTCCACCCACAGTTTTTTAAGTCCTGCCGCCGTGTCCAGCAATTCGTGTGGTTTGTCCCAGCCTCCGGCCTCAATATTCCATGCTTTTTCAGATATCCACCCCTGAATATGTGGATTCTGGCCGCTCTTATCAAAATGAACCGTGAGGACAACAGGTAGAGTCGCTGGAAAACAATCTCTGACAGCAAGAACCGCCACCTTGATTTTCTCTGCCCCGTCTGGATCAGTTAACAGCGCTTTTGGCAATGGTTCGAGAAACTCCTTGCCGCTACTGCCACCAGCTGTTTGATGAAACTTTTGAGTCAGAGAAATTGAATGCACCACCTCCTGAACTCGCGTATGATCTGGCGTTCGGTGTATTTTACGTTTTGGCCCTGTATCATCAATCATAGCAGCACGAGCCAAAACCCTAGCTCTGTTAGCATGCACTTTTGGAGAATCATTTTCCGTCAGCTGTCGGTTTTGCCACCACTCCAATTTGCCACCAAATTGGGAAATAAAATCGTCCTTCTGCTGTTTCTGCAATTTTCCAAGATCCTGCTGAAATGTTACGTCTTTCATGATTTCAGATACGCAAATAAGGCCTGTTTCGCCTATCCTCATCAGATAGCCGATGAACTGAGATGAATTACCGCTTTCTGTTTTGCATCCCTGAATCTTCATGAATATCGCCTGGGCGTTATTGGAATCGATAAAGATGATGTATAGGCTGTGGTAAGGAAAAGCTGCAAATTCTGGCACCTTTACCCATTGTCCCTGGAAAAGTGACAATGGTGGCATACCGGAATATCGTTGAATCATTTCTGCAGCTGAAAAAAAACATTGGAAACTTCGTTGAAGGCTGGAACCGTGCCAGCTGTGCCAGCAGGCACGAGAGGCGCACGGCGTAATCTACCACCGGTTTTCTTGGTATGGTGCCACCACGAAAACCTGTGGCAGATAACACCTGACGTGCGCCAACCCACCTGAATATTGGCCGTAACTTCCATCAGGCAATCTTGAGGCGGTCGTCGCCCTGTTCCACTTTGACTGGCGACGACAAAAACCGCTGTAATCATCACTGCAAGACCAGATAAGGTGCAATGTTGAATAACCCGGATTCACAGAATCTCACTGGAGACAAAAATAATTCGTTACGAATATGATTCCATAAATAAAAACTATCAATCGCTTCTGGGACAATCTGGGAGCTTTGAGGATGGAAATAAAATATTTTTGAATAAATAAGGCCTTATCACGCGCCTGCCCGGTCCCTTATAGAATCCGGTTCATAATCGGGACCGCGCGCGCCCTGTTCTCGTATATGTACTCAAAGGAGTTGTGCCGAGAGTTTATGATTATAACCGATGAGCATACCGGCAGGCGCCAGACCGCGCCAGCGCGACTATCGGAACCCGGATCGTAAATGCCCTGCCACAGGATGTATATAAAAGGTGGATCGGGCCTTCAGTCTCCGGCTAAAACCTCGGGACGGAAAAGTGCCTCATTTTTCCGGCCCTGGCAGGGCATTAACGATCCTTCCAGACTCCGTATTCGATTATGTTTCTGGTGCTGATTCCGGTTCAGATTCAGAATCCAGATTCCAGAATCCGATTAACCGGCGGGCGCTAGCGGGCCGGTACGATAAACATTGACAGCACATAACCTGACGGATAGATTCTGACTATGCCAATTGACTCCGCAAAATACCCGAAACTTGCCAGCCATGAACTCGCTGTATATTCTGCGTCTGAGTCAACAGATAATGACGACAACTCCGACGTACCCTCAGCAACTCAAGAGAAACCAATTCACAAGGCTAACCTGTTCCGCAAACTGGGCGTGCTTGTCGGTGATATCTACAAGGACGAAAAACAACTCGCGCAAAACGGCCCAATGCCATTAATCCGCGTCTACACACTCACGCATGAAGGCAACACGATCAAATCGGCTGAAGTACCCCAATCAACTCTATCGGCATCCGGTGAAACACTTTCAGTGCCGTTTGATCTATCAGCTGCGTGGATTACCCTGCCTGAGTTTCAGACCACTAACACTACGTGGCTGATCGGTTACGACATTGAAACTCAGTCTTATAATGACGGCGGTTACTACCCCGAACCGGATAAATTAGTCAATTCCAAAACACCGCACTGCGTTTCCCATCAATGGTACTTTAATTTCCAGGGTATCCGCTTCGGCTTTATTTTTCTGACCACCCTGCGCATCACACAAGCTGATTTCGTGTCTTTCATAGATGGTGTAGTTCCAGATATCAAAGACCCCGATATCCTGAAAACGATCAAGGTATATGCCCATTACTCAGTGTATGAGAGCGGCTGGATGATCCCATCACCGCCGAAAGCCAAGGCAGGTGTGAAAACTGCGAAGGATCTTTTCAGCAATCTCATCAACGAAAACAATGACGAGTGGTACGGCTTCACCACTTTACGCGAATGTGAGTTTAAGCCAACCAAAACCAAAACCGGGAAACCGTCAAAGGCAAAAGCGAAAGAGCATGTCATCAACCTGGAATTCGGAGACTCACAGAAATTGCAAGCCGGTAGCTTGGAAACACTTGGTAAAACTATAGGTATCCCCAAGATAAAGCTTCCTGATGGTGCTATCGAACAGATGGCAGATTTCCTCATAACCAATCCGCTCACTTTCTGCGAATACGCCATTATCGACTCGGTTATCACGGCTGAAACGCATCTTTACTTCTTTCATAAATACAAAACATGCATGCAACACCCTACAGCCAAAGAGCAAATGCGCATGCCCGGCTACAGCAGCCAGTTTTTCCGCGAGTTATACAAAAGCCGCTACGACAAGACATGGAAGAAGTACCTCGGCTATGTCGGCAACGATATGACCCTTATCCACAAGGCTTTCGTGCACTTCTACCACGGTGGCCGGAACGACGTGTTGACCGTCGGCCCACAAGGAGAGGCACATTACCTCGATCTGCACTCCGCATACCTGACTTCCGTTGTCATGCTTCCAGACTATAATTTTGGTAAAGTGCGTATCACCACTGGCAGTGCCGCAGAACAGCGACTGGACGAATTGTACATGGATGGCCCGTTTCAGGTAGTCGGCATCGAATGTTCCTTCCGCTTTAACGATAAAGGCAAACCAATTTTCCCGGTACGCATTGACGAGGCCGAATCACTTCCCGGTGTGCGAATAAATTTTAACTCTGACGGCATCATCTATCCTAAAAGTGGTAAATCAAACCTGACCATGCCTGAATTCTGGGTAGCTCGCCATAATGGCCTGCTTGATAAAATAATCGTTCATAGAGTCATTGAGTTCGAGAAACTTCCCTCTCGCTGGCTCTCCGGTGAAATACTCAAGCTACTGATAC
>Ga0194061_1001139_pt1 | contig 15922 bp, 11 predicted proteins | sample SepL2221m_MetaG_FD_163423 | JGI IMG/M metagenome (GOLD analysis project Ga0194061, IMG submission 163423) | Anoxic zone freshwater microbial communities from boreal shield lake in IISD Experimental Lakes Area, Ontario, Canada - Sep2016-L224-21m | ecosystem: Environmental > Aquatic > Freshwater >... | reverse complement strand
AGAGAAAATCAGTTTCCGATATGGAATTGGCTGCTACTGTTTATTCTACAGTATCTGGGATCAAATTAGAAGTCTTTACGCAAGAACCTGGGATACAATTTTATGGGGGTAATTTTTTAGATAGTAGTTTATTAGGTAAAAAAGATTTGCATTATAGTTATAGAACTGCTTTCTGTTTAGAAACACAACATTTTCCAGATGCGCCAAATCGTATTTCATTTGCAAGTACAGTTCTTGTTCCTGGCAAATCTTATCACACAAAAACTATTTATAAATTCAGTGTTCAATAATAATCACAGCAAAAAAATCACAATGAAAAATTCTTTTCTAAATAATTTAATTGTAGTTCTTGGAATGGTATTTATTTCTGGCTCTTCACTTGCTCAGTCAGTGGTAAGTGTTCAGGTGCAGGCAGCAAATCCTACAACCATTATCAGTAAGCATATCTATGGTCATTTCTCTGAACACCTGGGCAGATGTATTTATGATGGGTTTTGGGTTAAAGACAGTCTTCAAGTTCCTAAACAAGATCGTATAAGATTAGATATTGTAGATGCACTCAAAAAAATACAAATTCCCAATCTACGTTGGCCTGGAGGATGTTTTGCAGATGAATACCATTGGAGAGACGGTATCGGTGTTCGTAATCAACGTCCTAAAATGATTAATACCAATTGGGGTAATGTAACTGAGGACAATAGCTTCGGCACCCATGAATTTTTAGAACTCTGTTCATTGTTAAAGTGTGAACCCTATATCACTGGAAATGTGGGTAGTGGAACTGTAGAGGAAATGTCGAAATGGGTGGAGTATTTAAACTTTGATGGATTGAGTCCGATGACTGTCATCAGAAAACAAAATGGAAGAGAAAAACCATGGAATGTAAATTTCTGGGGTGTAGGAAATGAAAGCTGGGGATGTGGTGGTAATATGACGGCAGATTTTTATGCAGATCAGTATAAAAGATATGCTGGCTTTACCAAAAATTATCCTGGTGCTAGTTTAAAAAGAATTGCCTCTGGAGCGAATACTGATGATTATAATTGGACAGAAACCATGATGAAAAAAGTGGGCCCATGGATGATGTGGGGACTAACGCTGCATTATTATACCGTTCCAAAAAACTGGGGGGATAAAGGATCAGCTACTTCATTTGATGAGTCAGAGTATTTTGCTACGATGAAAAAGACTTTGTTCATGGAAGAGTTGGTAAGAAAACATTCAACAATCATGGATCAATACGACCCTGAGAAAAAAGTTGCATTAGTGGTTGATGAGTGGGGTATTTGGACAAATGTGGAACCAGGAACCAATCCAGGTTTTTTATTTCAACAAAACAGTTTGAGAGATGCTTTAATTGCCGGAACCAATTTGAATATTTTTAATAATCATGCGGATCGTGTTAAAATGGCCAATCTTGCTCAAACTGTAAATGTGCTGCAGTCAATAATTTTAACAGAGGGTAATAAAATGGTGCTTACCCCTACCTATCATGTGTTTGATCTATTCAAAGTACATCAGGAAGCAAAACTTTTGCCTGTTCAATTTGTGAGTCCGGATTATGTAAATGGGAAAGAGAAAATACCTGCTTTGAACATTTCAGCATCAAAAGATAGCAATGGTGTGGTTCATATTACTGTTGTTAATTTAGATCCTAATAAATCCATTAATTTAAGAACTAATTTACAAACTATCAGTTGGTCAAAAGTTGACGGACTGATTTTATCATCATCAAAAATTACGGATATTAATTCTTTCGATAAACCTGATTTTGTGAAGCCTGTTGTTTTTAATGGTGCAAAAAAAGATGCCGGTGATTTGATATTAAATATGCCTGCTAAATCTATTGTAATGTTAACCCTTCAATAAAATTTAAACAATCATTTTATGAAAATTATTTATTGTTTTATAGTAATAGTTTTAGTGGTGGCTTGTAATTCAAAACCTTTGGAAAACAACACAAATCAAATCCAATTAGAAGGTACCTGGAAATTGCTTTCGGGAACTTTGATCGAAAAAGGGGATACGGTGGTTACTGATTATACAAAAGCGGTTTCTTTTATCAAGATCATAAATAGGACGCACTTTTCTTTTTTAAAACATGATTTGAATAAGGGAAAAGATTCTTCTGCCTCATTTGATGCTGGAGGTGGAACATATACATTAGTGGATAGTGTATATACAGAAAACCTAGATTTTTGTAATGCCCGTAACTGGGAAGGCAACGCTTTTAAGTTTACTGTTACTATTCATAATGACACACTTATTCAAAAGGGGATTGAGAAAATTGAAAAATCTGGAATTGATCGGCTAAATATAGAAAAGTATTTGAGAGTTAAGTAATCTTCGACCTAATGCCTACTAACGAGCGTTAGTAGGCATTGTCATGTTTAGGTCTTTTTTTATCAGTCTACCAAATAAATAGGAATATTTTTTGCTGTCTGTAGCGAAATCGTATATTTGTTGACCGATTAAGTAGACTATTACGAGTATGAAACGATTTTCGCAAAATAATTTTATGCCTTTCTGTTGCAAAAGCAAATGTTGCTGTTAATTATAACAGTACCCCTATATTGCTTAAATACTCAACAACAGAAATCAAATGAACAATTCCTTACATCAAAATATACCACATCTACAAAATTTACTTTCTGAGTTTCAGCCCGATAAATTTTTGAAAAAGCTTTCAACAGACTATGATGGGAGTATCGTGTTTTCATCCAGTTTTAGCTATGAAGACCAGGTGATTACTCATTTGATTGCTGATCAGCATTTACCAATACAAATTTTCACTTTAGATACCGGAAGATTATTTGCAGAAACTTATAGTGTTTGGAATAGCACTTTAGAACGTTATAAAATATCTATCAAAGCATTTTACCCGGATCAATTCAAACTGGAATCATTTGTAGAAAAAAATGGACCCAATGCTTTTTATGAATCTGTGGAGAATAGAAAAGATTGCTGTTATATCCGTAAAGTAGAACCCTTAAAGCGTGCATTAACTGGCAATGCTATTTGGGTTACTGGCCTACGTGCGGAGCACTCTGCTGCTCGTCAGGATCTTCAATCTATCGAATGGGATGAGAGCAATCAAATAATAAAGTACCATCCACTATTACATTGGACAACTGAACAAGTATCTGATTTTATCAGAACAAATAACATTCCATATAACCCTTTGCATGATAAAGGTTTTGTAAGTATCGGATGTGCGCCTTGTACCCGAGCTATTAAAGAAGGGGAAGATTTTCGTGCGGGGCGTTGGTGGTGGGAAGATGCAAATAAAAAAGAGTGTGGGTTGCATGTGCATCAATAAAGTAAATACAGAATTAAAAATTGGCGTTGCCTTTAAAATAGAACATGAGTAAATATCATTTAAATTATTTGGATCAGTTAGAATCTGAAGCAATCCATATCATGCGGGAAGTTGCTGGCCAATTTGAACGCCCGGCACTTTTATTTAGTGGGGGAAAAGATTCGATCACATTGGTGCATTTAGCCTTAAAAGCTTTTCGCCCGGGTAAATTTCCTTTCCCATTGGTACATATTGATACAGGTCATAATTTTCAGGAAGCGCTAGACTATCGCGATGCTATGGCTGAAAGAATTGGTGAAAAATTAATAGTTCGTTATGTTGCTGATACTATTAAAGCAAAAAACTTAACTGAACCCAAAGGAAAATTTGCAAGTAGAAATGCTTTACAAACTTATACGCTTCTAGATACTATTGAAGAATTCAAATTTGATGCTTGTATAGGAGGTGCCAGGAGAGATGAAGAAAAAGCGAGAGCAAAAGAACGCATTTTTTCTGTGAGGGATGAATTTGGTCAGTGGAATCCAAAATTGCAAAGACCAGAATTATGGAACACTTATAATGGAAGAATTGACAAAGGAGAAAATGTACGTGTATTCCCAATCAGTAATTGGACAGAATTGGATATTTGGAATTATATCAGAAAAGAGAAAATTGAATTGCCTTCTATTTATTTCTCTCATGAAAGAGAGGTGTTAGAACATGAGGGGCAATTGGTGGCGATGTCTGAATTTGTTCAGTTAGAATCAACTGATAAGATCTCAAGAAAAAATGTTCGCTATCGAACAGTTGGAGATATGACATGTACGGCTGCAGTAGAAAGTAAAGCAAATACAATTGATGATATTATCACAGAAATAATTGCTACTAAAACCAGTGAAAGAGGAGAGACAAGGATTGATGATCGTGTGAGTGAAGCAGCTATGGAAGACAGGAAAAAAAATGGTTATTTCTAAGTTTTAGAATTTATTAAAGATTAAGAAAGTAAAATGGATATTTTAAGATTTATAACAGCAGGTAGTGTAGATGATGGGAAGAGTACCCTGATAGGTAGGTTATTGTATGATAGCAAGTCGATTTTAATTGATCAATTGGAGGCTATCGAAAAACAAACAAAAAATAGAGAAGACGGGGAGATAGATCTTGCATTACTTACCGATGGGTTACGTGCAGAAAGGGAACAGGGTATTACCATTGATGTGGCGTATAAATATTTTTCTACTCCCAAGCGGAAATTCATTATTGCAGATGCTCCTGGACATATTCAGTATACAAGAAATATGGTTACGGGTGCATCTAATTCTGATCTGGCAATTATTTTAATAGATGCGAGGCATGGTGTGGTAGAACAAACCAGAAGGCATTCGATTATAACATCTCTTTTAAATATACCCCATGTGATTGTTGCTGTAAATAAAATGGATTTAGTTGAATATTCTCATGATGTTTATAATAATATTTTAATTGATTATGCTGCAGTAGCAAAATCTCTTGGACTAAAAGATGTGAGATATATACCCATCAGTGCTTTGAATGGAGATAATATTGTAGATAGGTCCACTAAAATGGATTGGTATGAAGGGGAAGGACTTTTACAAATTTTAGAAAATGTAAAGCTGGTTGATGATATTAATTTAACAGATGCACGTTTTCCAGTGCAATATGTAATTCGCCCTCAAACTGAAGCACTACACGACTATCGCGGATATGCAGGAAAAGTGGTAAGCGGTATTTATAAAAAAGGAGCTAGTGTTACCATACAGCCTTCAGGATTAACAACTACTATTTCTGCAATTGAAGTAGGAGGTGTGGAAGTTGATGAAGCCTTTGCACCTCAAAGTGCCGTCTTGCATTTAGCAGATGATGTAGATGTGAGTAGGGGCGATTTAATAACATTATCAGAAAATCAACCTTCAGTATCCAATGAATTAGAAGTGTTGTTATGTTGGATGGATCATAAGCCATTAATGGAAGGCAATAAATATCAATTGCAAATCAATAGTCGTTTGGTTAGAGCCGTTGTGAAAGAATTCAAATATAAAGTCAATGTTAATTCATTAGAACATGAAACGGCGCCAGAAAAAGTACAATTGAACGATATCATTAAAGCAACCATTAAAACTGCATCACCGATTCCTTATGATTCTTACCAGCATCTGAGAGTGAATGGTGGCGCCATATTAATCGATGAAACGAGTCATGTTACAGTTGGTGCATGTATGATTCAATAAATATAAATATGACACAGAAAGATTTTATAAATAATCTGTTTAATCAGAATTCAAAGAATTTCAATTTTTTCCCGGATAAAGAATTGGCGGAAGATTTTATTGATAAACTCTTTGCTTTTCTTTTCTTACCCAAAACGGTAAGGCATAAGCAAGCTTCAGATTTAGAGAAAGAATTCGAATCCTTAAAGAGTCATTTTTCTAGCCTGGTCTACGATGTGATTCCTGATGGCGTGAAGACGCAGGGTATTACGGAACAATTCTTTGAAGCTATCCCGGAATTATATCATGAATTAATTTCAGATGCCAATACAATTTTAAAATTCGATCCAGCAGCTGTTTCTGTGGAAGAAGTATTAGTAGCTTATCCTGGATTTTACGCAACGGCAATTTATAGATTATCGCATTTGCTTTGGAATCTGCAGGTCAAAATCATTCCAAGAATTTTTACGGAATACGCACATGGTAAAACCGGTATTGATATTCATCCTGGTGCTACAATTGGAAAGTTATTCTTTATTGATCATGGAACTGGGATTGTAATTGGAGAAACCACTTTGATAGGAGATAATGTAAAAATTTATCAGGGGGTTACGTTGGGGGCTTTAAATGTTTCGAAGGATAAGGCAAGTACAAAAAGACATCCTACCATTGAGGACAATGTGATTATTTATTCCGGGGCAACCATTTTGGGTGGGGATACCGTAATTGGACATGATAGTGTGATTGGTGGTAATGTATGGTTAACCTATAGTGTTTTACCAAACTCGATTGTATACCACAAAAGTGAAGTTGCTGTAAAGGATAAATATCCAGAAACAGAAGCCTTAAATTTTGTCATTTAAATTAATTATAAAATAAAAAAATCATTATGAAAGCAAATAATATTTTAGAAACCATTGGGAATACGCCCCATGTTCGTCTTAGTCGTTTATTTGGTTCTAATCACGAAGTCTGGATCAAATTAGAAAAAACAAATCCGGGATCTAGTATCAAAGACCGTATTGCTTTGGCCATGATTGAAGATGCGGAAGAAAAAGGATTGATCAATAAAGATAGTGTCATCATCGAACCTACATCAGGAAATACTGGTATTGGTTTGGCATTGGTTGCGGCAGTGAAGGGATACAAAATTATTTTGGTGATGCCTGAAAGTATGAGCATTGAACGTAGAAGATTAATGGCTTTGTACGGAGCAGAATTTGTTTTAACACCTCGCGAAAAAGGCATGAAGGGTGCGATAGAAAAAGCAACTGAATTAGCACAGGCAACTGCTAATGCATGGATGCCACAACAATTTGATAATCCTGCAAATACCGAAATTCATCGTACAACAACTGCTCAAGAAATCATTGCTGATTTTCCAGATGGATTAGATTATATCATAACTGGTGTTGGCACAGGTGGACATATCACTGGTGTTGCAGAAGTTTTAAAAGCAAAATTTCCAAATCTAAAAGTATTCGCTGTAGAACCTGAGTTGTCACCCGTATTAAGTGGTGGTGCACCTGGTCCGCACCCAATACAAGGTATCGGAGCAGGATTTGTGCCATCCATTTTAAATACTAAGATACTTGATGGTATTATTACGGTTAGTAAGGATGAAGCATTTTCATATGCACAACAAATTGCAAAGCAGGAAGGAATTTTAGTAGGCGTTTCTACTGGAGCATCTCTTGCAGCTGTTGCAAAGAAATTGTCTGAGATTCCTGTTTCATCAAAAGTGTTGACTTTTAATTACGATACAGGAGAAAGATATTTATCTATTGAAGGATTATTCTAAAGGATAAAAGAACGAAAACTTCATTGTTTTCGCTTGACTATTAAACCTACCTAAACAGTAGACTATTATGCGTAAAATTGTCAGTTTTGGTAAAGTAATTTTAGCAGGAGCTGGATGTGGTGATCCCGAATTGATCACAGTAAAAGCTGCACGCTATTTACAAGAGGCAGACTTAGTAATTACAGACAGGCTTGTAAGTAAAGCAATTCTTGACACTTATGTTTCAACGAATACGCCCATTATTTATGTTGGAAAACAGTGTAAGCAAAAAGGCTCAACACCACAAGAAGACATTAATCAGCTATTGGTAGATTATGCGGCGGAATATAAATTAATTGTTCGTTTAAAAGGTGGTGATACGGCTTTCTTTTCGAATATTCTTGATGAACTACAAACACTGAATGATGCTGGGATTCGATATGAAATAGTACCGGGCATCACTGCTGCATCGGGTGCATCTGCTTATGCGGGCATTCCTTTAACTGCCAGAGGTTATGCTACTTCTGTTCGTTTTCTTACAAGTTATAATGATAAAGTATTGGATGAAAATTATTGGCGAGATACTGCTTCAACTCCAGATACCCTTGTTTTTTATATGTCGTCTAATACCCTTGACCAGCTTGTTGAAAAATTGCAAGAATATGGCATTTCAAATGATAAAAAAATAGCCGTTGTGTCACAAGCAACTACACCCTTTCAGCAGGTGATGATTGGTAGTTTTGAAGGTTATGAAAAAGAATTGAAGGGTAAAATATTTATTTCTCCCTCCCTTGTTATAATTGGGAAAGTAGTAGCACTACATGAATCTTTTAATTGGTTTAATAACAAAAAAAGCGATGAATACTATTTTAAACCAGTAGAAGACCTGGTTCAAAATGTGTTGCCAAAACAAGCGATATGTTAACAGCGGAAAAGCATACAATTATAAAATCTTTAATCGATTCTTCTACAAAGGAAGAATTGATTTGGATTAATGGATACTTATCAGGTATTATAAATGATACTAGTAAAAACAAAATTATTCATGATAATGATGCTATACCATCATTAAAGAAATTGACTATTGTTTTTGGTTCCGAAACAGGAAATTCTAAAAAGTTAGCTACAGAATTTGCAACTAAGGCTAAAAAGAAACATATCCAAACAAAGCTGGTCAGCCTGGATCAATATAGGTTGAATGATTTAGTAAAAGAAGAATTATTTGTAACTGTGATTAGTACCCAGGGCGAAGGGGAGCCACCTATAGCTGCACAAAAGTTTTATGATCACATCCACCAAAACGGATTTAAATTACAAAATCTTCAATATGCAGTACTCGCATTGGGCGATAGTTCTTATCCACTTTTTTGTAAAGCAGGAGTAGATGTTGATGAACAACTTTTAAAATTAGGAGGTAAAAGATTAGTCGCTATTCAAAAATGTGATGTGGATTACGAAGCAGAAGCAGATGCTTGGTTTGATCTTTTATTAAACGGATTGAGTACCTCTGTTTCAACTACAGTACATCTTGAAAATAAAACAGAAGTAGTAGTTAAAAAATCGACGGGTAAAACAATTTATCAGGGTAAGGTTCTTACGCATCTCAATTTAAATGATAGGGGTTCTAATAAAGAAACCTGGCATATTGAAATTGCTGCCGAATCCCTTGTATATGAAGCGGGCGATTCGATCGGAATTGTTCCTAAAAATAATGAATCAGTTGTTGCGTCAATCATTCAAATAGCAAAAGCCGATCCACTTAAGCTGGTGAATTATAAATCAGAATCGGTTACCATTTATAATTTATTAAAGCATAAACTTAACATTTCAAACCTCAATGAAAAACTAGTTAAACGTTATGCTGATATTATTAAGCAAGAAATCCCTGTAACAAAGATTGATTTGTTAGCACTTTTAAAAATTTACCCATTACAAGAGGAAGCGCAATTCATAGAGGTATTACAAAGTCTGAATCCACAATCGCCTAGATTATATACCGTTTCTTCATCACCCCTAGCAACGGAAGGGGAAGTACATATAACTGTTGCCCGTGATGTTTTCTTGGTTGAAGAAGAAATGAAATATGGGGTATGTTCTGATTATCTGAGTTCAGTTACTGAAAATGAAACGATCGAGTTTTTTGTACAGAAAAATAAACGATTCAAGCTTCCATCTGAAGACAAAGATATTATTATGATTGGACCAGGTACAGGCATTGCTGCTTTTCGTGGTTTCCTTTATGAAAGGGAAGCAATTGCTGCCACAGGTAGAAGTTGGTTGTTCTTTGGCGAGCAACATTTTGCAAGTGATTTTTTATACCAAACCGAAATTCAAAATTGGGAAGCAACTGGAACACTCACAAAAATTAATGTAGCGTTTTCACGTGATCAGCATCAAAAAATATATGTGCAAGACCGTATGTTGAGTTATGGTTCTGAACTATATCAATGGATCCAAAATGGGGCTTATATATATGTATGTGGTAAGAAAGATCCCATGAGCCTGGATGTTGAAAAAACTTTAATTCAGATTATTCAACAATATGGCCATAAATCGATGGCGGAAGCAAATCAATTTGTAGAAGAATTAAAAGATACACATCGTTATCATAAAGATGTTTATTAGTATCCCACTAAACAACAATTATTTACCTACTTAAAATAAAGCATGTCAAAACAAGAAAAACTATCCGTCATTGAAAAAATAAAAACGGAGAGTAAAGGATTAAGGGGTTCCATTGTGGAAAGTTTACAGGATGAATTAACAGGTGCTATTCGTGAAGACGATCAAGCCGTGATTAAATTTCATGGCATGTATCAGCAGGACGATAGAGACCGTCGAGAAGAAAGAGCTGAGAAAAAATTAGATCGACTATATAGCTTTATGATCCGTTTAAGATTGGCCGGCGGTTTTCTAAGGCCTGAACAATGGGTTGCAACGCATCATATTGCAGGAGAACATGCTACAGGAGTTATAAAAATTACGAGTCGCCAAACAGTTCAATTACATGGCCTTATCAAATCGCATATCAAGCCAACCATTCAAGCTTTTAATGAGGCTAATTTAAATTCTATTGCTACCTGCGGCGACATTAATCGCAATGTACTTTGCAGTTCACATCCGGGCGAATCAGCACTTCATGAAAAAATATTTGCTTATGCAGATAAAATCAGTGATCTGCTATTACCTAAAACCAGGGCCTATTATGAAATTTGGTTGGATGAAGAAAAAATGATGGATAAAAAAGAAGAAGAAGATCCCTTATATCAAGATCGATACTTGCCAAGAAAATTTAAAATTGCAATTGCCATACCTCCAAATAATGACGTGGATGTATTTACAAATGATTTGGGTTTGATAGCGGTGATTGAAAATAATGAATTGAAGGGATTCAATATTGCAATTGGTGGTGGGCTGGCTACTACCCATGGTAACCCGGATACTTATGCTCGTTTAGCAACTGTTATTGGGTTTGCCAATACGGAAGAAAAAACAATGTCTGCTATATATGAAGTGCTTACTATACAAAGAGATTATGGAAATCGTTCGGATAGAAAATTATCGCGGCTGAAATATACGGTTGATAAAGTAGGAGTTAAATGGTTTAAAGATGAATTGGAAAGGAGAATAGGATTTAAATTAGAGAAAGAACGTCCTGTAAAAATGACTTCAAGAGTGGATCATTTTGGTTGGAGACAAAATGAAGCTGGGAAATGGCATTATACTGTTTTAGTTGAGAACGGCAGGATACTGGATACGCATCAATTGCCTTTAAAAACAGCTTTATTAGAAGTAGCTAAAACGGGAAAAGCAAATTTTAGATTTACATGTACTCAGAATCTTATTTTAAGTGATATCAAAGAATCTGATAAAAAGGTAATTCATCAAATACTGGTTCAGTTTGGAATCATTGAACATACCGAGAATAGTTCAGCGATTCGAAAAAATAGTATGGCATGTGTAGCATTACCTACCTGTCCATTAGCACTAGCAGAGGCGCAAAGATATTTTCCAGAATTAATTACAAAACTGGAACCCATTTTACAGAAATATGGATTAGGTGATGATGGGATTGTTGTACGAATGACGGGATGTCCGAATGGTTGTGCCCGACCTTATGTAGCTGAAATTGGTTTTGTTGGAACTGCTACTGGAAAATATAATCTGCATTTAGGAGGTGATAGGCAAGGAGAAAGATTGAATAAAATTTACCGTGAAAGCTTAGAGGAAGCACAAATCCTTGAAATTTTAGAACAACTGTTTCAATTATATTCATTAGAAAAAAATGAAATGGAAACATTTGGAGATTTCTCAGTGAGAAAAGAATGGGTAACATATGACTAATTATTTAAAAATCTTTTCTCAAAAGCTCAAAGAGTTGAAGGATTCTGGGACCTATCGATATTTCCTGAATCTCAATAAATCTGTACTGCAATTCCCTGTATTTTATTTTGAAGATGCTTATGGTGAAAAGCACCGAGCTATCAATTTTTGCAGCAATGATTATCTGGCAATGAGTGTTCACGAGGAAGTGATCAGTAAACTTGCTTATGTGGCTAATAGAGCTGGAGCAGGAAGTGGGGGCACTAGAAATATTAGTGGGTCAACAATTTATCATCGAGAACTTGAAAATATAATCGCAGCCCTGCATCAGAAAAATGCAGCTTTATTATTTGGAAGCGCTTACCTAGCTAATCTTACTGCATTAAGTGTTTTAGGAAAAATACTCACAAACCTTGTTTTTATATCCGATGAAGACAATCACGCATCGATCATTGAAGGAATTAAATCAAGTGGCAGTGAAAAAAAGATATTCCGGCATAATGATTTAGAAGACTTGGAAAATATACTAAAAAGTATTCCTATTGATCAACCTAAAGTAATTGTATTTGAATCTGTATACAGTATGAGTGGTACGATTGCTCCGATTTTAGAGATAGTTTTATTAGCAAAAAAATACCAGGCATTAACTTATATTGATGAAGTACATGCAGTTGGGATATATGGGGAGTGTGGTGGAGGAATGACGGAACAATTAGGTGTGCAAAATGGTATTGATATTATTAACGGGACCCTTGCAAAAGGTTTCGGTGTATTTGGAGGGTACATTGCCGGAGATACTATTTTAGTTGATGCCATCAGAAGCCTCGGTGCTGGTTTTATATTCACTACATCATTACCACCTGCAATTTGTGCTGCTGCCACTAGAAGTATTGAATGTTTGCGAAACAATAAAACAATCAGACCTGAATACCATCAAAAAATTAGTCTTTTAAGAGAAATTTTAAAGCAGAATGGAATTTCATTTATTCCTAATGATACACATATAACTCCAATACCAATTGGAGACGAAAAAAAATGTAAGAAAATTTCTGATACACTTCTTTATCAACATGGAATTTATATACAACCCATTGTATATCCAACAGTAAAGAAAGGAGAAGCCTGCTTACGATTAACCATTTCAATCAAACATTCTGAAATTCATTTTCAATCTTTAGTCGAAGCTTTGAAGATGGAATTGTTCACTTCAGAAATTGATGTTACAATTAAAAAAACTATAAAATAAAGAATAGTCTACTAAAATAGTAGGAATAACATATCTTTGCTAAGGTTATAAAAATCTTGACCCTCTAAAGTCTACTAAAATAATAGAATAAATTAATTGCATGATTGAGAATTCCAAAATACGATGTTGAGGTTGTCTTGAAATTGAGAGGTAAATGACCCTCCTTTCCCATTACATTTTAATAATACAACTAATATCTAATTGGGTAGAAATAAAATTTTGTCATACCCCCACTTTTAAATATTGAATAATGAAAAATATTTTATTTTTTATGCTTTTAATTTTTCCATTTATGGTTCATGCTCAATTAAACGGAACGCTTATATTGAGTGGCAAAGTTGTAGGAGAAAATCACGAAGCTGTCCCTTCTGCAAGTATTTCTATAAAAGGAACAAAATTGGGAACTGTAACCGATTCCACTGGAAAGTTTTCTCTTGTTATAAATCAAAAACTTCCTTTTAGAATTGTGATATCCTCATTAGGTTTTGCGAATCAGGAAATTGAAGTTACATCTTCCACTGATAAATTAGCCATTCAATTAACTACACAGACCTATATTGCTAATGAAGTTGTGGTTACTGCCAGTAGAACTTCTGAGAAATTAATGCGATCACCGGTAAGTATTGAAAAACTGGATTTACGTGCACTAAAAGAAACACCTGCCGCTTCTTTTTATGATGCATTGGGAAATGTAAAAGGAATTCAGCTTACCACTTCTTCACTAACTTTTAAAATTCCGAATGCAAGGGGATTTAATATTCCCAATAATTTTAGATTCATGCAATTAGTGGATGGAGTGGATATGCAAGCTGCTACTTTAGGTGTTCCATTAGGTAACGCAATTGGACCCACTGAACTAGATATCCAAAGCGTTGAAATTACTCCTGGTGCTGCTTCTGCATTATATGGTATGAATGCCATTAATGGAATGGCTAATTTAATATCTAAGAACCCATTTGCCAATCAGGGATTAAGTGTATTTCAACGTGTTGGAGTAAACCATGTAGATGGCATTGATTATGCTCCAAGCGTATTAACTGAAACTGCTTTAAGATATGCGCAGGCATTTAATAAAAAATTTGCGTTCAAATTAAATTTTGGATATATGCGTGGAACCGATTGGTTGTCGAATACTCAATCCGATCAGAATCCTAATAATTTAAATACTGCAAATCCTGCATATCCTTCTTTAAACGGATCGAATAATTCAGCTGCTGATTTGTGGAATCGATATGGTGATGAAAGTAATAATGCAGTTACTATTAATGCTATTAACTATAACGGAGGAAATAAAACATTTATCTTAAGAAGAACAGGATATCTCGAAAAAGACCTAATTAAACCTATTGTTGATAATTTAAAATTCGATTTGTCTTTTTATTATAAACTAACTCCCAATACAGAGTTGTCTTATGGCTATCGTTTTGGGAAAATGGATGGTGTATTTCAACGTGGTAACAAGGTTCAGTTAGATAATGTAATTGTACAAAATCACAAACTTGAATTAAAAGGAAAAAACTTTTTTGTGAAAGCATATGTTTCTCTTGAGAATACTGGAGATTCTTATAATTTAAAACCTTTAGCCGACAACCTGCAATTAACGCAATCTTCTAATGCTGTGTGGGGAGCAAATTTCAAATCAATGCTTCAGAGTTCCTTGAATGCTGGTCAGAATCTTGCAAGTGCCATGAAAACTGCTAGATCTGCTGCCGATCTTGGTAGAGTAGAGGCTGGAACACCCGCTTTTGATGCACTTCGTGATACCATTATTAAAATTAATAATTGGGATCACCTTAATGCGGGTATTGTTGGAGCACCTATTACTGGGGGTGCTTGGTTGTTGCAAAAAAGCAGGATGTATCAAACAGAAGCACAATGGGATTTAACTAACACGGTAAAGTTTTTGAACTTATTAGTTGGTGCAGATTATCGTTTATACGAGGTAATACCTGATGGTAATAATTTTGTTGATTTTTCAAGAGCTGTATCGGATAGAAATAAACCACTGGCAGATGGAAGTTTTGGTAATGATGTACTATATCGTAAATACGGTGCATTTGCACAAGTGACAAAAACATTTTTTGAAGATCATTTGAAATTATTTGCTTCCATCAGGTATGATCAAAATCCTGAATTTAGCCCTAAAATTAATCCACGTGTAGCTGCAGTTTATACTGTTGCCAAAAATCATAATTTCCGTGTTTCATATCAAAATGGTTTTAGATTCCCTTCATTATTTGAAGCGCTATCTTTTGTAAATAACGGAGGTGTGAGAAGGGTAGGAGGTTTGCCATATATAAATCAAGGGCTTGGTTATCTTGAAAATTCTTATACACTTTCTTCTGTTAATAATTTCAATGCTGCAGTAAATACAGATATAACAGCAGGATCTACTGCAAATGCTGCAGCTTTAAAGAACAGGGCCTTTTTAGAAGTAACGGATTTAGCTACAACCAGACCAGAACACATCAATTCTTTTGAAGCCGGATACAAATCTTCTGTGTTAAATAATAAACTGGTGATTGATTTTGATGCTTATTATAATGTGTATGATGGATTCTTGGGTCAGGTTGATGTTTCTGTTCCAGAAAACAATGCGGTGCAGGTTGGAACTGATGCTGCAGTGCTTGATATGCTTGCTTCAAACAGAAGCAAACAGACAAGATATCGTGTATTTACAAATGCAAAAAATAAGTATACGAATTATGGCTCTGCATTAGGTCTGTCCTGGAATTTTTATAAAACTTTCAGTATTTCTGTAAATATTAATTACAATACGATCAAACAAAATACTACTACCGATGTATTTGTTACTGGCTTTAATACTCCCAAGTGGGGAACAAATTTTGCATTTGGTAATAGAGAGATTGTTAGAAATTTTGGATTTAATTTGGTGTGGAAATGGCAAGATGCGTACTTATGGGAAAGTCCCTTGGTTAATGGAGCTGTTCCCGCATATAATACAGTAGATGCACAAGTTACTTTAAGGGTTCCATCACTTAAAGCCACTATTAAATTAGGAGGTTCTAATATCTTTAATAATAGAT
>Ga0194061_1001132_pt1 | contig 16003 bp, 13 predicted proteins | sample SepL2221m_MetaG_FD_163423 | JGI IMG/M metagenome (GOLD analysis project Ga0194061, IMG submission 163423) | Anoxic zone freshwater microbial communities from boreal shield lake in IISD Experimental Lakes Area, Ontario, Canada - Sep2016-L224-21m | ecosystem: Environmental > Aquatic > Freshwater >... | reverse complement strand
TCTCCGCTTTTGGGTTCTCGAACATCCTCCAAAGGACCTCTGGCCCCCCATTCTCGCCCATTTTACTCTGTAATCACTGGCTAGTTTTGCTCCGGCAAGAAATCCAGTTTTGAACCGTCGCCGACACCTGCTCCTTGCGCGCTTGCCGCCATCGCGGCGTTCCGCTTGCATCGCGCCGTGGCCAATACTGCCCTGCATCTCGACCTCGACGGCGCGTGGTCGCGCGATGCCGTCACCGGCGCGGAATATCTCGATGCCCGCGCGTGGGGGCCGCGCCTCCGCTTTTCTGCACCTCGCCCGGAGATGGAGAAATTTTACGACGAAGTGCAGCCGCGACTCGCGCCGTTCACGCTTTACGGCTCGGGCGAATTCCATCACCTCAGCGCGCTGTGGCTGCGGCAATTTCGCGAACCGTCTGTGCTCGTGTCGTTTGACAATCACCCGGACTGGGACGTGCGCCCGCCGCACTGGGGCTGCGGCGGATGGGTGAACCGCGCGCTCGAACTCCCGCACGTGCGGTCCGCGACCGTGTGGGGCTGCGGGAATTTCGAGTTCAACTGGCCGCACCGCTGGTTTGCAAACCACCGCGCGCTCCGCAACGGCACTCTCGCCGTGCGCGTGTGGCGCGAGCGGATGAGCGAGCGCGTGCGCGAACGCTGGCCGGTGATTTCGCGTGACGGCTGGCGCGTTCAGTTCGCGGAGTTCGCCGCGAAGCTGTGCGGGAAAAATGTGTACGTCACGATAGACACCGACTGCCTGCGACTCGGGGACGCGGTGACGAATTGGGAACAGGGACTCTTCACCGCGGAAGACATCGCCGACGCGCTGAAAATGCTCCGTGCCAGCAGCGCGCAGATCGTCGGCGGTGACGTGTGCGGCGCTTGGTCGCAGCCGGAATACGCGCGGTGGAAGCAGAAGTTCGCCGCAAGTTTCGACCGCCCGAAGCTTCCGCCGATCAATCCGGCGAAGGCGCGCGAGATCAATGCGCGCTCGCTCGCGATCCTCTGGCCCGCGCTCACCGGCGCGACGTAACGCGGACAATCCTGTCCGCAGTGTCGGGCATTTTTTGGATGGGTGCAAAGGCGCGGCGGACGGTCATGCGGACAGGATTGTCCGCGTTACGTTTGCAGACGAACGCGCCACAGCAGGGTTGGAATTCGCCGTCGGCGCGCGTAACCTTCCGGGAAATCCCCTTTATGCCGAACCGTTCCCTTTCCCGCGTCCTCGCTGTCTGCCTGTCTTTGCTGGCGCTTCTGTTGTCGAAGTCCTCCGCCCAGAAGGATGATCGTGGGAAGGAGATCACCGAGACGGCGTTGCTCGCCGACACCGCGGCGTTCGAGCCGGGCAAGCCGTTCCAGATCGCGGTCCACATGAAGATTGCTGCGAAATGGCATACGTACTGGCAATTCGGCGGCGCGCCGTTTTGGCCGTTCGGGATTGATTGGGAATTGCCGGAAGGATGGAAGGCGGGGCCGATCGGATTTCCCCTGCCGGAGCTCGTGGTGGATCAGGATGGCCAAGCGTTGTTCGGCTACGAGCACGAGGTGCTGTTTCCGGTGATGATCACGCCCTCCGCGCAGCCCGTGCCGGGCGCGGCGCGCATCGGCGCGAAAGTGAAATGGCAGGTGTGCGCCGAGAAGTGCATCATCGGCGAGGCGAGCCTCGAACTGAAGCTTCCCGCCGGCACCGTGAGTCCTGCGAACGCGGAACTTTTTACAAAGTGGAAGCCGCAGTTCCCGCGCGACGAAGCGCCGCCGACGAAGGACGTGAACTACGAGGGAAAAGACAAGGTGCTCGTCGTGCGCGTGGGCGGGCTGCCGAAGGACGCAAAGGTGGAGTTTTTCCCGCTGCCGCCCGCGGATTTCATCAGCACATTTGAACTCGGAAAAAAAGTGACGAGCGAGACTGCGGACGATGGAACGCGCGTCTTTGGTTTTCCGTTCGAGGACAAAATTCCCGCGAACCTCGCATGGTGCGGACTGCTCGTGGTGCAGAAGCCCGGCGGCGCGCGCGAGGGCTGGATGCTCGGCAAGACTGCGGCAGCCACGCCTGCGCCGAAGCCGGAGGGCACGCCGAAGCCCGAGGTGAAAACGGGCGCAACGACCGATGAAGCCGGATGGGACCCGTTCGACGGGCTTGAGAAAAAGCAGAAGGGACTGTTGCTGCTGCTCGTCGAGGGATTCCTCGGCGGGCTGCTGCTGAATCTCATGCCGTGCGTGCTGCCGGTGATCAGCCTGAAGATTTTCGGATTCGTACAGCAGGCAGGTCAGGCGCGCGATCGCATCTTCAAGCTCGGCCTCGCGTTCTGCGCGGGCGTGTTCGCATTTTTCGGAATCGTCGCGACGCTCATCGTGGCGCTCGCGTCATTCGGAAAGTCGTTCGGATGGGGCGCGCAATTCTCAAATCCCGTGCTGCTCACGGTGATGATCGGAGTGGTGTTTGTGTTCGGCCTGAGCCTGCTCGGCGTCTTTGAAATCACGCTCGGCGGTGCGGAATCGAAGCTCAGCGAACTGTCATCGAAAGAAGGCGCGGGCGGGGCGTTCATGCACGGGCTCTTCACCACGCTGCTCGGCACTTCCTGCACCGCGCCGCTCGTGGGGCCGGTCATCGGCGCTGCAATCACGCGTCCGGGCCCGCAGGTCTTCGCGATGTTCGCCGCGATCGCGGCGGGACTTTCGCTGCCGTATTTTCTGCTCACGTGGCAGCCGGCCTGGATGAAGTTTTTGCCGAAGCCGGGGACGTGGATGGTGCGTTTCAAACAGGTGCTCGGTTTTGTCATGCTCGCGCTCGCGGTGTGGCTGCTCGATTCGTTTCCGACTCCGCGGATCGTGGTGTTTGCGTGCGCCTTCCTGCTCGTGCTCGGCTTCGCGTGCTGGCTGCTCGGCAGCTACAACGAGAAGCGATGGGCGCTGCCCTCCGCACTGGTCTTTGCGGTCGCCGGATGGTTCGCATTTGTGCATGGCCGTATGGAGGCAGTCGCGCCGTCGGCGGCGACGGAGACTGCCGCGGACGGTCTTGCGTGGGAGCCGTTCAGCCTCGCGCGCATCCGGCAGGCGCTGGAGGAAAAGAAGCCGGTGTTCGTGGACTTCACGGCGAAGTGGTGCCTGAACTGCAAGGTCTATGAGGCCACGGTGATCAACACCGCGCCGGTCATCGCTGCGATGAAGGCGAAGGGCGTGGCGACGATCAAAGCGGACTACACGCAGCGGCCGGCGAACATTGAAGCCGCACTGAAAAAACTGGGGCGCGCAGGGGTGCCGGTCTATGTGCTCTTCCGCAAACGCGGCGACGCCTGGGTGGCCGACGGCCTCACGCAGGCGGGTCTGATCGAGCAGATCAACAAGCTCTAGTGGTCTGTCAGCTGTGGATTGATGGCATTTGGACGAAGTGCTCAGTGCTCAGTTCTCAGAACAGACTCACGGATCGATCTGCACTGAGCACTGAGTACTGAGCACTTTCAGACGCCATCACTCCACGAGGGACAGAGATCTAGCCGCGCGCTTACTTTCCCGCCGAACCATCGGCTGGTGCGGTCGCGAACGCCTGCTTCACGCAAATGAGGAGCTTCTCCGCGGTGTAGGGCTTTTCGAGGAAATGCTTCACGCCAAGTCCCTCGAGGATCGTCTGGTTTTCCTTTTGGATGTGGCCGCTGGAGACGATCACCCTTGCGTCCGGCGTGAGCTTTTTCACCGACTTCGTGAGCGTGATGCCGTCCATCATCCCCATGTGAAGGTCGGTGATGATGAGCTGGATGGACGAGCGCCGCTCGAAATACATCGCGAGCGCATCGGTGCCGTCCTCGGCGGTGTAGCAGCGGTAATTGTGCGCCTCGAGCGTGCCGACGATGACCTCGCGGATCGGCGCTTCGTCGTCCACCACGAGCACGAGTTCGCCATTGCCGCGCAGATCGGCGAGGGACTCTGCGTGCTCCTCCTCGGTGCGGCCCTCGAAGTTTGCGGGAAGGTGGACGCGGAACGTCGTGCCGACGCCGACTTCGCTCTGGAGCGCGAGGAAGCCCTTGTGGCCTTTCACGATGCCGATCACGGTCGCGAGGCCGAGCCCCGTGCCCTTGCCCTGCTCCTTCGTCGTGAAGAAAGGATTGAAGATTTTCTCCATCACCTCGGGCGTCATGCCGCTGCCGGTGTCGGTCACCGTGAAGCACACATGCGGGCCGGTGGTCGCGCCGGGATTCATGCTCGCGACCTGCTGGTCCACTTCCACATTTTCACACGAGACCCGCAAACTGCCGCCCCTCGGCGACATCGCGTCGCGTGCGTTCACGCAGAGGTTCAGCAGCACTTGGTGGAGCTGCGTCGCGTCGCCCTGCACGGTCCACAGCTCGGGCGCGAAGTTCGTCTTGATGTCTATGTTCTTCGGGAAGGTCTGGTTCATCACCTTCACCATTTCGGTGAGGAGATGCTTTGGCTGGAGCAGCACGCGCTCGCCCTCCACGCCGCGGGCGAAAGTGAGCACCTGCTTCACGATTCCCGCGCCGCGCTCGGCGCTGGCCTCGATGATTTCCACCATCTGCTGATCGTGCTTCGGCACCGTCTGCTTCAGGATTCCCGTGGCCATGAGGATCGGGGAAAGGATGTTGTTCAGATCGTGCGCGATGCCGCTCGCGAGCGTGCCGATGCTCTCCAGCCGCTGTGCGCGGAGAAATTGCGACTCCAGTTTTTTCGTCTCGGTGATGTCGGAATTGATGAGCAGCACGGACTTCGGCTGGCGCGTCTCCTCGTCGCAGCCGAGCGTCCATCGGCTGTTCACGATCACGTCGCTGCCCTCGCGCTTCTTGTGCGTCATCTGGCCGTTCCAGTCGCCCTTTTCCAGCAGGCCGGACATGCACTTCAGGCACGTCTCCATGTCAATCTTCAGCAGATCGTCGGCCTTGCGGCCGATCGCCTCCGCGGTGGTCCATCCGTAAACGCGCTCCGCGCCCTTGTTCCAATACCGGATCTCGCGATCGAGCGTGCAGACGATAATCGCATCCGCGGCGAGGCTGAGCACATGCGCCAGCTCGCGGTTCTCCTCCTCGGCGCGCAGGTGGCCGCTGCGGTCGTGGATCGTCACGAGCAGCGCGCGGCGTCCGTGGAAAGTCACGCTCTGCGAGGAGGTCTGCACGGCGATCACTTCGCCCGCCTTCGTCTTGTGCCGCCAGTTTTGCGTCTGGTTCAGGCCGGCACCGTGTGACTCCACCTGCCTACGGTATTCCAGAAATCCCTCCATGTCCTTCGGCGGGAGGATGCGGTCCATCGTCATCGCGAGGAACTCCTCGCGCGTCCAGCCGTACGATTTCAGCGCGGAAAAATTGACCGCGATGAAGCGGAAATTCTCGATGTCGCAAATCCACATCGGGAGCGGCGCGCGGTCGAAAAGCACGTCGAACCCCGGCACGTCATTCAGGGCGGGCAGAGGCCGCAGAACCTGCGTCGGTACGTCGAAAAATGGAATTGGGGCTCCGTGGGTGAGCATCAGTGGGTTGGCTAGTCTGTCTTGGGGGTAGCAGCTATCGGGCCTGATTATGGGCGGCATTTACTCCCCGCAATCCCAGGAGCCCGTGCGCGGAAACCGCCCCGAGCACCAGCGCTGCGCCCGCCATGCTCCGTGCGCCGGGGCGCTCGTGCAGAAAGATGAACACCCACAGCGGATTCAGCACCGGTTCGAGCGCCGGGAGCAGGATGCCCTCGATCGCCGTCACATGGCGGATCGCGATTCCATACAGGATGTAGGGCAGGCCGAGTTGCAGCACCCCGAGCGCCGCGAGCGCGGCCCATCCCGCCGCGTCCGGCAATTTTCCCGCGCCCTGCAAAAATCCAAACGGCAGCCCGATCACGGCGGTCGCGATGTTGCCGAGCAGCAGCGCGGCGACGGGCGAGCCGTCCTTTTCGCGCCGGAGAAAAAGCACCATCAGAGCCATGGAGAATCCGCTCGCAAGTCCCGCCGCGATCCCGGCGAGGCTGCCCGTCGCGGACCCGTCGCGGCACATCATCCCGACGCCCACGATCGTAAACGCCACGCACAGCCAGTCGCGCGGCTGCGTGCGTTCGCGGACCATCCACGCGCCGAGCAGCGCGACGTATGCGGGTGCCGTGTATTGGAGAAAGATCGCATTTGCCGCGCTCGTCAGATCCGTCGCGATCACAAAGGTCGAGACCGTGCTGGCGTATGCCGCCGCGCCGAGGAGCTGATTGCGCGACCACGAGAATTTCGGGCGGCGCATCCACAGCCAGATCACCGCCGCCGCGATCGCGCTGCGCGAACCGGCCTTGGCCATCGGGTGCCATTCCACCTGCTTGAGCAGCACGCCGCCGAGGCTCCACAGCACGGAAGTGATCACGAGAAGAAGGACTGCGGAACGATGGCGCACGCGCGGACGCAAACGGAAAACCCCGCGCGCGTCGAATACGCTCTCGCGGTTCATTCGCGGTTGAGCCGCGCCCCGCTCCGGCGTCTAGTGTGCGCATTGAACTCTCCCGCCGCCACTGTGAGTGATCGCGCGCGCCCGCTCGTGTTGGCCCGCTCCCTCGCGGAGCTTGCGTTCTCCCGCGCCGCCGGTGCGCCGCTGGTCGGCGGCAATGCGCTGCGCCTCCTGCTCGACGGGGAGGAAAACTACGCCGCATGGCGCGACGCGATCCGCTCGGCGAAGCACGGGATCTTTTTCGAGAACTACATCATCCGCGCCGATGCGACGGGCCGCATGTTTCGCGACGACCTCGCCGCGCGCGCTGCCACCGGCGTGAAAGTGCGCGTGATGCTCGACTGGTTCGGATCGTTCACCACGCCGCGCAATTTTTGGGAGCCGCTCATCCGCGCCGGCGGTGAAGTGCGCTACCACAATCCGCCGCATCTCAGCGGCGAACTCAACTGGCTCGCGCGCGACCACCGCAAGTCGCTCGTCGTGGACGGGCTCACCGGCTTCATCTCCGGCGTCTGCGTGAGCGACATGTGGCTCGGCGATGCAAAGCGCGGCATCGAGCCCTACCGCGACACCGGCGTGGAACTCCGCGGCCCTGCAGTGGCGGATCTCACGCGCGCCTTTTCGGAAATGTGGGCGCTGAACGGCACGGCGATCCCCGCGGAGGAACTCGCCGCGTTCCCCGTTCCCAGCGACGAGGGCGGCATCGCCGTGCGCGTCGTCGCCACCACGCCAAACGTCACCGGGCTCTACCGGCTCGACCTTCTCGTGGCCTCGCTCGCACAGCACAGGCTGTGGCTCACCGATGCGTACTTTGCAGGCACGCCGAGCTACGTGCAGGCGCTCCGTGCCGCGGCGCGCGATGGCGTGGATGTGCGGTTGCTCGTGCCGGGCGGCAGCGATCTGCCGTGGCTGCGTCCGCTCACCACCGCGGGCTATCGTCCGCTGCTGGAGGCCGGTGTGCGTGTCTTTGAATGGAACGGCTCGATGCTCCACGCAAAGACCGCGGTCGCCGACGATCGCTGGTCCCGAGTGGGCTCCACAAATCTCAATATGGCGAGCTGGCTCACGAACTTCGAACTCGACGTGGCCGTGGACGACGAGAAGTTCGCGGGCGAGATGGCCGCGATGTATGAGCGCGACCTCACGCACGCCACGGAGATCGTTTTGAAAAAGCGGAAGCGCGTCCGCATTCCCGCGAAGGATGACTCCCGCGGACGCAGCAAGCCCGCGCGTGGCAGCCTCGTGCGTGCGACGGCTGGCGCGCTGCGCTTCACGCGCGCCGTCTCCGCCGCGATGTCCGGCCAGCGTGTGCTGGAGACGGGCGACGCCATCACGCTTCTCATCGCCGCAGCAGTGGCGCTGCTGCTCGCCACCGTCGCGATCATTTTCCCGAAGGTCATCGCATGGGCATTCGCGATCGTCACCGCCGTCATCGGCCTCGCGTTCCTTTTCCGCGCGTTGCGGACCCGCGCCCGGCGCAAGCGCCGTGGCGAGATTGCGCCACCAAAGGAGTGACACATCAAAATCACGTCAGCGCCAGGTGCGGACTCCCGGGTGGAGCACGCGACTCGCGTGCTGTTTCCGGCGACCCGCCGGAAACACCGCGCAGCGTCTGGCAACGCGCAAGATCACCGGCTTTTCAAACGCAGAGGGGCGGAGGAAAACAGAGAGGCCCGCAGAGGGATTTTTCCAATTTCCTCTGCGTTTCAACGGAGCATTCAAAGTCCGCGCCGCCCGCTTGAGAGTTGCAACCGCACCGCTCCACGCCACACCTTCCGCCCGTGCCCGACCCATACGCCCAGACTATCGCCGAAGCGCCCGACACGCCGTTCGACATCTCCCTGCGCCCGCCTGCATTCAGCGAATTCGCCGGCCAGGAAAAAGTGCGCGAACAACTGCTCGTGATGGTCGAGGCGGCACGGCAGCGCGGCGATGTGCTCGAGCACATCCTCCTCAGCGGCCCGCCCGGCCTCGGTAAGACCACTCTCGCGCACATCCTCTCGCACGCGATGGGCGTGAACATCAAATGCACCAGCGGCCCCACCATCGAAAAGGCCGGCGACCTCGCGGGCCTGCTCACCGGCCTCGAACGCGGCGACATCCTCTTCATTGATGAAATCCACGCCCTCTCGCGCATCATCGAGGAATACCTCTACCCCGCGATGGAGGACTACAAGCTGGACATCATCATTGACCAGGGTCCGAACGCCCGCTCCGTCCGCCTGAACCTCCCGCGCTTCACGCTCATCGCCGCCACCACGCGCGCCGGCATGATCACCGCGCCGCTGCGCTCGCGCTTCGGCATGACGTGCCGGCTCGACTACTACACCGCCGACGAGCTGCAAAAAATCATCCTCCGCAGCGCAGGGCTGATCAGCGCGGAGATTGACGCCGGCGGCGCGCTCGAAATCGCGGGCCGCAGCCGCGGCACTCCACGCGTCGCAAACAATCTGCTCCGCTGGGTGCGCGACTTCGCGCAAGTCCGCGCAGGCAATCACATCAACCGCGAAGTCGCCGACGCCGCACTCACCATGCGCGACATTGACAGCGACGGCCTCGACGAAATGGACAAGCGGATACTCGAAGCGCTCGTGCAGAAATTTGAAGGCGGCCCAGTCGGAGTCAGCTCACTTGCCGTCGCCGTCGGTGAAGATGCCGGCACGCTCGAAGATGTGAACGAGCCCTACCTCATCATGCAGGGCTACCTGAAGCGCACATCACAGGGTCGCGTGGCCATGCCGCTCGCGTACAAAAAACTCGGCATCGCCGCACCGAAGCGCGACGGGGAGCTGTTCGGCTAGGGCGTTTCGTCAATCTCACAGCCACGCGGCCGAGTTCCGCAAGGAGCCGGGGCACCCTCCCCCGAGGTTCAAACACGGGGCGGGGGCGCCCCTGCTCCTTGCGCGATTTCAGCCGCCTGCGCGGCGGCTGCCTCTGCACGTCACTTCTTTTCCTTCAACAGCTTCTCCGCTTCTTCCTTCGTGATCTTGCTCACCTTCGTCACCGGGCGTTCGGGGGATGAGCTTCCGTCCTTCGTCACATAGTCGTGCTTCCACGAAAGCAGGACGTAGTCGTCCTTCTTGAGACCGGTGACCGTCGCCCGGAGTTCCGGAGTCACCTTCGGATTTTTCATGTTGTCCTCAACTTGGAACATGAAGGATTCCTGCATCGGGTCGCCATATTCGCCCGTCTTCTTGTAGAGCACATAGCCGAGGATTTTGAAGGAAGCCACGTCGCCCGAATTGCCGCATTTGTCGGGACACAGCGAGGTGAGCCCGCGGCATTTCTGAAAGGCGACACCGGTGAACTGCGCGACCGTCTCGTGCTCGGAAAGCAGCTCCCGCCCGTCTTTCCGCGGCGGCGCGGCATGGCTGCCGGTGCTGAATCCGAGCAATGCGATGACGGTGAGGAATGCGGTGAATGCGAGTGCGCGGAGGTTCATGGAGGAGATGTGTGATTTCATAAGTTTCGCGGACACTGGCTCTCGTTCTCAGCGCGATAAATCCAGCCTTCCCGCGAAGACGCGCCCTACTGATCGTGCGCCAAGCACGCGGCGAGAAAGCCCTTGAAGAGAGGATGCGGCGCGGTGGGCTTGCTCTTGAACTCGGGATGATACTGGCACGCGAGGAACCACGGATGGTCGCGCAGCTCGATCAGTTCGACGAGTTTCCCATCCGGCGAAGTGCCGGAGATGATGAAGCCCGCGGCCTCCATCCGCTCGCGGTAGGACTGGTTGAATTCGTAGCGGTGCCGGTGGCGTTCGCGGATCTCGTTCGCGCCGTAGAGATGGTGGCCGCGCGTGCCGGGCTTCAGGTGCATGGGCCAGGTGCCGAGGCGCATCGTCGCGCCCTTGCCCTTCACTTTTTTCTGGTCGGGCAGAAGATCGATCACGGGATGCGGCGACTTCGCGTCGAACTCCGTGCTGTTCGCCCCGGCCAGCCCGAGCGCGTTGCGCGCAAATTCGATCGTGGCGATTTGCATCCCGAGGCAGAGGCCGAGGTAGGGCACGCCGTGTTTGCGCGCGTACGCGGCGGCGGCGATTTTCCCCTCGATGCCGCGCTCGCCAAATCCGCCGGGCACAAGGATGCCCGCGTAATTTGCGAGGTGCTTCGCGGCGTCCTCGGTCTCCAGAATCTCCGCGTCCACCTCGACGACTTCCGCGCCGCAGTCGAGCGAGGCGGCGGCGTGGTTGATGGATTCGTCAATGCTCTTGTAGGCGTCCTTGTGGTCCACGTATTTGCCGACCATCGCGATGCGCACGCGCTTCTTCGGGTTCACGAGCCGCTTCACGAAGCGCTCCCACTCGGTCATGTTCGCGGGCGGGACATTCAGCCCGAGCCGTTCGCAAACGATGTCGTCGAGCTTCTCCTTTTGCAGAAAAAGCGGCACCTCGTAGATGCTGTGCGGCACGTCGCGGCCCTCGATCACGGCCTTCAGCGGAACGTTGCAAAAAGTGGAGAGCTTCTGACGCAGCTCGTCGTTGAGATCGTGCTCCGTGCGCGCGATGAGCACATCCGGGTGGAGGCCGATCTCGCGCAGCTTCGCGACGCTCTGCTGCGAGGGCTTCGTCTTCAGTTCGCCCGCGGCCTTGATGAACGGCACGAGCGTGACGTGCATGATCATCGCGTTTTCCTTGCCGACCTCGAACTGGAACTGCCGGATCGCCTCCAGGAACGGCAGCCCCTCGATGTCGCCCACGGTGCCGCCGATTTCCGTGATGAGCACGTCGCACGGATGGCTCGCCACGAGCTTGTTGATGCGCGCCTTGATCTCATCCGTGATGTGCGGGACGACCTGCACGGTCTTGCCGAGAAATTCGCCCGCACGCTCCTTTGCGAGGACGGTCTCGTAGATTTGTCCGCTCGTGGAATTGCTCGCCCGCGTGAGCGCGCTGTGCGTGAACCGCTCGTAGTGGCCGAGGTCGAGATCCGTCTCCGCGCCGTCGTCGAGCACATACACTTCGCCGTGCTCAAACGGGTTCATCGTGCCGGGATCCACGTTCAGATACGGATCGAGTTTTTGCAGCGTGACCTTCAGCCCGCGGCGCTCGAGCAGTGTGCCGAGCGATGCGGCCGCGATGCCCTTGCCGAGTGAACTGACGACGCCGCCGGTGACGAAAATGTATTTCATGGAAAGTGTGTGCGCTTACTTTAGCAGAGTTTTCAAATGGGGTGCGACGGCTTTGGCATCCGCGGGCGTGTCCACTCCGACGCTGTGGTGCTTCACGGTGACGACGCGGATTTTCACGCCGTTCTCCAGCGCGCGCAGTTGCTCGAGCGACTCGGACTTTTCGAGGAGCGTCGGCTTCCATTTCACGAACTGGAACAGCAGCTCCAGCGTGTAGCCGTAGATGCCCTGGTGGCGGAAAAACTTCAGCCCCGGCACCTCGTTGCGCACGAAGGGAATCGTCGAGCGCGAGAAATAAAGCGCGTCGCCCGCGCGGTCCGTGACGACCTTCACCGCGTTCGGATTCGCCACATCGTCGCCCGGCTCGAAGACGCTCGCCGAGGTGATCATCGCGATCTTGCGCGACTCCGCCATCGCCTTCGCGAGCTTCGTGATCGTGCCGGGATCCACAAGCGGCTCGTCGCCCTGCACATTGATGACGTGTGTGAAGCCCTTTAGTTTTTTCCGCGCCACCTCGGCCACGCGGTCCGTGCCGCTCATGCACTTTTCCGAAGTCATCACGCATTCCGCGCCGAATGCCGCGCACGCATCCGCGATGCGCCGGTCTTCCGTCGCCACAATCACGCGCGAGACGCCCTTCGCACGCGCACAGCGTTCCCACACATGCTGGATCATCGGCTTGCCAGCGAGGGGGAAGAGCGGCTTCCCGGGGAAGCGGGTGGACGCGTAGCGCGCGGGGATGACGACGGCAATCTTAGCTGGCACCCGAATCGGATAGAATGAAGTCGGCGGCGCTGGCAATGTCTTTGGCGACAAAGTGCGCGCCCGCCGCGTCCGCCGCATTCACGAGATGCCCGTGCCCCGTGCGGACGAGCACCGCGCGTGTGCCCGCATTTAGCCCGCATTGCAGATCCGCCACCTTGTCGCCGACAAACCACGAGTGATCGAGATCGAGCGAAAGTTCGCGCGCCGCCTCGCGGGCCATCGCCGGCGAAGGCTTGCGGCGTCCCGATTCGCCCGCCGGACCGTCCGGACACATGTAGGTCGCGGCGATGAGGTCCTCGCCGAGCAGCGCGAGCAGGCGCGCCTGCACATTTTCAAAATCACGCTCCGTGAGCAGCCCGCGCGCGATGCCACTCTGGTTCGTGATGATCACAAGCGTGAAGCCCGCCGCTTTGAGTTTCCGCAGCGCCTCGCCGGCACCGTCGAAAAGCCGCACATCCGCCGGATCGCGGCAGTAGTCCACCTCGTGCATCAGCGTTCCATCGCGATCGAGGAATACGGCGGGTTGGCTCATCTCGCGCTGATTTCGCCGAAGGCACGGGACGCGTCGAGCCGCTTTCGATTTGCCCGCGCGATCACCGCGCGATCCCGGTCACCCATTTTTTGTCCGACAGCCAGCCGAGCAGGAAATTTTTGTCCTCGGTGAAAAATGCAACCTGCCGGTATTTTGAACCCTCCAAGTAGGCGGACTCGCCGGCCTTTTCCACGACGACATATCGCGCAGCCTCGTCGTAAGCCGCGTGGACGAACCAAAGCTCCGCACCGTCGTTCACGAGGTAGCCCGTGTGAGAATCCAAGCCCACGAGATAGACGCCGGCCTGGTGTTTGCGGCACGCGGTCACGAAGACGGCGAGCGACTCACCGCTGCGCGTGCGGATGAATTCCCGCGTCGTCATCGTCGTCGAGATCACTTCCGATGCCTGCTGGCCGAGCTTGGATCGCTCGACATCAAATCCCGCATCGCGCAGCAGCGTCGTCACAAAATATCCGCACGCGATTTTTCCCTCGCGCGGCTTCTGCGTCGTGCCGTTGAAATCCCACGCCGTCCCCATCCACTGCGAGGCCAGTTCCACAAAGCTCCTGCAATAAAGCAGCCGCGCATCGGCGAGCAATTTTTCGGACTCACCGCCGCTCTGCAAACGCTCCCGAATCTCGCGCCGGCCGCGCGCGATTCTCGCGACCAACTCCGGATAATCAACCGCCGCCGGCGCCGTCATCGGCGGCGGCTCGAACGCACGCGCCACAAGCGCGGGCTGCTCGCAGGAAGCGATGAGGAACGACAGCAAAAATGCGGAGAGAATCACCGGTTTCACAGAGGGCTTCTTGATGAACGGGAATGAGTCGGCGTGCATGGATTGTCGGCGCGGCCCGCATCGAGTCCCACGCCGCATCACACTCCAGAGCGCGCGTAGATCGCATCCATCGGCATTGCGAATTCCAGCTCCGGGATGCGCAGCGCGTCACCGCTTTCCGGCAATCGCTCCGTCGTCCAGTCATCGCCCGCCCGCCGGTGGATCGTCACCTCGCGCCGTTCCTGCGAGACGAGCACATACGTGTGCAGCGAAGGGATCAGCTCGTAAGCCATCAGTTTTTCGCGCCGGTCAATCCGCTCCGTCGTCGGCGACATCACCTCCACGATCACGCTCGGCGTGTCGCAGTAGTATTTCTGCTGCCCGGCGGGATCGCAGTTCACCATCACATCCGGGTAGTAGAACCACTCGTCCTGCTTTTTCAGGATGTGGGCCTTCATGTCGTTGATGAAAGGCTGGCATGATTTTCCACGCAGCTTCACATGCAGGTCGGCGAAGATGTTTCCCGTGATCACATTGTGTGCGAGACTTGCCCCTCCCATGCTGGTTGGCTCTGCATCCATCGCCACGACCTCGCCGGCGAAATACTCATGGCGCACCTCGCTCGTCAGTTCCCCGGCGATGTAGTCCTCTGGACTGATCCAGTTCGATGGTCTGCGCACGGCGTTCATGGTTCGGAAGGGTATCCGCGTCCCATGCGCTGCGTCAAACGCCAGCTTTCCCTTTACTCGCGCCACAGCTCCGCTTTCCTCCGCGCCATGTTTGCCTGGCTCTCCAATCCCGACGCGTGGCTCAGCCTCGTCACCCTCACCATCCTCGAAATCGTCCTCGGCGTGGACAACATCATCTTCATCTCGATCCTCTCCGGCAAGCTGCCCGCCGAACAGCAGGGCAAGGCGCGCAACATCGGCCTCGCCCTCGCGCTCATCACCCGCGTGCTGCTGCTCAGCTTCATCTTCGTCCTGACAAAGCTCACCGCGCCCCTCTTCACCGTGCCCTTCATCCACGAGCACGGCACCGGCACGCCGCTCGCCATCACCGGCCAGCGCCTCGTGCTGATCATCGGCGGCATCTTCCTCATCTGGAAAAGCGTCCACGAAATCCACGGCAACCTCGAAGGCGAGGAGCACGGCAAGTCCAAGGGGGTGAAAGCCGCGCTCGCCGCAGTCATCGCGCAGATCGTCGTCGTGGACATCATCTTCTCGCTCGACTCCGTCATCACCGCCGTCGGTATGGCGCGCGACATCGCCGTGATGATCGCCGCCGTCATCCTCGCGATGATCGTGATGTTCCTCGCCGCAAAATCCATCGCCGAATTCGTGAACAAACACCCGACGATCAAGATGCTCGCGCTCAGCTTCCTCATGCTCGTCGGCGTCGTCCTCATCGCGGACGGCTGCGGGCAGCACATCGAAAAAGGCTACATCTACTTCGCGATGGCATTCTCGTTCGGAGTCGAGGTCCTGAACATCCGCTCCCGCGCGAAACGCAAGTCCCAGCCCGTGGATCTGCGCTCGGAATACTGACGCTGCAAAGCTGCGGCGGCGGGATCGCAAACTCACCTCCGGCCTTGCAACATGCCAGACGCTGAAACGTCCCGGCTTTGCTCGTCTTACCCCAGCATCCCGACCCGCGCGGCGATCGTGCATGGGAGGAGCAGCGGGAGGGCGCACTCCAGCGTGCGCGGGATCGAGAGATGATCATCCACGATGAAAAGTTTGGGCTTCATTGCATTCAGGACATTGGCCGACCGGCTTCCACCGTGCGGAAGGCCCATTTTGCACTGCCGGAAGCAATCCCAAACTCGCCGGGAATCATGCCGGCAGCAGTCGCTCTACGAATGGGCAAAATTTTCGGTGCGGGTTTCGCGTTTGACTGGGAAAATGCGGCCGACAAGTGTGCGGTCGAATATTTCGACGAAGGATGCCACCGAGCGAGACCCCGCCAGATAAAGGAATCTTCCGCGTGCGTCTCGCGCAGGGCTGGAAGATTGCGCTGGCGATGGTGCTGCCGCCGCTGCTGATTTTGCCAGGCCTCTTTCTTCTCACCAAATTCCGAGGGCTGTCGGAGCCGGTTGTCTTCGGTGTCATTTCCGCAATGGTGTTGTCGCTGTGCGGTGCGGCCATCTGGCTGGTGTTTCGGTGCATTGCGCTGGTGGACTATTCGGTCGAGGGAGAGCGCCACCGGGTCGAGGTGCTGAGGCCTTCTTTCCTGAAGGTGCGATCATTCGATTTTGGCATCGGCGAGGTGACGGGCTTCCAAGTTGGTCAATCGAACGGGAGGCTGCTCTTCACGGTGATGAAGCGCGGGTATCCGGGGAAGTTCAGCATCAATGCGGCATCCGATCGCCCGGAGGATGTGACGC
>Ga0194061_1001130_pt1 | contig 16013 bp, 15 predicted proteins | sample SepL2221m_MetaG_FD_163423 | JGI IMG/M metagenome (GOLD analysis project Ga0194061, IMG submission 163423) | Anoxic zone freshwater microbial communities from boreal shield lake in IISD Experimental Lakes Area, Ontario, Canada - Sep2016-L224-21m | ecosystem: Environmental > Aquatic > Freshwater >... | reverse complement strand
CCTGACCTGATACGCATACCTTGCCGTTGAGCTTGTTCTTCTTAAGAACTGCAACTGCTGCAAGTCCAAGACCTTCGTTAGCTGATACAACTGCATCAAGCTTTCCGCCTGCCTTTGTGAGCTGCTGCTCGAAGATAACTCCACCCTTTGCATTGTCCCAATCTGGAACAGCCTGATCGTCAACGAGCTTGTATGCACCTGACTTGATCATTGGGCGAAGAACTGAGTCATAACCCTGCTTGAAGAGTGTTGCGTTGTTATCTGTTGGTGAACCGTTCAAGTAAACGATAGAAGCCTTCTTCTTACCAGCCATATCGAGGCAATTTGCAATGCCTTGTCCTTGAAGCTTGCCAACTGCAACGTTATCGAATGAAACGTAGTATGAAGCTGATCCTGCAAGTGTTAGACGATCGTAATCGATTGTCTTAACGCCGGCCTTTGCAGCCTTTGCCTGGATAGCAGCTGTTGATGGTGAATCAAGTCCGGCCATGATCAAGACCTTTACGCCCTTTGCGAGCATCTGATCTGCGATTGTTGCGAACTTTGCCTTGTCGCCATTTGCATTCTGAATGTCAGCTGTAACTCCAGCTGCCTTGAATGCTGCTGCAAGGAATGGACGGTCTGCTGTTTCCCAGCGAGCTGATGAAGCAGCATCAGGAAGGATTACGCCAACCTGTGTGCCAGCAGCTGAAGCTGATGGAGCAGCAACGAAGCCTGTGAGTGCAAGTGCAGCTGTTGCAAGAACTGCTGCTACTGCGTTACGACGCTTTGTCATATGTGTTGTGACCTTTCGAAAAGTCGCAGACCCAGAAAGAAGATTTTTCATTCCTGTTTGTGGTCCCGACGGGTGAAGCAACGGTAATAGCAGCACTCATGAAATGGCGAATTTGTAGCCTAACGATTTGATAACGGTTGGCTGATATATGGGCGTCATTACGCACGCTTAAGCGGGTAACCTTGCTCCATGCCTAGCCTTGCCGATCAGCTTGCAGCCGATATCCAGGCTGCTGTCGCTGCGGCATTTTCGAGGGGGGATTTGCAGGGCCAACCCCCTGTCAGCATCGTTCTCGAGCGGCCCAAGAATCGCGATCATGGCGATTACGCCACCTCTGTTGCGCTGCAATTGGCGAAGGCGGCTGGGAAGAGCCCTCGAGAGATTGCAACGATTCTGCAGAGCGCAATTGCATCCATTGCAGGAGTTACCAAGGTCGATATCGCTGGCCCCGGTTTTATCAACATTACGTTAGATCGCGCCAATCAAGCAGAACTTGTGCGCACCATTCTTACCAATAGATATGAATACGGCCGAGGAGTCGCGCTCGCAGGTGTACAGATCAACCTCGAATTTATTAGCGCCAACCCAACGGGTCCGTTGCATTTAGGACATACGCGGTGGGCGGCAGTTGGTGATTCACTCGGTCGGGTTCTGAGCGCCGCAGGTGCGCAGGTCACACGCGAGTTCTATATCAATGATCGCGGTCGCCAGATGGATCTCTTTGGTCAATCGGTACAGGCGGCTGCGCAAGGTACGCCAATACCTAAAGATGGGTACCAAGGAAATTACATTGCAGATCTTGCTAAGGAAGTTGTTGCAGAGAATCCAAAAATTACAACGAGTGAAGAGTTTCGCGAAGCTGCCTACAAAGTTCAATTAGCTGCGCAGCAGAAAGTTCTGGAAACTTTTCAGACTCATTTCGATGTCTGGTTCTCTGAGCGCTCGCTCCACGAATCTGGTGCAGTCGAACATGCTGTCGAGAAACTTCGCGCACAGGGCCATGTCTTTGAATTAGATGGCGCAGTGTGGCTTCGCACAACCGATTTCGGTGACGATAAAGATCGCGTCATTCTCAAAGAAGATGGCGACCTCACATACTTCGCATCAGATACTGCTTATTACATCAATAAGCGCGAACGCGGCGCCGATATCTGTATCTATATGTTGGGCGCAGATCACCATGGATATATCCATCGCCTCAAAGCCACTGCTGCATGTGCCGGCGATGATGCTAATTACAACGTGGAAATCATGATTGGGCAGTTGGTAAAGATCATGGAAGGCGGCGAGGAACTAAAGCTTTCCAAGCGCGCTGGAACAATTATTACTCTCGAAGAGTTGGTTGAAAAAGTTGGCGTTGATGCTGCGCGCTACACACTTATTCGCTACCCCGTTGATACTCCGATGGTGATGGATATAGATGTACTTCGCCGCAATACCAATGAGAACCCTGTCTACTACGTGCAATATGCGCATGCCCGTATCGCCGGCGTGCTTCGCAATTCGCAGGAACTCGGTATTTCATCCGACTTAACGTCATTCGATTCAGCGCACCTGACGCATGATCGCGAAAATGAACTTCTTGGTTCTTTAGCTGAATATCCACGCGTCGTTGCAAGCGCTGCACAATTTCGCGAACCGCACCGCGTCGCTCGCTATCTTGAAGAGTTGGCTGGGGTTTATCACGGCTTCTATGCAGATTGTCGCATTATTCCATTGGGCGACGAACCCATTGCACCGATTCATTCAGCACGTGCTGCGCTCTGCGCTGCAACAATGCAGGTACTTGCAAATGGCCTTGACCTCCTAGGTGTATCTGCACCGGATCGGATGTAACGATGGCAACGAATATGTGGTCAAAGAACTCAACTCTTACAGGCGGAACACTCAACCTTTCAGGAATTCCTGCTGCGCGGTTAGCGAAAGAGTTTGGAACACCAACATTCTTCCTCGACGAGGATGCCTATCGTTCGCGCGCAATCGCCTGGCGCGATGGCTTAGACTCTCAATTTGGCACACACGCTGGAACTATCTACTACGCAGCGAAATCATTTATTTGTACCGCTGTTGCACAATGGATTGCAGATATCGGCATCGGAATCGATGTCTGCACTGGGGGAGAACTTGCCGCTGCGCTAGCGGGAGGAATTAACCCTGCCAAGATTGAATTTCATGGCAACAATAAATCAGTTGCTGAGATTGATCGCGCAGTATCAGTTGGTGTAAAGACAATTGTGATGGATTCGCTCTTTGAGATTGAACGCGTTGCAGCAGCCGCGAAGAAGCACGGAGTTCGTCAATCAGTGATGCTCCGCCTTACTCCCGGAATCGAAGCGCATACCCACGAGAAGATTTCGACTGCACATGAAGATGTGAAATTTGGTTTCTCGATTGCATCAGGGGCAGCGTGGGCTGCCGTCGAGGCGCTAGCTGACCATCCGCAACTCGAACTGCGCGGTGTTCATTGCCACATCGGTTCGCAGATCTTTGGCGCAGAAGCCCATGAGATTGCAACAGATCGACTTCTTGGTTTTATGGCGAAATATCGCGATGCCTACGGCACACAACTTCCTGAACTCGATCTCGGTGGTGGCTTCGGAATTGCCTATATCAATGGCGATGTCACAGTTGAACCAGCTGATGTTCTTCCAGCAATTCATGCCGCAGTAAAGAAGGCATGTGCTACCTACAACCTTGATATTCCAGTTGTATCCCTCGAACCAGGTCGCAACATTGTTGGACCAGCGATGTTTACCTTGTATGAAGTGGGAACGGTTAAAGATGTTGTCATCGAAGGCGGAAAGGTACGAAAGTACGTCTCTGTCGATGGCGGTATGAGCGATAACGCACGCACTGCAATCTATGACGCCGAATACACCGCAGTGATTGCTCAACGTGCATCAGCCGCACCCCTTGCCTTGACACGTGTTGTTGGAAAACATTGCGAAACAGGGGACATTCTTATTAATGAAATTCAATTGCCTTCTGATATTGCCCCGGGGGATCTTCTTGCGACTCCAGCAACAGGTGCATATGGCCGCAGTATGGCGAGCAATTACAACCATGTCCCACGACCACCAGTTGTTGCAGTAAAAGATGGAAAAGCCCGCGTAATTGTCCGTCGTGAAAATGAGGCAGACCTGCTCTCACTTGATGTGAAAGAATAGGTTTATGAGCCCCGCAGATAAACCAGTTCGCGTTGGCATGCTCGGCTGCGGCGTTGTCGGAAGCCAGGTAGCCCGCTTACTCCTCGAAGATACAGCCGAACTCTCTACTCGCGCCGGTGTGAAGATTGAACTCACTCGCATTGCAGTGCGCACTCTCAAGGATTATCCAGGTCTTAACCCCGCGCTCTTTACAACCGATCCATTTTCTATCGTCAACGATCCAGATATCGATTTGATCGTTGAAGTGATGGGTGGCATCGAACCTGCTCGCGAACTTGCGATGACAGCGATTAATAACCGCAAATCTATTGTGACTGCCAACAAGGCGCTCCTTGCTAGCCATGGCGCAGATTTATTTACTGCAGCCTATGCAAAGGGTGAAGATATTTACTATGAGGCAGCTGTTGCAGGTGCAATTCCAATTATTCGTCCGCTGCGCGATTCACTCGCGGGTGACTTCGTTACTCGTTTGATGGGAATCGTCAACGGTACAACAAATTACATTCTTACCAAGATGCATGAAGATAATCGCGAATTTGATGATGTCCTCAAAGAAGCACAGGCACTTGGCTTTGCCGAAGCAGATCCAACAGCAGATATTGAAGGATTTGATGCAGCCGCCAAGGCAGCAATTCTTTCCGGGCTTGCATTTCATACACGCGTAACTGTCGATGACGTCTATCGCGAAGGTATTTCAAAGATCACTCTTGAAGATGTATCTATTGCTAAATCAATGGATCACGTTATTAAGTTACTGGCGATCGCAGAGTTGACACCAGCAGATGAAATTTCAGTACGCGTGCACCCAGTGATGATTGATAAGAGCCACCCGCTTGCCTCAGTTCGTGATGCCTTTAACGCAGTCTTTATTGAAGCAGAGTCTGCGGGGCCTTTGATGTTCTACGGTCGTGGTGCTGGGGGACAACCAACTGCATCTGCAATCCTGGGTGACATCGTTGCGGTCTCTCGCCACATTGCGCTGAATTCGATTGGCCAACGCGAAACAGATTATGCAGATCGCGATATCGCACCTATTGAAACAACAAAGACAAAGTTCCTGATTCGCCTAGAAGTAGAAGATAAATCAGGTGTTCTCGCTGCAATTGCAAAGGTATTTGCTGATCAAGGCGTATCAATTCAGACTGTTGATCAAAATGGCCGCCATCAAGATGCTGAACTGATCATCGTTACCCACCGCGCAACAGAAGGCGAACTTAAGGCAACCGTGGAGGCGCTGAAGAAGATGCCGATGGTCACAAAGATTTCTAGCGTTATCCGCGTAGAAGGTGCGATTTCGTAATGGGTATCTTCTCCAAAAAAACTGGTGCGCATCAATGGCGCGGAGTAATCGAGGAATATCGCGATCGCTTGCCTGTTTCTGCCAAGACACCAGTCATCACATTGCGCGAAGGTGGAACACCTCTCATCTATGCATGTGTAATTTCGGAAATGCTGGGTAATAATGTCTGGGTAAAGTTTGAAGGAATTAATCCAACTGGTTCATTTAAAGATCGCGGTATGACAATGGCGATCTCAAAAGCTGCTGAAGATGGCGCAAAGGCAGTTATCTGCGCATCTACAGGAAATACATCTGCGGCAGCTGCTGCTTATGCAGTCAAAGCTGGAATGATTCCGGCAGTTCTTATTCCGGAAGGCAAGATTGCCTTGGGTAAATTGGCGCAAGCAGTTGTGCATGGCGCAAAGTTGCTGCAGGTTGATGGAAACTTTGATGATTGTTTAGTACTTGCCCGCGATCTATCTGAGCACTATCCAGTCTCGCTAGTTAACTCTGTCAATCCATATCGCATCGAAGGTCAGAAAACTGCAGCCTTTGAAGTTGTCGACATGCTGGGTGATGCACCCGATATTCACGCTATGCCTGTCGGTAATGCTGGAAATATCACCGCATATTGGAAGGGTTATAACGAATACCGCAAGGATAAAATTTCGAAGCAGTTGCCTCAGATGTGGGGATTTCAAGCAGCAGGTGCTGCACCTCTTGTGACAGGTAAGCCCGTTGCAAAGCCCGAGACAATTGCAACTGCGATTCGTATTGGAAATCCCGCTTCATGGGATCAAGCGATTGCTGCGCGCGATGAGTCAGGTGGACTTATTGATTCAGTAACAGATGAAGAAATTCTTGCTGCCTATCACTTACTTGCATCCCGTGAAGGAATCTTCTGCGAACCATCATCTGCAGCTGGCCTTGCTGGGCTTATCAAATATAAGAACGCTGGCAAGCTACCGAAAGATAAGACAATCGTTATTACATGTACTGGTAATGGCTTGAAAGATATTCCGTGGGCGCTCGAGGGTGCATCAGATCCTGTAGTCGTCCCCGTTAATGCAGATGCTGCAGCTAAAGCTCTTGGCTTAGTGAAGAACTAGCGAAACAATTGCGCCATGGCCAAACCAACATTTAAAGCCAACCCTATTCAGGTTCAGGTGCCTGCAACTTCTGCAAACCTCGGACCTGGCTTTGATTCATTTGGTCTAGCTTTTGGAATGTATGACCGTTACGTTGCACAAATTCTTGATGAAGGTGGCCTTGACATTGATGTAACAGGTGAAGGCGCCGATGAAGTTCCACGCACCGATAAGAACTTACTTGTAAAGGCGATGTATAAAGGTTTTGATTATCTTGGCGGAAGACCAAAAGGTCTCGCTGTTCGCGCTCTTAATGTGATTCCTCATGGACGTGGGCTTGGCTCTTCAGCATCGGCGATTATTGGTGGACTTGTGCTTGCACGTTCACTTGTACTCACTGGCACAGACAAGATGAGCGATGAAACACTTCTTAATCTTGCGAATGAGATGGAAGGCCACCCTGACAATGTTGCGGCCGCCCTCTTTGGTGGAGCCACAATTGCGTGGCAAGATCTTGAAAAAGGTAAAGCAGTCGCCCATGCAATTCACTTGCCTGTCGACCCACGTATCAAAGTGATGGCATTTATCCCATCAACAGCGCTTGCAACAAAGAAGGCACGCACAATGTTGCCTGATTCGATTCCCTTTGCGGATGCACAACGCAATAGCGTCAATGCAGCGCTCATGACACAAGCAATTACGATTCGACCAGATTTACTCTTTGCGGCAACTGAAGATTTCTTGCATCAGTCATATCGACAAGAAGCGATGCCCGCATCCTTTGCGCTGATGACAATGCTACGTGCCGCCGGATTGGCAGCTTTTGTATCGGGAGCAGGTCCCACTGTTCTTGCACTTCATACTGAGGGTGATGACGAAACCACACAGCTTTCACGCGCAGGTGGAGCTAAATTTGAGGGTAAATCTCTCGAAATTGCTAGCCGTGGAGCCACCCTGCTATAGTTTTGTCATCAGTTCATGCCCCGTAAGTTAAGGGTCAACAAAGAAGAATTGATAAATCCAAGTAGTAAAAATCAAGAACATAAATCCCAGGGCTTTACTCATATGGTCAGCCCCAAAGTGAAAAGAAATACATGACAACAACAGAACCAGTTCGCTCTAGCAGTCCTGAGCTTTCCAGCATGACCCTTCCTAAGTTAAAGGAAGTTGCGTCGCAGCTCGGTATCGATGGTGCAACAAAGCTTAAGAAGGATGATCTCGTTACAGCTATCGCAGATCTCCAGGCATCAAATCGCGAAGCGGCAAAGGCTGAGCGCGAAGCGCGCCGCGAAGCGCGCAACGCTAAGAAGAGCAACCGAGACAGTGCTAATTCAGATCGCAAGAATTCAGATAACGCATCCGATGAGGGCGACGATGAAGAAGATTCATCAGATAACGGTCCATCACCAGATCGCAATAGCAATGATCGCGATGACCGTGGTGGCCGCAATCGTGGACGTGACCGCAATCGTGGACGTGACCGCGCAGGCCGTGATCGTGGAAACCGCGAAGAGCGCGAGCCAGTCATCGGTGAAGATGATGTTTTGGTCCCAGTCGGTGGCCTCGTCGACATCATGGATAACTACTCATTTATTCGTACAGGTGGATACCTTCCTGGCCCTAACGATGTCTATGTTTCCCAGGGACAGGTACGTAAGTACGGTCTTCGTAAGGGCGATGTTGTGACAGGTCAGGTTCGCCAAGCGCGCGAAGGCGAGACTCGTCAGAAGTACAACCCACTTATTACCCTTGAAACAATCAACGGAATGCCATTTGAAGAAGCACGTGGACGTGTTGAATTTGGAAAGCTCGTTCCTCTCTATCCGCAAGAGCGTCTACGCCTTGAGACAGAGCCAAATATTCTGACAACTCGCGTCATCGATTTAATTGCACCTATTGGCAAAGGCCAGCGCGGACTTATCGTTTCGCCTCCGAAGGCTGGTAAGACAATGGTCTTGCAAGCGATTGCCAACGCAATCACCACTAATAACCCTGAGTGTCACTTGATGGTTGTTCTCGTTGACGAGCGTCCAGAAGAAGTGACCGATATGCAGCGCAGCGTGAAGGGTGAAGTCATCGCTTCAACTTTCGACCGTCCTGCAGAAGATCACACAACAATTGCAGAGCTTGCAATCGAGCGCGCAAAGCGTCTGGTTGAAATGGGCCACGATGTAGTTGTTCTACTCGATTCGATTACTCGCTTAGGTCGCGCATATAACATCGCAGCTCCTGCATCAGGCCGCATCCTTTCTGGTGGTGTTGATTCAGCAGCTCTCTATCCACCTAAGAAGTTCTTCGGTGCAGCTCGTAACATTGAAGATGGCGGATCACTCACCATTCTTGCAACAGCACTTGTTGATACAGGATCTCGTATGGATGAAGTTATCTTCGAAGAGTTCAAGGGAACTGGAAATATGGAGCTCATCCTTGATCGCCGTATGGCTGATAAGCGCATCTTCCCTGCAGTCAATGTTGTTGCATCAGGTACACGTAAGGAAGAAATCCTTATGGGAGCTGAAGAACTCAATATTGTCTGGAAGCTTCGTCGCGTGCTTCATGCACTCGAACCACAAGCAGCTCTTGAACTGTTGCTAGAGAAGATGAAGGGCACTAAGTCCAACGTCGAATTCTTAATGCAGATCCAGAAGACAACGTCAGGACCGGATGACAGCAAGTAATTCAGATTAAGAAGCAACTCACAGAAGCTTCACAAAGAGCCCCGTTCACATGTTGAGCGGGGCTCCTTGCATTCCACGTGTCACCACGGTTGAATCACAGGCATTACACAAGCGCCGTGCGCATACTTTCCTCATAAGAGCTAGTTGAGAAATTAGGTAAGGGAGCAGAAAATGAATTACATTTCACCAAAGAACGTTGCACTATTGGTTGCAGCAGGTTTGCTAGCGAGCACTGGAACAGCGGTCGCTGCAGGTACTGCAACTCCAGCCCCAACTGCGACTGCAAAGGCTCATACACCGAACCCAGCTGTTGCAACATATCGCGCGGGCCATAAAGCGGCCGACGATGCACTGAGAGCTGCGCACACAACTGCAAAGGCAGCACTTGATGCAGCAGTTGCAGCTGCAACAACTCCAGAAGCAAAGAAGGCTGCACATGAAACATTTAAAGCTGCAATGACAGCTGCACGGGCAACTCACACTGCTGCAATTGCAGCTCTTGGAGCAAAGCCAACTCCACCAGTCAAGGCAAGTAAGTAAATTTCATAAGACGGGTACTAGGAGACCGCAGAATCCCGCGTGGATTTTGCGGTTTTCTTCTTTTGCGAGAGTATTAGCGCCTATTGCCACACCTTATGGCGATGACCTGGTTCACCAGCTGCGGCTGGACCCAGACTCAAGAAAAGGAAATGAAAATGAAGAAAGATATCCACCCAGAGTACAAAGAGACCCAAGTAACGTGTGGTTGCGGTGAAAAGTTTGTAACCCGCTCAACAGTTGCCAGCGGTTCAATCTATGTTGAAGTCTGTTCAGTCTGCCACCCGTTCTACACAGGTAAGCAGCGCATCCTCGATACAGGTGGACGCGTCGCTAAGTTCGAAGAGCGCTTCGGAAAAAAAGAAGCTAAGTAGCTTTCTAACGAGACCGCATCGCAGCCGAAAGGTTGCGGCGCGGTCTTTTTATTTCTCCGCACTATCTGTCAATGCAGCAACTAGAGAAGAAGGGATGAAGTCATATGGCCAACGATCGCTTTGCATCTGCTCATGAAATGGTGCGTGAATATCAAGAGCTTGAGTTGAAGATGGCTGATCCTTCTATCCACGAAGATCAGGGCAATGCGCGCAAGCTTGGGCGCCGCTATGCCCAGTTGGGTCCGGTTGTTGCAGGATTTAATGCCTGGAAGAGCGCCGCAGATGATTTAGAGGCTGCGAAAGAGATGGCGCTAGAAGATGCATCTTTCGCATCTGAAATTCCTGCGATGGAAGTGGCCGTAGAGGCAGCGGCTGAAAAGTTGGAAGAGTTACTTCTTCCACGCGATCCCAACGATGATCGTGATGTGATTATTGAAGTAAAAGCTGGTGCAGGTGGAGATGAATCCGCCCTCTTTGCTGGCGATTTGGTGCGCATGTATCAGCGTTACGCAGAAAAGCGTGGATGGAAGATAGAAATCATTGATATGACTGAATCCGAACTTGGTGGATATAAAGATATTTCCATGGCTGTGAAATCAAAGGGCACGCCAGAACCTGGAACTACTCCATATGCGCGACTTAAATTTGAAGGTGGCGTGCACCGTGTGCAGCGCGTTCCTGAAACTGAAAGCCAAGGACGTATTCATACATCTGCAGCTGGCGTGCTGGTATTGCCTGAAGCAGAAGAAGTAGATGTTGAACTCAATATGAATGATGTGCGCGTTGATGTCTATCGCTCATCAGGTCCTGGTGGGCAATCCGTTAACACCACTGACTCTGCAGTGCGATTAACCCACGTTCCAACGGGCATTGTTGTCTCGTGTCAGAACGAGAAGTCACAGCTGCAAAATAAGGAATCTGCGCTGCGTATTCTGCGCGCACGATTGCTCGCAGATGCTCAAGAGAAGGCAGAAGCAGTTGCGATGGCAGAACGTAAGAGCCAGGTGCGAACAGTCGATCGCTCAGAGCGCATCCGTACCTACAACTATCCGGAAAACCGTTTGAGTGATCACCGCGTGAATTACAAGGCCAATAACTTAGATGCAGTGCTCAATGGCGAGCTCGATGAAGTTGTTCAGGCACTTCTTGATGCAGACCGCGCTGCAAAGCTTTCATCAACAAACTAAGGCAGATATGGAACTCACCTTTAAAGAATTTTTACAGGGCGGGAAAGAACAGCTTTCAAATGCCGGCTTTGCCGAAATTGAAGCAGAACTTCTCCTTGCACATACCCTCGGAATCTCGCGGATGGATCTGCATAATCCACTCACTGTAGAAAATGCATTATCGGAAATCGGAGACATGGCAGTTGTGGAAGAGACTTTCTGGAAATTACTCGATCGCAGATGCGCCCACGAACCGCTGCAATATCTCACTGGGGTTGCGTACTTTCGCCATCTCGAAGTAAAAGTTGGCCCAGGTGTACTGGTGCCAAGACCTGAAAGTGAATTACTTGTCGAAGCAGTGCTGACCCACATTGAAACGCTCAGTGGCGCAGTAAGTGTTGTCGATCTTGGTTCTGGCTCTGGAGCGCTTGCACTAGCGATTGCAACAGAGGCGCCCCGGACTCATGTCATTGCCGTAGAGAAGAGCCCTGAAGCGATTATCTGGCTGAGAGAGAATGTTTCATTTATCAATGAGAAAGTTCGAATCCTGGAAAGCGATGTCGCAACTGCGCTCGTTGATGTCCAGTGCGATGTAGTGATTGCAAACCCTCCCTATGTTCCGGACTCAGAAGAACTTCCTAAGGATGTCGCCGCGCACGAACCTGCGATTGCGCTCTTTGGCGGAGTAGATGGCATGAAAGTTCCCCGTTTATTCATCTCTACCGCCAGCCGTTTACTTAAAACTGGTGGATTCTTGGCAATCGAACATCATGAATCACAAGGAGATCAGATAGCAGGTGTACTCAGCGATGATTTCATGGATATTCTTCTGCATCACGATTTAACCGGACGTCCACGATTTACAACTGCGGTGAGGAGATAACGATGGCACCACGCGTTGATCTCAAGCAGGGTGAGATGAAGAAGCATGTCACTCGTGCACTCAAAGCAGTTCGTGATGGTTATGTCATCGTCGCACCACTTGAACATGGTTACGTTTATATTGCTGATGCTTTTTCTCCTACAGCAGTAGGTGCGTTGCATCGTCTGCGTGGTGATGAAGTTGGAGTTGTTGCCCAAATTCTTGCTTATAGTTTGGACACAGTGAAAGGAATTTCGCGCGCAGTACCGACAGAGACGCAGAATCTCTGTAATGAATTTTGGCCAGGGTTATTGTCAATCACTCTCAAACCAAGTCGTTCTCTGACATGGGATCTCGGCGATGCACGCGAGCTCGATCAATTTAATGTGCGCGTTCCCAAATCACGTTTTCTCCGCGCGCTGTTAAAAGAATCTGGCCCACTCGCAGTTGCCAGCGCTTCCATGGCAGGTGAGGCTCCTATGCAAAAAATTGTGCGCTCCTCTGTGAAAGAGTGGGATGTCGCTCTGGTCTTCGATAATGGGCCGCTGAAATCAGGACCTCTCTCAACTGTTGTTGAGGCTGATGAAAGCGGGATTCGCCTCGTGCGGGAAGGTGCAATTTCACTGGCTGAGATGACGAAGGTCGCACCAGGAATATCGCTGCCGTAAAAAGCAAAATAAGCCCTGAACTATTAGGCTGGCGCCATGTCCGAAACTTTCTATGGCCCAGATTTCAACCTTCTCTCCAAGCAAGATCCAGATATTGCAGCGGTGCTACTTTCAGAACTTAAGCGCCAACAGACAAATCTGCAGCTGATTGCATCAGAGAACTTCACGTCGCGTGCAGTGCTCGCCACCATGGGTTCAACTCTGTCCAATAAGTATGCCGAAGGTTATCCAGGAAAGCGTTACTACGGCGGATGCGAAGAAGTAGATAAGGCAGAAATCATTGCTATCGATCGCGCGAAGTCTCTCTTTGGTGCAGAGCATGCAAATGTGCAGCCGCACTCAGGAGCAAGTGCAAACGTTGCTCTCTATCAAGCATTTACCAAGCCAGGCGATACCGTCCTTGCGATGTCACTTCCACATGGTGGCCACCTGACACATGGTTCAAAGGTCAACTTCTCCGGTAAGTGGTTCAACGTCGTTTCATACGGTGTGCGCCAGGAAGATGAACTCATTGATTATGACGAGCTCCGCAATCTTGCGATTACCAATAAGCCAAAGATGATTTGCTCCGGTGCAACGGCGTATCCATCACTGATTGATTTTGAAAAAGTTCGCGCCATCTGCGATGAAGTTGGCGCAATTATGTGGGTGGATGCGGCTCACTTCATCGGACTAGTTGCTGGTAAAGCAATCCCTTCACCGGTTCCGTATGCCGATGTCGTCTCATTTACAACACATAAAGTTCTACGTGGACCCCGTGGTGGCATGATTTTATCTAAGGCAGAACATGCAGCAGCGATTGATAAAGCGGTATTTCCTGGAATGCAGGGCGGACCAATCATGTCTGCAGTTGCAGGTAAGGCAGTTGCCCTCGCCGAGTGTGCAACACCGGCATATCAAAAGTATGCAAAGGATGTCATCGTCAATGCGCAGACACTTGCAGCAGCCCTTGAAACCGAGGGAATGCGTGCAGTATCCGGCGGCACTCAAACCCACCTCGCGCTGATCGATATTCGCTCAACTGGCGTTAACGGCAAGGTTGCTGACGAACGTTGCGGTGCTGCCGGAATTGTTCTCAATAAGAACTCAATTCCTTATGATCCAGAGGCTCCTTCTGTTACTTCAGGTATTCGCGTCGGAACACCGGCAACAACGACACAAGGAATGGGAATTTCTGAGATGGGAACCATCGCATCTCTGATTGCTCGTGCAATTAAAACTGATGATGCCAGCAAACATGCGGCGATTAAATCAGAAGTTCACGAACTCACTGCACGTTTTCCTATCTATCAGGCGTAACGAAGACATCTCTTAGATGCGCGAGTACTTAGTCACGCTGCTCTTGGCGGCAGCGCTCTGCTATCTCGTGACTCCCTTTGTACGCATCTGGGCGCTGAAGTTCGGCGCAGTGGCGCAGATTCGTACCCGTGATATTCATACGACTCCAACCCCGCGTTGGGGCGGCCTTGCGATGTGGATTGCGATGGCTCTCACCTTTGCCATCGTCAACCACTTGTCTCTTGTAGGAAAATCTTTTGGTCGCGAGTCACTAGGAATTTTTCTTGCCGCAACACTTCTGGTCGCCATGGGACTCATTGATGATCGCTTCGAACTTGATGCTCTGACAAAACTGGCTGGACAAGCACTTGCGGCAGGAATCTTGCTGCTCTTTGGTATTCAAGTTCTCTGGCTTCCAATTAATGGAGTCATCACTCTTCCGCCAAGTATTGGCCAACTTGTCACGGTCATGATTGTGCTCGTCACTATCAACGCAGTGAACTTCATTGATGGACTCGATGGTTTAGCCGCTGGCATCGTTGCAATCTCAGGTGCAGCGTTCTTCGCCTTTGCCTATTTGTTAGCCGTGATTTATGGCTTCAATCGCGCGGGCGCACCTTCTCTGATTACCGCAGTAATTATCGGTGTCTGTATTGGCTTTCTGCCACATAATGCACATCCGGCGAAGATATTTATGGGTGACTCAGGCTCGATGTTCTTAGGGCTCTTGCTGGCAGCATCTGCCATTACCTTGACGGGTCAGATTGACCCCAATGCCATCTCTGCTGAAAAACTTGGACCGACTCTTCTTCCCTTAATGCTTCCCTTGGCAGTTCTGGCAATCCCACTTATTGATTTATTCTCAGCAATTTTCAGGCGACTACGCGCGGGCCAATCGCCCTTTAGTTCAGATAAAGAACATATGCATCACAGAATTCTGCGTGCAGGTAACACTCATCTGCGCACAACGCTGATCATGTATTCGTGGACAGCTACGATTGCATTTCCAGTAGTTGTTTCAGCTTTTACACCATTGTGGATAGCTGCCATGACAGCAGGAGTAATGCTTGCAGGTACGATCTTCTTCTCACGAAATGGCGTTCATACATATGACACAGCAAACAAGTAACGAGGAACAACTTCTGCGTGGCGCACTAGTTCCAACTTTTATCGTTGGCGTTATTGCAATCGGTACTTTCGGATTTCTCAAAGGTCTCTCAGGGCTCAGCGGTGCACTTCTTGCGCAAGCTGTTGTTCTTATCTACTTCTTGGTCCATATCTTTATCTCAAAAATTTCACGCAATCTCGATCCCATGAGCACAATGGCGCTTGCGATGTTTTCGTACTTTGCTAAATTCCTCCTCCTGGGCGCTTTCTTGTGGGCCTTAACCAAATACACCTCGCGCACCTCGATAGATCGCACCAGCTTCGGAGTAAGCGCCATCGCTCTTACCTTTGCTTGGTTGGGCGGCGAAATCGCTAGTTATTTAAAGTTGAAAACTCATCTACCATTACCCCATGACCCACGAACCAAGTAATCGTCGCGAAGAGAATGCGCTCTGGTCGATCTTCGGCTATCTCGTATCAGGACTGCTCTTCTGGGGCGGGGTCGGCTGGGCCGTAGACCATTTTCTCCACCATAAGTACTTCACCTTGGTTGGCCTCTTGGTCGGCATGGGCGGGGCGCTCTATCTCGTCTGGTTACGGTTCGGTCGAGAGTAAAACGCCCCAAAGAAAATGGACCATGGGGAAGTGACCAGACCCACGCGTGACCCGCTTCCCTTGGATTTCACAGGTAGCTGCTTTTCCACATAAGGTTGCCCTGCTTTGAGCGCTTCCCCAGCGTTTGGCTTATAACCCATGATTTCTTGAAGGAGTGTGTGTGCGCGCGTTAGCCAACTTACACGCAGCAGGTGCTGGATTCGTCCCACCAAGCACCAATGACTTCAACCTCCCACCAATTTTCAATTCAGTTGCATGGCTTACCAAGCCTGTAGTGCTCGTTTTTCTCTCAGTAATCGTTGTATCAACCTTCTTCCTTCTCTCATCACGTAAGGCAGCAGTTGTCCCATCAAGGCTGCAATTTGCGGGAGAGAGCGTTTATGCATTTGTGCGTAATGATTTAGCTCGCGATGTTATCG
>Ga0194061_1001128_pt1 | contig 16024 bp, 13 predicted proteins | sample SepL2221m_MetaG_FD_163423 | JGI IMG/M metagenome (GOLD analysis project Ga0194061, IMG submission 163423) | Anoxic zone freshwater microbial communities from boreal shield lake in IISD Experimental Lakes Area, Ontario, Canada - Sep2016-L224-21m | ecosystem: Environmental > Aquatic > Freshwater >... | reverse complement strand
TGGGGGGGGTACCTAAAATTTACAGAATAAAAAAAATGACATTATCTTCACAATCCCTACTTATCTAGGGATCGTAGCTCTTGTATAAATTTGTACAGCACAAGTGCGTCATTCATTTGTATAAATGGTTTGGAGGCCTTGAACGCAGTTTCAATGCGTTCAAGGACTTCTAGTAATTCAGGAGTCATGTTATCCTTTAAATCTTTTAGATTGTCGTTTAGCTTGTGCCTGCCCAAATGTTAAACCATCTTGTATTTTAATAAACTGAGGTATCCTATTAGAGACAATCCCAATCTTATTTGTTGGCAAGGCGATTGCAAGTAAATCATTAGCACCTTGATCCATGTAACCAGCGTCTAAAAGTGCTTGTTCTGTAGGGAAAACATCACAGTGCCTGTCGTTCTCCTTGTCAATTAGGTGATCTTCCCTGCCACCCATAGAAAACAAGTACCTGAAGTTGTGTGGTATTTCACGCTGGAATCTTTTAAAACGGCTAACCTCTTTTGTGTATGCGTAGAATGTGACTTGCTCATGAAGCAAAGCTATATCAATCCACGACTGTAGGTAGTCGTCTGAAAAGAAATCCCCTGCATCGTGTATCCTCAGGTATTGCAAGTTTTTCTTTTTGCGTATCTCCGCACTCATGTCAGTAAACCACTGAGATTGTTTAAAAATAAAGTGCTCCAAGTTAGCAAGGTGTTTAGCCTTCACCACTGGGAAAAGATAAGTGCCATTGCGTGCGTAGCACATCTTCGCACACACACCTGCATTAGGGCAGCAGTTGAACCAGCTACCATCTGACATTTTTACATTCCATGCAGGTATAGTCCAATTCCAAATTCCATCCTTACGCAGTTCAGAATTCTGTGTTAGTAACTTCATGACTTTAGCTCCTTGTTTACTTTGTTAATTCGTTCACCAATCCAACGCATAACAGGCACAGCCATAGAATTCCCTAGAGCTTTATACCTAGGGCCATCTGGACACAATTCGGCAGGTTTATTCTTCCACGCAATAGATGTGTAGTCGTCAGGAAATCCTTGTAACCTTTCACATTCACGGGGTGTAAGTCTTCTAACAGCCGTATTTTTAACAACCGTAGTTCCCGCAACGCCTGACGAAGTCAAGGCGTTGCTAGACTCAGTTTCATTCACATACAAACCACCATTGGGTCTGTCTTTCCTAGTGCCATTAGAATCACAGAATGTGATGTTGTAGGCAGCAGCAACTTGGTTGTCTCCCATATCACCCCTTAGTGTACCTGTCATCTCCGGTATAAACCTGCTAGGGCTACCTTCCCTAGCTGCGATTCCGGGTTCAAACGAGATAGACGCTAGCGGTGTGTCACCACGAACATTCGCACAATTCTTTGTTGTGAGTTGTGCTGTGTCGCTAAGTTGTGGGTTGTGGTGTTGCTTCATGTCGTAGGTGGCTATGTGTGGTGCTTCATGAAGACAGTTTAGGGTTGGGCACAGGTCGTAGCACACCTCTGCGTCACCCTGTCCTGAACTTCTACAAATAACACTCACAAGCTTACCTTCATGTGCGTACTGATCACTTACACCCTTAGGCCCATCAGCAGCAGCGAGTGCACCTGTGATAGGCGATGAGTATTCTATCTTGTAAGCACCGTCAACTATTTGTGAGTGGTCAACACCACGGTCGCCAAAGCCTCGTGTAATAGTTCCGGTAATTTCTTTCCTCTTTTCTCTGCTCGGCGTAGAATCCCTGCGCACGCTTTCGCACTCAAATAATACCTTGGAAGCACTTGTTGTGTCTCCAAGACATCCGACAACAAACACACGCTTGCGTCTTTGGGCGAGTCCGAACCATTGAGCGTCAAGCACTCTGTAGGCCCACCCATACCCCATGTTCCCCAACGATGTGATGAAGGTAGAAAAATCTTTTCCTCCGTTAGATGACAATACACCGGGGACATTTTCCCACACAACCCACTTAGGCCGTCTACTTTCAACGACTCTAAGGTAGGTAAGCATGATGTTTCCCCTGGGATCGTCCAATCCACCTCGCAAGCCTGCAATGCTGAAAGATTGGCAAGGTGTTCCTCCGACCAGAAGGTCAATTGTTGGGAGTTTCCATTTTTTGTGCTCATTGATGTCTCCATAATTCTTAACTTTAGGGTAATGGTGTTTTAAAACTTCACAAGGAAAAGGTTCTATTTCAGAAAAACCTGCGGGTTTCCACCCTAGGTTTTTCCAAGCAACAGATGCTGCTTCTATACCTGAACATACCGATAAATACCGCATTTTGACCCTCTTTTCTAATATAAATGAGGCTAAAAATCAACACTTGGTTATTATATGACATTTCAATAAAGTGTATAGCCTAAATTAGTATTGACTAATAGTCTACCAATGGTATCTTATAACTACCTTGATGTCTATTTCCCCATAGACTGGGTGCACCCAAAAGAGGCCCTCGCTGAAAAGCGGGGGTCCAAATATACATGGCTAATGATGATGTAATACCAGACCCGTTCGCACAGATACCACAAGAGCGTGGGTACGACTTTCCAGAAGCAGAGATGAAAGAAGGTCGTGTGCCTGGGGATGGCGGTCAACCACTACCACACTTCATGACATTCAGTCAAGTTGTGAATTGGGCATCACGCACATACCGTTACACATTCGATGAAGCACTTAGACACAGTGCAAAAAACACACTTGCGATGCGGCGTGACCCTGTGATCATGGAGTGCATACGGTCTAGACAAATGCCAACCGCACAATTGGGGTGGCACCTAGAGCCACAGAACCCAGAAGACACAGCACAGACAGAAGCAGCTAAAGAGTTAACGGATATCATTAAACAGACTCCAAGGCTCCAGCAACTTTTGATGCACCTATTAGAAGCAATGTTTTATGGTAGGTACGCTGTCCAGCTAAACTACGAGTGGGATTTCTCAACAAAGAAACGCCGTATGCTGGTTAAGGATTTTAAACCTATCAACGGTGACAAGCTTGTGTTCAGGTATTCAGGACAGGCTGGAATACTAGTGCACGCAACTTTTGACGGTACATGGGCTATTACGGATCGTGGAAGGGCACATTTTTTTGACCCTGCTGAACGAGAGCAACTAATCATACACAAGCACGAACCAGAAGACGCTGACTTCTATGAAGGCGAGCTAGCTGGTGGTATTCATGGTGTAGGTATCCGCAGTAAGATTTACTGGCTGTGGTATCTAAGGTCACAAGTTTTGACCTTTCTGATGGACTACCTTGAACGAATTGGTGCAGGTGGACTCACTGTGTACTACTTCGAGGCTGGTAACCCACAATCCTTAGCAGAAGTTAAGCAGTGTGCTGAGGAGCAAATGCGGAACAACACAATCCTATTCCCAAGATACCGTGACAACTCAACTGCGGGTCCGGGGATAGAGAGAATTGACCCATCACCCGCTGGTGCACAGCTATTGTACGACCTTATTACGGCCTATTTTGATCAACAGATCAGAAGGTTCATAAAGGGTGCCGATGACAATGAAATGACCTCAGGAGAGGCAGAGGAGATCGGCGATACGCACTCTAGGATGGTGCGATACGATGCGATGAACCTACAAGACACACTGACGGAAGAACTTGTTGCGACTCTTCAGAAATACAACTTCCCCGGACTACCACAGATACGGTGGAAATTCGATATTGATAAACCTAATGCTGCTGAAACACTCACAGCAGCACAAGCGTTTTATCAGATGGGTGGTACTTTAGATGAAGATGAACTTAGGGCTATTTTAGGCTTGAGCCGACCACAACCCGGTCATGCGATACTAGCCCAAAACATGCCGCTAAACCCGTCCACAATGGGTAGCCAGCCAACAGGTGTGCCTCAACAAGGGCAACCAGGGCCTATACCTGAACAAGGTGCAGAAGCGGCTCAACCTACACCGGACGGGGCACAAGGTGCGGGGGCATAAAGCCCCCCGCCCTTGTGTGTAATTTTAACAAAGGAGTTTAGATATGCACGGCGACAATATTAGAAAAGCTATTAAAAAAGCCCAACATGGAAATGAAGTTAGAAAAGGTGTAAATGAGTATGGTAAAACTGCGTGGAATAGTTGGATGAAAAAAGAATACCCTATGGAGAATGCTATGAAGACTGATAAGAACACGAAGCATGTAAAGAAATCTGGTGCAACACCTGGAGAAACTGTTAAAAGAGTTAAAGATAAACAAAATAAAAAGAATGCATTAACTCAAGGAAGAAACGACCATAAAAAAGTAACAGGTGGTGAACCTAATGAGGATGCAAATATACAACCATTTGGCTCTAGAGATAAATCACTTGGTGGTAAAAAAAGATTTGGTGCAGGTATGGGCGGCGGTTCTGAACCTTCAGGCACAAACACTCATATATCTAAAGATAAATTTACAAGGCGACCTGATGGTTCAATGCCTAATTGCTAACAACTAAGGAAAATACAATGCCGATAGATCCACGCAGTGAAGCAGTACAACACGCAGAACAAGAAGCAGCTATGCAAGCTATTAAAAGTGGTAATGGTGGGCCATCTAGGGTTAACACTATTCCTGCCAAACCTATAAATATTAATAAAGACAGACAAGATAGAGCAACTGCTTATAATGAATTTAAAGGATATTCAAAGCCTGGCACTCCAGCAGTAGCGGATATACCGGAAAGAAAAGATTTTTTTGGTAATGTTATTCAAAAATATGTACCTGGAAAACCTGCGGGTGCCCCAATTTTAGGTCCGGGGGCTATAACAGGCGAACACCTTGCACAAGGTAATTCGCACTACCACCTATCAGGGCCTCAAGCTGCGGCTAATGTGACTAATTACGGAAACAAATTTGGTAACCAACACGGTAACGCTGAAAATGTAAGTAGAATTCAAGGACCCCCTAAAGATTTAATGACTCCACAAGGAAACCCTAATCAAGATTGGGAAAGAAACCGTTCTACAAATCCTGACGACATTCACGCAGAAGCAGTTCGAGCACAACAAAGACACTACGAGGAGATGCGTAAAAAACACCCTGGATTTCTACCGCCTAACCCCATGCAAAATTATAAACCTGACCCTGTGCTAAACGATGCTAGGGGTAAAGGGATGATACGCCAAGACGGAAGTTTCAACTACGAGGCTATGGTTGCAGAAGGTCAAAACACAGGTAAAAGAATTCCAACTCGTCAGGAAGTACAAGCTGCAAATCAAGCTGGTGGACAAGTAGGTGTTCCAAACACCTCACAACCATCCGATGCCCTAACCCCACAACAGCACGCACAATTAAGAGAGTTTCAAGATAGAAATAATGCTAGAATGGCGGCGGAGGGTTCCACAAGAGCACCTGACGACTACACCAAACTTAGCCCACAACAACAGCTAGAGGTTTGGAGATTTAACCATGAGAGAGGCAACTTCCCTAGGCAAGCCAGACCACCACAAGGACAAGTACCTAGTCAAGTAAACCCTAACAAAGATGTTAATGACAGGCCTATCATAAAGCCTGAGTCTACACAACCAATTGCGTCACCTACACCTGCCCCAATACCTGCACAACAGCCAATTCAGGAAAAACCAATGGAAGAACCAGAACGCCCATACACGCCACCTAAATATTCACAATACAAACCACCTGTTGATAATCGACCACCCACTAAGCGAGAAGAGCTAGATGTAGATAAGGATAAGAATCAAGGGGCTATGGCACCTAAACCAGAGCCTAAGCCAGCCCCACCAAAAGCAGCGCCATCTCCTAAACCTATAGGGAACACTAAGGGTGGACCTAATCCAGGTAACATTAAAGTAAATAAAACGCAACAAGGTCCACCTAAAAGTTTAATGACACCGCAGGTAGCTAAACCAGAGCCAGAGACAGAAGAGGCACCTGTTGGTGGTAATTATGCAAACCAAGGGAATGGTAGGACTGCACGATTCCCAAGAGCACATAATTTAATTAGACCTAATAAAGATCCTATATTTACAAAGCCAGCCCCTAGCCCTATTACAACTACTATTAAGGCGGCTAATACGCCTGCACCAGTAGCCCAACAGCCAAAATTATTCCCAAGGTTAGGTCAAAGACTAAGAGGCAGGTAATATGCTTAATTACAACCCATTCATTAGGTTTGCTCGATTAGCCCGTGATGTCGCACGGATTAAGTTTGATAAAGATGCGGAAAAACCTAAACCATTAACAAAACCTAAACCATTAAAAAAACCTAAAGCAATACCTAAGCAAAAAGGGGAATTGTCCGATGCCCAAGTTAAAAAACAAAATGAGAAAGACGAAAAGGCTAGATTAATAGAATCAGATCCTGACAGATACGGCGGTAATCTTCGTGGTGGATGGTTTAGAGGAAATATAGCAGGTGTTATAAACAACCCTGACCACATTGGGGCACACGGTAGAACACTTACGGATGACGAAAGATCCTACCTTATAGAACAAGGTAACGCTCGTTTAGCAGCTAGGCCAGAAAGCACCAAAGGGAAGCCCGCAATGATGCACACATGGGGCAAATTTAAAGGACAAATAGTTGAACGAGAAAAACCAGTAAGGCGAACTTTTGCACAAGCTTTAGAAGTTCACCCTGACAAAAGAGATTCAGCAGAAAATGATGTTATTGAACAGATGACTAACGAGTATGCATTTTCACCACACGCTATCGGAAGAAACGAAAACCCTGCGGCGCCATCCTCACTACCACAAATAAAAAACATACCTGGGAATATAGACCGAGCGTTAGACAAACAATTAACTTTTGGACAAACGCTAGATCAATTCTCAGCTAGCGACAGTGGGTATTGGGCTGGTGCAGGTGTAGTTACAATACACGGAAAACAATACTTGCCAGGGCAAGGTATACCTAAGGCAGAGTTACGAAAATTAGAAACTGAGTACCCCCAAGAATATAAAAAGCTAATGTCTTTAGGCGACCACATGCCGGGGTCTTTAACACAAAACGAAAAAGCTGCAAAAATTATAGGAAATAGTAAAGCAAAGTTAGTACCAAAGGGAGATACAACATTTGCAAGACTTTTTACAACTGCCCCTAATATAGGAGATAATCCTGACTTTCAAAGAACCCCTGCTGAGTTAGATGAAGTTAAATTTAGGGAAGGTCTTATTGAACTTAGAAAAACAGATAACGATGAAAGAATAATTGATCAAATATCCCATTCAGACTTAGTAAGACTTCTTCCAGCAAACCATGTTGCTTTAAAAGTTCTGACTACTGATGACATGCGTATGACTTATAGGGCACTTGTTAATGGGGTTAAAGCTTACAACAGTGCACATTCCAACAACCTTAGAGTAGGTGCTTCTGCTATCGGGGTTACTAAAAGAAATTGGTATCGGGATAGTTCTAAAATGATTCACGCAATGTTTGGGCTACACGACAACGGGCACGACATAAACCACGAAGATAACACACCTATAGTTATTGCAAGAAAAGCACAGAATGAATTTAAAGAATGGGAAAAAAACCAAAGCAAGCCAAAAAGTGCTTTTTTAGAATCTGCTATAGATTCTGCTAGGTTTTCCGCTGTTTTAGCAGCAACATCGCCTGGGATTAGTGTAAAATCCAATCTAACTATAGCGTTACACGCTTGGGATGCTTGGGAAGAATATAAAGAATCAAACCCTCCAAAAGGCTTCACCTACGATAATTTTGTAGACTGGGTTGAAAAACACAAAGGTAGTGTAACTTTAGCTAAAGAAGAGGCGGAAGGTGAGGGTGAGGATGGTAAAGGAGCGGACACAAGAACACTTGCTGAATGGATAAGGCTTGCACCACTTGAAGAAAAAGTAAAAAGAGGCACAAAAAAAACCGAGGAGGTTGATACAAAAAAGGCATCTGTATACGGTGGATCTATTAAAAGTGCACTTATGGGAGATGAAAAAAAACTACTAGGCCTGAGCACTCCTTTATTTACAGGTGGGCCTAAAATAGAAAATTTTAGATTAGCTTGTTGGGGCCTTTCTGAAAAAGGTGTTCTTGATGTTTGGGAGTCTTACTCTCACGGGGTTCCACAAAATAAGTTTGGTCAAAAAATAAGCACTAAAAACGAAAACTTATATACGGATGCCGATTATAAATTCTTTGCTGCGGGTTTTAATGAACAGGCAGATTTACTTAACAAAATTCAAGTTGCCCCTGAGCACCCTGCAAGCCCGTACTACAATAGCACCGACTCCACAGCTAGTAAGAAGAATTGGGAGGCCGCTGATGTTCAGGCATCTGGTTGGTGCGGTCTAAAAGGTATTATTGAATACTCTGTGTTTAATCACATGACTTTAGACCAAGCTTTAGATAATATGACTGTTGGTGATATGGATAAAGTTGAGGAATTTTCAAACTTAGGATTGGAGATATTACATGGCACTTCCGATAAAGATTCCGGCCTTAAAGCCTTCATGGAAAACACGCAACGAAGGCACGCAAATTCAGCAGATGTTACTTCGTCTGTCAGTACGGGCGATAAGCAAACAAAGAGTCTTAAAGAACTCCTTGAAACCATAAAAAAAGGTGGAGTAGACAAAGACACAAAGATTATAAAATTAATACCTGAGGAATTAATAGGGCACGCACGGGCGTTTTTAAACCGGATGGCTGTGAATAGTGGATCAGGTGCAACCGCTGCATTTATGAGCCAAGCGGCTAAAAAATTAGAAAATGATAAAGCACTAGCACAGCTTAAAAAATTAGGACGGCGTTTAAAATTCGCACAGTTCGCACAGGCACCCGGTGGTATGACAGGAGCACCTGTTGCGACTAGAACCAACCAGCCGTTCTCCAACGCCGTGGCTAAATCTCCAGGTGGTAAGAACCTAGCACAAGGTGCACTTGGTAATCAGATTAATGCTAAGGGTGGTGTAGAAACCACTGCACAGAATGCAGTAGGTGATTGGCCTAACGGTTCTGAAGAATCAATCGTACACACAGCACCGCAGGGCACAGATCCAGCTAGATTAAAATACCTAGCAGCTTGGCACGGTATCTCAGGACAAAAAAAATCTGTACTTGTGTTCCATCCAAACTCACAAGGTCCAGACAGTTTGTACCACATCACACACCCTTCAACGGACATGGGCGAGGTGCGAGATTCACTAGTAGCAGCAGGTATAAACTACAAGACATTACTACCTGGAAAGACAAACACTAAAGTATTAGTGTACGACCCGAACAGAGGTATGAGAAACAATGTAGACCAATATGCTACAAATAATAACTTAAATGTAGTAGAAAACATTGGACAAGGTGAAATTGTAGGGCATAATGGTGATTGGAATAGCGCTGGTGCTCTACCGAAATCCAGACAAGCTTACACAAACATCATAGGTGAGTATGAGCAGAATAATAACAAGGCCGGGGCTACCAACAATACTAGTGGGGCACCCACCAATGGCACAAGCACCAGCACAGGGCAAGCCCAGCAACTATCCCGCAAAACCAAGGCCAAAATAAAATTTGATCGTAGTCGTAGGGTGTTAGAAGGTTTCCTGAGACAACACAACACACCTAATAAAGAACTACCAGCTGTTGGGGATTTACTAAGTCAGGATTTTCAAAATATAAAGCCAGAGCATCTATCAAAATACCAACAGTTGATTCCCGATGCTAGTTGGTCAGACATAGAAGGTGCGGTTAGCTCACTGCAAAATGATCCTAGTCTGTATGACGACATGACGAGTGAATCTAATAGAAGAGAGATGTACTGCAAAGAGCACGCAAGGACAGTACTTCAGAGCAGTGGTTTAAAAAAGTTAATTGATAGTCTTCAAGTGCAAAGTGTGATACCTGAACACGCACAACACTTGATTCAAGACGCTAAGGATGGAGATTACTTTTCCTTAGAGGCTATTAGTTCAGAGTTAGAACACAGTGTACCTTCACTGCGGGCTTTTGCAAAAGCCGCAGAGAAGGAATATAACAAAGCTGGAAAGGTATGGGATAAAATGCGAACAGCCCCACAACCACAAAAGTTTGCTAAGAAATCCGCACACGCAGCAAATCAGTATCGAGCAGGTGCACACGGTATTACATTCCGTGGTAGGAACTATAACGGCGGACAATTTGCACCACAGAATGACGGTGTTAAAAGGTTTGAAAAAGACTCCAACCTAACACACATGATTAAAAAACTGCGAGGAGCTTAATGGACGACAATGATATGATTGTTAAACACCATGTTCCTATTCTGGACGAGCATGAGCTTAAGGATGGCAAAGGGAATGTGGTGATTCGGCTCGACCAGAAGAAGCTATCTGAGATAGTTAGAGTAAACAATAAGCGGATGGGTAATACTGGTGACGAAATTCCATTAGTCATTGGGCATACCAAGGATGATGCACCTGAAGGTGAGCAACCTGAGATTGTTGGATACGCTACCAACCTAAAGGTAGAGCCGTTCTTCAAGACAGGTAGGAAGTGTATCACAGCAACCTTCAAGTTCTTCAAACACGCTGCTGACAAGGTTCGTGGTTTCCCAAGGAGATCAATAGAACTTTGGTTAAGTGACTATAAGATTGACCCGATTAGTTTGCTCGGTGCAACTACTCCTGAACGAGACTTAGGCCTACTCCGACTTTCTAAAGGCGGGGTTAAAAAATATCAAAGGACTATAGGAATGAATGATCAACAAGGTATTATTGACGGTGTTTTAGCCGGACTCCAACAAACGGATGTATGGCAATTTCTTACACAACTTTCACAGCAGGGTGGTGAAGCACCACCTGAGGAAGGTGGTATGCCGCCTGAGGGAATGCCCGGTGAAGAAGCCCCTATGCCAGAACAAGGCATGGAAGACCCTAACGGTGGTGCACCTCCTATGGATGATGGCGGCGGCGAAGAGCCTATGCCAGAAGAATCTACGGAGGAAGAACAACCTATTCAGTCTAGTCGTGGTAACAGGCGATACGACAGAATTAAACTATCCAGGGTAGAACAGGAAAACCAACTTCTCCACAAGGAGATCCAAAACATCAAGATTAAATTCCAGCGTGCAGAGCGTGAGAAAGATCTTATTGAATTGGAAGCAGAAGGTTTCATGTTAGATCGTGGTGAAGAGCTATCCTTGGTGCAATCTCTACCTGAGAACACCTATAGGGCACATCTTCAAATCATCCGTAAGAGATACCAAAAGGCACCTATTGGTGCACGGGCCTCTTACTATCAAGAATCTCGTTCTGGTGGGGTGCGTGGCCGCACTAAGGACGAAGTGAACGAAGCTATTAATTTTGCAACCCAAAACGGCATTACCTACCAAGAAGCTCTTGGTAAAATTAATGCTGAAAAAGTACTTTAACTAGGAGAATAATTCATGCCTTTGTACAATCCGTCTTTTGTAGCTGGTGGAGATATCTTTCCAGCAAGTTTCGTAACAGTGACTGGGGAATTTACAGTATCCCAAGTTAGTGCCACCACCGAACCAATTATCGGTGTAGCACAAGAAGGTACATTTGATCCACCAAACCTTGCTACCCTTTTAGGTGGCACTGAGAGCAAGCTTGCAGCTAAGGCAGGGAGAACACTAAAGGTGTTTGGCCTAGGCGATGTGTGCATGGTTCGCTCAAGTGGCAACATTACCGCTGGTTCTAAAGTTAAAGCCTACACAGGTGGAACAGCAGGGAATGCCGCTCTTAACGGTGGTGCAATTACTATTGGAACTACCGCTGGTACTTACCAAGTAGGTGGCACCGCACTTAACAGTGTTGTTGCTGGAGAAAAAGTTTTAATTCAGGTAAACCCACATGTTGTGGTTATACCAGTATAACAATATAACTAATTAAGGATAAATATCATGGCAGATTTTGTATCGCAAAATGCTCAGTTTCCAAGTGGAACAAACACATACATCCCTAGCTTTGACGCTACGGGACAACTTGTAGTATCGTTCAGCCGAAATCCTAAAGATTTTGGTTTGAACAAATATATTACAATCACCCCTGTCAAAAAGTCTTCAGGTTATTACTTGAAACTTAATGCAGAGCAAGCTGCTAGGGTTACCTACGATAAGCTTGACGATCATGTGTGGCACGATGGTAATGATGCTCCACACGGCGAATGGAATAATGAAAAGTTTGAGTGGTTAAACTTTAACACTCAACGCTATGTATTCCCATTCAGGCTAGGCTATAAAGCAGTTGACCAAGCAGATTGGAAGATTGTAGCTAGCTATAGTGCGATTAACGCACAACAAGCGATGACCGCCCGTGTTGTCAGAGTTTGGAAAAAGTTGTACGATTCCGCATCTACGACAACTGCGGTTACTACTAGCGGTAGTCCTGACAGGGGTATTCAATTGGGTGGTACTGATAGTATCGACTCAGTAGATTGCTCCTTAGCATCTAATGTAATCACAGGTGGTAACCGACTTGATGCAGGCGACTCCGGTGACATCAATGGTGGTAGTGCTGTTGGGCCTGTATTAAAGAAAGCATTCAATGCAATCTCCCGAAGAATCAACAAGGCGACCTTAGGTGCTTGTGGACCTAAAGAGATGTGCGTTATCATCAACCCTGAAACGGCTGATGCTATTGCACGATCTAAGGAACTCCACACCTACCTTAAAGAATCGCCAGTAGCACTTGCTCAGATTCGTGGAGATTCAGACTCTATGAATGGTAAATATGGTTTGCCTGACAAGTTGTACGGTTACGACATCATCATCGAAGATGTTGTAAAGGTATCCAACAAGAAGGGTGCAACCAGAGTAAGCGACTATGTTGTTCCTTCAGGCGACATGTGGATTCTTGCACGCCCAGGCGACTTAGTTGGTTTTGAAGGTTCGCCTTCGTTCTCTACTGTGCATCTCTTCGCATACGAAGAAATGACTGTTGAACAAAAAGACGATCCAGATAACCGCCGTATTAATGCTCGTATTGTAGAAGATTACGGCATTGAAATTGTTGCTCCTATCACTGCATTCAAACTCAAAAATGTCGTAACTGGCATTACGAGTGCGTAATGGCACACGCAACAGTTTCTGATCTTCTGATGCGTTACGACCTCCGTAGAATCGGTGATCTTGTGTTAGACACAGACCAACGAGCAACTGCGGAGGAACTAGCTGGAAACAGCACAGCAGGGCTGGTCGTACAGACCGCCCTGTCTGATGCTTCAGGTATGATCAACAGTGCAATACTTGCAGGTAATAGGTACTTACTTGCAGATTTACTAGATATGACAGAAGATTCTAAAGGGTACCTTAAAAGAATTTGTTGTGATCTAGCTTACGGGCTTTTAATTTCAAGGCGTGGATACGGTGGCGATGACTTAGATGCAATGACATCACGATCCAAGGAGTCAGAGGCAATATTAGAATTGCTACGCACAGGCGAGCGTGTATTTCAAATTGAAAAAAATGAAAACGCAGAATTACCACAACAAGCCCAAATAAGTAGAACCATCAACTTGTTTTCTAACGAGCTAGACAGATACTTCGGAGTTAGACAATCTGCGGCAAACGAACTATTCAACCCAAGGAGTTAATATGGCACAAATTATTACAACTGGACCAGCCCACATTTTTATTGGGCAATGTCTAGCGGACACAACGGCACAACTTGAAAGCTTAGAATACCTAGGAACATGTCAGAAAAGTCCAGGTATCACTATTCAAAGCCTTAAGGAAGAAGTGACGAATGATATCGGTGGCGAAACCCCGATATCATATGCTAATCAAGGGCAAGTAGGCACAATTAAATTAACACTAAACAGATACGATGAGTCTGTATTTGCAAAAATTGCAACAGGGTTGTTTAGTGATGGCCTTAATCGAGGAGAAATTACAAGAGCACAGATGGGCGCACTTTCACAAGGTATGGGGTTCGACTTTGATTTGTTGTTTTACTTCCCATTCCATCAAGGGTTCTTAGCGGGTAGCACCGAAAACGACCACTTAACCTCACACCCTGAAGGTTTGCACTTTACCTCTGTGGTACCTACAAAGGAAAAGATATCTGAGATGGGAACCCGTGCAAAGAGTGTTTCATTAGAACTTAAGTGCATCCCTAAAATGTACTTTACTAACACTAATGTGGATAGCAACGGCGTAGCTGTGGGGCCAGTAAGTCCAAACATCCGTGAATTTATTCTCTACAGACACATTAAGTCCTTAACCTCAACCATTAAAGCAAAGGTGAACTAACTATGGCAGCTAAAATTCATGTAACGGGTCCAGCACATGTGTATGTAGGCCACAAGTCTAGCTTACCTGCGGCAGCACTGTACTTAGGAACTTGTGAAAAATCTCCTGAATTTGAAACTGAATTCAAGTGGGGGGATATTCAAAACGATATTGCAGGCGGAGCACCTATAGATCTTATTTTTAAGGGTATGGCTAGCAAGCTGCAATTCTTAATGACAAGGTTTAATGATGCAAATGTTCAAAACTTTGTAGGCAATGTTAACTCTAGGGATATACGACACGGTAAAACTCACCAACCCGGTATTACAGATGGCGGCCAGATTGGTTCTCTATCTGAGTACTCAAGTTCGAGTGTAGTTAGTTCGGGATATTGGCTAGCTGTTAAGTTTGAATTTTCTACTCTAACTCAAGTAGATAGTTCTATACCCAGAGGTTACTTCTTCCCATCCGTAACTCCATCCCAATTTGGTTACGAGGAGGGCAGCTTAGGCACAAACGCTAAGAAACTCCAGCTAGGTGTTGAAGCACACGCATCTGTAGTTAAATCCGGTACTTATGGGTTAGCTGGTGCAAATGCAGGTATGACCGCTGGAAACTACATCTTGCGTCTTTACAGCACGGACACGGCAGTATTTGATTTTTCTACACTCCCTAACATTGATTAAGAGTAAATAAAATGGGAATAAAAGGGATGCGCGATATAATTCATGGCAGGCCTGAGAGAAAACTCTCAGGCTTGCGTGATTTTGCACCAAAAGATATAGAAAAACTAGAACAAGAAGAAGTGCTACCTGCACCTACACCTGCCCCAACACCAAGTCCAACACCTGCACCAACACTTAGTCGAAATAAAGTACTACCGGGCTTGCGTGATTTTGAGATACCTTCAAAAGTTACATATAATAGGTTTGGTGAACCTGACAGGATTGAAACACAAGATGAAGAAATAGAAAGACTTTCTAAAAGTATGCACCCTGAGAACATACTTAAAGGTATGACTAAAGCTGGTGCAATGCACACTGACCCCACATACGCACAAGAAGTCAGAACACAAATTCAAAAAAAATTAATAAGCATGGGAACTAGGTTAAATGAACTTACTCCAAATAGTGATCGTGTAAGAACAAACACTACTGAGGGAATTAAATATTTAAATGACCCTAAAAACTCTAAAGGTATGGATGAAAAAACTTTTAAAGTATTAACAAATTTACACCGTAGCTCATCACTTGCTACTGAGGGAAGTAGTTCAATAGATAAAGAAAACTATAGAGAAACCACGCAAGGCAGTCGTGATTTACTGTTCGCAGTAGGTGCACCTGCTGCTTTAGCCGCTGGGTTCTTCGGTGTACCTGCAATGCTACCAAGTTTTCTTGCAAGAGGGGCACAAGGTTGGGCGGCCACAACTGCGATGTTCGGTGCAGGGAGCCAAGCATTAAAAACTGGGGGTGACGCACTTGGCCTAAAGGATCAAGATTTAGCTAGGGCACCTGAAGGTTTTGCTGAAGGTATGTTCATGGGTAATCTTATATCACCTTTAACAAACCCAATAATGGGCTTATCCCCGTTAAGGTACCTACAAAAGCCTATTCAAGCAGCTTTTGGAATAGGGTCAGCTTGGGCAGCTTCGGAAGGAAACTACAAGCAAGCAGGCTTTCTAGCCTCTGGTATGGGCATAGGTATGAACCCTAAGGTACCCACTAGGCCAATAAACCCAGGGTTTGATCTTCGTGGTACAAATATAAACTGGCCTGCACGAAAACCAGCACCAAAAAAGCTACCTTTTGATGGTTTAATTAAAAAGATAGAAGCTGGGCTATCGTATTTTCTTGGAAAACCCGGTAAAGATGCACCACCCCCGCCCCCACCAACACCTAGTCC
>Ga0194061_1001127_pt1 | contig 16024 bp, 14 predicted proteins | sample SepL2221m_MetaG_FD_163423 | JGI IMG/M metagenome (GOLD analysis project Ga0194061, IMG submission 163423) | Anoxic zone freshwater microbial communities from boreal shield lake in IISD Experimental Lakes Area, Ontario, Canada - Sep2016-L224-21m | ecosystem: Environmental > Aquatic > Freshwater >... | reverse complement strand
GCATCGGTCGGTGGCTACACCCTGCTGCTCGATGGTGGCGATGTAAACACCGGCGTGCCCGAGTCCGACCTGCAGGACGCCATTCCCGACTTCAAGGGCATGAATCTGCTGGGCTACGACGCCATGGCCGTTGGCAACCATGAATTTGACAAGAGCCCGGCAGTGCTGGCCATGCAGCGCAGGCTGGCCGCGTTTCCGATGCTGTCAGCCAACATTTACCGTGACGGCGAGCGGCTGTTTGATGCCTACAAGGTATTCAATTTGGGTGGTGTGCGCGTAGCCGTTATGGGCCTGACCACCGAGGACACCCACAAGCTGGGCAACCCCGACAACATGCGGGGCATGGACTTCCGTAACCCGATCCAGGAAGCTGCCAAAGTGGTCCCCGAATTGCGCGGCAAAGCGGATGTAGTGATTGCCGCAACCCATATGGGGCATTACGAGAACGGCCACCACGGAATTCAGGCACCCGGCGATGTGGAGATGGCGCGCGCCGTCACCGGAATCGACCTGGTGGTGGGCGGCCATACCCAAAACCCGGCCTGCATGCGTGCGGAGAACGTGATGGATACCCCCTACGTGCCTGGCACCGCTTGCCAACCAGATAGACAAAACGGCACCTGGATTGTGCAAGCCCATGAATGGGGTAAATACGTCGGTCGCGCCGACTTTCAGTACCGCAACGGCACATTTACGCTGGTGAAGTACGCGCTGATTCCAGTGAACCTGAAAAATACCGCGCAGATAGCCGAAAGCCACGCCATGCTGGCACTGCTCAAGCCCTATCAAGACTTCGGCCAGAAGAAACTCCAGATCGATGTGGGCACCTCCGATGGGGTTTTTGAGGGTGACCGGGCCTATGTACGCAAGCGCCCGACCAACCTGGGCAGGCTCATCGGTCAGGCCATGATGGAGAAAACGCACGCCGACTTCGCCGTAGTCAATTCTGGCGGCGTGCGCGACTCCCTGCCCGCAGGGACCATTACCTACAAAGACATCTTGCAGGTGCAACCCTTTGGCAACACACTTTGCACGATCAGACTCAGCGGCCGTGAAGTGCTCGACTACCTGGCTATGGCCGCCAAAATGAGCCCCGGCGCCGGTGGTTTTGCGCACCTGTCTGGTGTGGAGCTGATTACCGCTAATGGTGTGATGCTGCAGGCACGCATAGGCGGCGCATTTGTCGATGCAGCCAAAAGTTACACCATGGTCATCAACAGTTTCATGGCGGTAGGCGGCGATGGCTACCCCGTGTTCACCAGACACCCTGGCTTTGTCGACACCGGCTTTGTGGATGCAGAAGCGCTGCGCGGATACATTGCGTTGCATAGCCCACTCCAGATAGAGCGCTATGCACCGGGAACAAACCTCACGGCAAGTCCTATTCAATAGCATAAAAACATACGAATGACTGTCCCTGCACGCAGGAAGAAATTCCGCCTCATCCCCAAACCCATTCCTGCGGCCCACTCAGACAGCCAGACGGAACAGGCACTGATCGTGGAGGGCTACGCACCCTCCCAAATGATTGAAGATCTGCGCAAGTACCAAGCCGAGCTCGAAATCCAGAACAAAGCGCTGCGATACAGCCAACAAGAAGCTGAGGGCGCGTCCGAGCGGTTTGCCACACTTTTTTCCAACGTACCGCTTGCATTGATGGTGGTGGACGAAGAAGGCCTTGTGATGGCCAGCAACGCGATGGCATTGCGCCTCTTTCAGCCGCTGGAGACTGATCCACCGCTGAACTTTTTGTTGCCCTTTGTAGGCGCTGAACACACCGATGAAGTAGCCGTGGCGTTCCTGAGCGCCAAGTCGGGTGGCACCAGCGAGATCAGTGAAGTGGTTTTCCTGGCCGGTTCGCAAGGCACTTTTACCGGCGACCTTCACATCGCACGCATCGAGAACCCACTGGGCGAACTGGCTCACTTTATTTGCGCCATCATTGACCAGGGGCCATTACTGGCCCAACGCCATGCACTGCAAAAGAGTGCGGCCGTACTTCAGCAGCGCAATGAAGACCTGCTGCTGAGCGAAAACCGCATGGCTGCCATCATCAACTCCTCGTTGGATGCCATTTTGTGCATTGACGAACAACGCTGCATAACCGTTTTCAATCCTGCTGCCACTGCGTTGTTTGAATGTCCGGCTGAACTGGCCCTGGGCAGCACGTTGGGCCGCTTTTTGCCCGAGGTGGAAGCGGTGCTGTCCACGGGTCAGGTGCCGACCCAGACGACCCTGGGCGAGTTTGCTGCGACGACACTGCAGGGTCGGGAAATTTTCGTGGAGATCAGCGTCTCGCTAGAGCGCAGACTCAACCCCCGTTTAAGTAGCAATCAGCCGCTTATCAATGCCATTGCGCACCGGGGTCAGCAGGGCCAGCACGGCGAAGTTACCACGATTTTTGCAAGGGACCTGACTGCGGGAAAACTGGCGGAAGCACGTCGCGTGGCGCTGGAGACCCAACTGCGAGAATCGCAAAAAATGCAGGCCATGGGCACCATGGCTGGCGGCATCGCGCACGATTTCAACAATATTTTGAGTGCCATTTTGGGTAATGTCGACCTGGCAAAGCAGGACACTGGGCAAGGGACCCCGGCCATGACAAGCCTGCAGGAGATCGAAAAGGCCGGACGACGTGCGCGCGACCTGGTGCGCCAGATTTTGACTTTCAGCCGCAACGAAGTCCCCAAGCGCATACCCATTCAACTCGACGACGTGGTGCGCGAAGCAGCCCGACTGATCAAGGTTGCTTTGCCGCCTTTGGTGAACTTGCAAGTCAAGGTGGACCCGCACACTGCGGCCATCCTCGCCGATACTACCCAGGTGGAACAGGCGCTACTGAACCTGGGTACCAACGCCCTGCTGGCCATTGGCAACAAAACGGGCACCCTCACCATTGAGCTCACCAGTGTCGAGCTGACAGCGCCGTTGATTGGCCGCCTGGGGCTCCCGGAGGGCCGCTACATTACGGTTTCGGTGCGCGACAACGGCAGCGGCATGTCAGAGCAAACCTTGGCGCGAATTTTTGAACCCTTCTTCACCACCCGCGAAGTAGGTCAGGGAACGGGCTTGGGCCTATCGGTGGTGCACGGCATCATGCAGGGCCACCAGGGTGCAATCGATGTGCAAAGCGTGCCGGGCGAAGGCAGCGTGTTCACCCTGTACTTCCCGCCAACGCTGGAACAGGCCGTTGCGCCCGTTGTCGAATCGGCACCCGTCGAGCAGATCAGTGGCCAGGGTCGCCACGTCATGTATGTCGATGATGACCAGGCGCTGGTGTTTTTAATCGTCCGGGTACTCAAGCGTCGAGGGTTTGCGGTCACTGCGTTCACCGATCCTCATGAAGCGCTGGCTGCCTTTCAGTCCAGTCCAAAATCGTTTGATCTGGTAGTAACCGACTACAACATGCCCGGCTACAGCGGCATCGACCTGCTGCGCCAACTCAAGCTGATTCGCCCAGATATGCCTGTTGCTCTCGCCTCTGGCTATGTCACGCCAGAGTTGGAGCAAAGCGCCATCCGAGAGGGTGCCAATGCACTGATCTACAAACCTGACGACGTCAGCGAGTTTTGCGAGACCGTGCAACGGCTGATCGTTGGCAACGATGGACTTTAAGGAACTGGCATCGGACCCTTCCATATGCCTGGTCTATGCCGACGACGCCATCATCGTGCTGGACAAACCGTCGGGGCTACTTTCTGTGCCCGGACGTGGCGCGGACAAGCAGGACTGCCTGAGTGCCCGGGTACAGGGTGAATACGCCGACGCGCTGGTGGTTCACCGTCTGGACATGGCTACATCGGGTCTGATTGTGATGGCGCGCGGCGCCCAGGTGCAACGCACACTCAGCGAAGCCTTTGCCAACCGGCTTGTGACCAAGCGCTATCAGGCAGTGGTTTATGGCCGAGTGACCGCGCCAGAAAGTGACTGGTACACCATTGATCTGCCCATCGGTGTGGACTGGCCCAATCGGCCCCGCCGCGTGATTGATCAACTAAACGGCAAGGCCAGCGTTACCCGCTTGCAGGTGACCCATTTTGACCCGATTCAACGGGTCAGCCATGTGACGCTGGAGCCACTGACAGGGCGCACCCACCAGTTGCGAGTTCACCTGCAGGCTATTGGCAACCCCATTCTGGGCGACGCGCTGTATGCCCCCGAAACGATTGCAGCAATGTCCCCCCGTTTGCTACTGCACGCCAGCGAACTTGGCTTTGCCCATCCAGTAACCAGGCTCCCCATGCATTTCAACCTTCAGCGCCTAAAATACCCAGGTGACAAACATACAAAACGCTGACCTTCATTGCCACTCCACAGTGTCCGACGGAACGCTTTCGCCCGAAGCACTGGCACAGCGCGCCAGCGCCAATGGCGTTGAATTATGGGCTTTAACCGACCACGACGAGATTGGGGGGCAGCACCGTGCTGCGGCTGCGGCCAGGGCACACGGCATGCGCTACCTGACCGGAACCGAAATTTCTGTGACCTTCATCGGCCAAACCGTCCACATTGTTGGGTTGGGATTTGACGCCGACAACCCAACACTGCAAAAAGGTCTGCGCCAAACACGTGGCGGGCGCGAGCAACGCGCCATGGAAATGTCGGACGGTTTGGCCAAGGTTGGTATCAAAGGTGCCTATGAAGGTGCTCTCAAGTTCGTTGGCAACCCGGACCTCATTTCTCGCACTCACTTCGCGCGCTTTCTGGTAGAGAGTGGCGTGTGTCGCGAAACCAATGAGGTATTTCGGAAATACCTGACCGAGGGCAAGCCCGGCTTTGTACCCCACCGTTGGGCCTCGCTCAAGGAAGCCGTGTCCTGGATCAACGGCGCGGGCGGCATGGCAGTCATTGCGCACCCGGCGCGCTACAAGTTCACGTCCAACGAAGAATTTGCACTATTTACCGAGTTCAAGGCGCTGGGCGGCCAAGGCGTTGAAGTCGTTACCGGTAGTCATACCGTGGCCGAGTACGCCATTTACGCTGACACAGCACGCGAATTCGGGCTGGCCGCTTCGCGGGGCAGCGATTTTCACAGCCCCGATGAAAGCCACACTGAACTGGGCACCCTGCCTTTTTTGCCAGCCAACTTGACCTCCGTTTGGGAACGGCTGGCCTCGCGCATTCAATAGGTACCCGGCATGGCCCAATATTTTGAAGTTCACCCAGACAACCCACAGTCCCGATTGCTCAAGCAAGCCGTGGCGTTGCTTGAAAAGGGCGGCGTTCTGGCGGTTCCAACTGACTCAAGCTATGCCCTGGTTTGCCACCTGGACGACAAGGCGGCCGTGGACAGCCTGCGGCGCATTCGCGGCGTGGATGACAAGCACCACCTGACCCTGCTGTGTCGCGACCTGAGCGAACTGGCCAGCTATGCACGGGTGGATAACGCACAGTACCGCCTGCTCAAGTCCGCCACGCCGGGGCCATACACCTTTATTCTGGAAGCCAGCAAGGAAGTGCCGCGGCGTGTAAGCCACCCCTCGCGCAAAACCATTGGCCTGCGCGTGCCGGAACACACCACACTGCAGGCCCTGCTCGCACTGCATGAAGGCGCGTTGCTGGCAACCACGCTGATTGCACCGGGCGAGACGCATCCGATGAATGACGCCAGCGCCATACGCGACCGTTTTGAGAAGCTGATCGCCGGTGTGATCGATGCGGGGGCATGCGCGCAAGAGCCCACCACCGTGATCGACCTGACCGATTCCGAGCCCCAAGTCATCCGCCAGGGCCGTGGCGATCTGGCACGCCTGGGTCTATAAGAACAACCTGGAACTTTCACTCTGTGGACATTGCAAACCTGATTCAAACCGTCGCCCTCTACGCGCTACCGGTGCTCTTTGCCATCACCGTGCACGAGGCGGCCCACGGCTACGCCGCGCGGCACTATGGCGACAAAACAGCGTGGATGTTGGGCCGCGTCACGCTCAACCCGATGAAACACATCGACCCCATGGGCACCATCGTGATGCCCTTGGTGTTGTACTTCGTCACCTCGGGTGCGTTTCTGTTTGGCTATGCCAAGCCCGTGCCTGTTCGATTTGGCAACTTGCGCAGCCCGAAAAAGGACATGATTTGGGTCGCTTTGGCTGGGCCGGGGGCAAATCTGGCCATGGCATTGATGTGGGGCACTATTTTTTATCTGTTGCTGGCTGTTGGTATTGAAGAAGCGTTCTTCTTGGGAATGTGCAAGGCAGGTTTGCAGATCAACATCAGCTTATTCGTTTTCAACCTGTTTCCGCTGCCACCACTGGACGGTGGCCGCATTTTAGTGGGGCTGCTCCCGATGAAACAGGCCATTGCCGTTTCGCGACTGGAGCCGTATGGTTTTTTCATCGTCATCGCACTGATCTATATGCAAATACTCAATACTTTTTGGATGCGACCACTGGTTGCGCTGACAAATTTTGTTGTGACCACTGTGTTGTCGCCCCTTGCGATGCTTGTCTCTTAGCTCTAACTCCCCCATTCAACACAATGAGTTTCACGCGCTTTCTCACCGGCATTACCACTTCTGGCACGCCCCACCTGGGTAACTATGTCGGTTCCATTCGCCCCTCCGTTCGGGCCAGCCTTACGGCCGACGTGGAGAGTTATTACTTTTTAGCCGACTACCACGCGCTGATCAAGGTCGATGAGCCCTCTCGTATTCAACGCTCCACGCTGGAGATTGCTGCGAGTTGGTTGGCTGCTGGCCTGGACCCCGAGCGGGTCACTTTTTATCGCCAGTCGGATGTGCCAGAGATTCCCGAACTGACCTGGCTTCTGACTTGCGTCACCGGAAAGGGTGTGCTCAACCGCGCGCATGCTTACAAGGCCGCCGTTGACAAGAATACAGCGACCGACCAGGACCCGGACATGGATGTCACCGCCGGCCTGTTCATGTACCCGGTGCTGATGGGCGCTGATATTTTGATGTTCAATGCGCACAAAGTGCCAGTCGGTCGCGACCAGATCCAGCACATCGAGATGGCACGCGACATGGCCAACAGCTTCAATCACCGCTATGGCGAACACTTTGTACCGCCCCAAGCTGTGATCGAGGAGTCGGTGGCCACCTTGCCAGGGCTTGACGGCCGCAAGATGAGCAAGAGCTACGACAACACCATCCCGCTGTTTGCGCCGCGCGAGCAGCTCAAAAAGTTGATTGCCGGCATCAAGACCGACTCACGAATTCCAGGTGAACCCAAAGACACTGAGGGCTCTGCCCTGTTCCAGATTTTCCAAGCCTTTGCCAGCGAGGAAGAATCCCGGGCGCTGCGCCAGTCTTATGCCGATGGCATTGCGTGGGGCGATGCCAAACAAGTGTTGTTCGAGCGCATTGACCGCGAAGTTGCACCCATGCGCGAAACCTATCTGAGCCTGATCAACAACCCGGCAAAAATTGAAGCAATTTTGATGGCCGGAGCTGCGAAAGCCCGCAATCGTGCCACGCCTTTCATGACCGAACTGCGACACGCCGTGGGCTTGCGCAGGCTCAGTGACATGGCAAGTGCCGCACCGCAGAAAGCCGCAAAGTCCACACTTCCCAGCTTCAAACAATACCGTGAGGCAGATGGCCAGTTCCGCTTCAAACTGGTCGACGCACAGGGCCAACTGCTTCTGCAAAGCCTCGGTTTTTCATCTCCCAAGGAGGCTGGTCAGGTGATTGCCGCGTTGCAGCGAGATGGTGCCCCGGCATTGACCCGCCTGGCTGCACAACTGGAACCACTGGCAGTGGATGCCGACACTGTCGGTGCCGCTCTTACTTCACTGGCAACGGGAACTTAACCGTAGCAACTTTTCTCCTTCCCATCCACCCAACTCCTATATCTTCCATGAACTCACGCACGTTTCTGATTTCCATCCTGCTGACTCTGACCGCACATGGCACAACCGCCATGGCAGCCGAAACCGAAACACTGACCTCTGGTGTCATCGTTGTGCACACCACCCCGGGTAAGGGCGCAAACCCGACCGCCACCGACATGGTTAAGGTGCACTACCGTGGAACCCTGGCCGACGGCAAAGAATTTGACAGTTCTTACAAGCGCAATGAACCGGCCGTGTTTCCACTGAGCAAAGTCGTTCCATGCTGGACCCAGGGAATGCAGAGAATCAAAGTTGGCGGCAAGGCAACGCTAACCTGCCCACCGGCTACCGCCTATGGTGAACGCGGTGCAGGCAGCGCGGTGCCACCCAACGCAACCCTGACCTTTGAGGTAGAGTTGCTCGGAATCGTTCGTTAATACAACTCGGGCAGTGCTACGGGATCAATGTGACCCGTAGCTTGCCAGGCGGCGCACATCCAGAATGCGGATCTCACGTCGGTCGATTTCAATCAGCCCTTCTGACTCCAGTTGATGCAACACCCGCGAAAAGTACTCGGGTGTGAGCGATAAACGTGACGCAATAGTCGCCTTGCTAACCGGGAACGAGACCGTTACGATGCCAAAGTCACCTTCGTGCTCCAGTTCTACGTCGCGCAGCAAATAACCAATCAAGCGTTGCATACCGCTGTGCAGGGTGTAGCCCTCCACATCCAACAACAGCCGATGCAACCAGTGCGAAATGCCCGACAACATATGCATTGAGAAACGCGGGTCGCGTTCAATTTCACTGAAAACTGCCTGCTTGCTCACCGTCATGATCAGGGTGTCAGTCAGAGTCTGCGCGTTCAGCATGTAGGGTTTGGGCAGGAACATCATCGCCTCGGCGAAACTGTGTCCTGGGCCAATCAGTTCGATGATCTTTTCTATCCCTGTGACGGACGCCACAAACAGCTTCACCTGTCCGGTGACGACAAAGTGAAATGACTCGCATTGTTCGCCCGCCCGGAACACCATGCTGCCACGGGCGAACCGGCGCAATCGGCAACCGCGCGCAATATTCTCGCGCTCTGGAGTCGACAGGTTACTGAACATTGGGAGCGTCCCGAGGTGCCGGGGCATATCGAAACGTTCGACGTGCGTTGGATTCATTTTCTTGCCTATAGTTGACTTGGTTCAACTTTAGGCCTCAATTTGACGCACCGCCATTTTCAAAAGAAGTAGCGGCCGACCTCTTTAGAACTAGTCGCCAACAACCTCAATAGCTCTAACGAACTAGTCACCGCCAAATTTGATTTGTGTTTGATGTATATCAATTTCGACTTGAAATCGTTGGCATTAAGAAAGACCAATTTCGGTCGCCAAGACCGCTGCGTGAACGCGCGTGGTGACCTGCAATTTTCGAAGCACATTTTGAACATGGACCTTGACCGTGGTCTCTGCAATACCCAAGTCACGGCCTATTTCCTTGTTGCTAGAGCCGCGCGCAATACCCCGAAGGATTTCCCTTTCACGAGATGACAATGCTGAAAAAATAGACGGCTGGACTGCGGGTATTGAATCGTTGGGTGTTCCACCCACGTAGGTCGCAACCATCTTGTGGGTCATCTCGGGAGCAATCACACTTTCGCCTCGCACCGCCCGCTCAATGGCACTGATAAGGTCATCTCCCTCAATCGTTTTTAGTAAATAGCCAGCAGCACCATTGCGCAATGCGGCCATCAAATCCACTTCGTCTTCACTCACCGTCAACATCAGGATGCGCGCGCGCGGAACAGCCTGTTGCAATGCACGTAGCGCATCCACCCCACGCACGCCAGGCAAGTGGTTGTCCAGCAAGATCACGTCCGGTTGTAATTCCTGTGCGCATCGCTGCGCCTGACCGGCATCTGCCACATCACCCACCACTTGTACACACGCATCACGCGACAGCAACGCGGTCAAACCACGCCGAAACAGAGTGTGGTCGTCGACCACCAAAACGCGAATGGGTGGCGTCAAAGTCGTTTCAGTCATGGGCACACAGTCTGGTTCAGTTCAATAGGGTTTGGGCGCGATCATTGTCGGTCTGTTCGAGCGAACTCTGACCCGCCAGTGTCAAACGCACGGAGCACCCCTTGCCAGGTGATGAACTGACACGCAACGTAGCGCCTATGCGTTGGGCGCGCTCAGCCATGATTTGCAAGCCGACGTGCATATCGTCAAGGGCACCATCGTTCTCAATAAAGCCGACTCCGTCATCGCTAACGACAAACGCCCAGCTCGGCTGTTGCTCCACATGCAACCGCACCTGCGAAGCTCTGGCATGCTTGCGCACGTTCGAGAGAGCCTCCTGCAGAATGTGCAGCACCTGAATCTGAACATCGGGCGCCAATGGAACAGCATACCCCGTAATTACCAAAGCCGTTCCCAGACCGGTTTGAAGCTCAAATTTGCGCAACGTTGTGGCCAGCGCAGACTCAATATCCTCAACACTGGCCCGCGTACGAAAGTGCACCAGTAACTCACGCACGTCACCGTAGCATTCGCGCACGCCTGTATCGATTTCTTCCAGCACGCTCTGCATCACCGACTGCTCGCCGGATCGCATCGCATCGCGCATCAGCTGCACCTGAATTTTGAGAAATGCCAACGACTGGGCAATCGAATCATGCAACTCACGGGACAAATGATGGCGTTCCCCTGATACGGCAACCTCGCGAGACACTGCGTTAAGGCGTAGATTTTCCATGGCGCCGGCCAGATGGCTATTCAGTGCCTCAAGTAGCGACCGCTCGGCGGGGTTCGGCGACACGTGGGCATGAAAAAAAAGACTCACCTCTCCCATCACACGCTCGTGCACCCGAATGGGAATATTGACAATGGTCTCAAAACCCGCTTTCGCACAATGCTTGAATGACTCCTGAGGCAACGACCGTATGGGAATCACAACCAACGCATTGTCTGGCACAGGCGAACCGCAGAAGCAGTCACCAGCAACGAGGCATTGCTCTTCGTCCACCATCTCGCTCGGGAGTCCGCTTGCGGCCAGCATTAAGTAACGCCGCTGGGACTGATCGGACCAACGCAGGGCTACTCCATCCGCCTTGGCAATGGACATGATGCGTTTGGAAAAATCCTGCGCCAGATCTTCCAGCGATGTGGCACGTGCAACCAGAGCAGTTACTTCATAGAGCGATTCCAGTCGCTCATGCTTTTCCTCGAGCTCTGCCGTCTTTTCCGCCACCTTGCTGGCAAGGTTGCCATACAAGGATTGCAGGTGGGCAGCCATTCCATTAAATCCCTCGGCGAGGGTCCCAAACTCATCATTTCCCATTCGCTCAACCCGAAACCCAAAATCTCCGCCCTGAATTTTCCCAATGGCTTGCTTGAGGAGATTGACCGGCTCCAACACAAACAGGTACCCAGCGACCAACAATGTCGCTGCACCCAGCAGCGCCACAATCAACACCCCAATTTGCAACAGATGCAAGGTCGCCGTCCATCCTGCCATATTGGACTCGATGCTGTTCACCAATAAGTCAATATCGGCGGCGAAGGCAACCGTGTCAGGTGTCAGACGTTCCAGATTGACCACCCTGTGCTCCAGCCAATTTGCACGAAACTGACTCCAATCCCTTTCAACATCGGAAAAGCGCTGACGCACCGTACTGTCCCACGGCACCTGTAGTGGGCGCGCTGAATCACCAGTACGCAATAGCGTCAGGCTCTGATTGAAATTGTCTATATGCGCGGGCAGGTCTTGTGCAACGGTACCCGCGGCGCTCGCTACCGTCAGCGCAATCCGATAGGCCTGCATACGCATGCGCCCGGCCTCATTGACAGCGGCAGCTCCACCGTTGAGCTGCCAGGACACCCACAGGGTAACCGCCGTCGAGATCAGCGCCAGCAACAAAAATGGTGAAACTGCCAAGGCGAGTTTGCGACTCAGGCTCAATCGCGATGTTGTGACTGTCATGGGCCAAATCTTACTGTGCTGCCGTGGCCCAAGCTGGTGAAGGGCTGTTCTAGGTCCTGGCTTGCCCCATGGCGGTGGCCCAGGCGAAGACGCTATTGCCACTCACCTTCAGCGCCTGGCCTTGCTGCGCTCTCATCCCGACACAATCCTTGCCATATTGGGTAATTACATAGTGCGTGCACATCACCTGCCGGTCTTGCCCCAGCGTCGCCGGTGCACGCATGGCGCGAACCGTGCCCTGTGCTTCGAGTTTGACGAGTCGGTTACGGGTCGAAATCTCAGGAGCGCTAACATCCCTTGCCACATCTTTGACTGCAATAGGCACTGTTTGAGCGGACAGATGACGCAAAATTTCGAGCGATTCGGGCCATTGCTCGACTGGAGTATTTCGGTTGGAGTGCTTGTTCATACAGCCGCCTTTAGTTTGCGTTAACAAATAAAGGGCGACGCAACATCGAAAAACTTTTTTGGTCCACATTTCGATGGCAGCCCCGCTGGCAAATGACCTTGGTCATGTAGCCCGGAAGCTTTGCGTCCTTGACTTTCGTCAAGTTTGCCCTCGCCAGATTTGCCTTTTTCAAGCCGCCTCGCTGGCTGCGAATACAGGCGTGAAATAAATTTCCCGCACTTATCAGCATGAATATTACATACGCCAAAGTTATTTTGCAAGCAATTGCATCAAGCAATAGTCAAATATGTCGCCTACACTTTCCAGACATGCAGCGAGTCCCATCGACAACTTCAAGTGGGCTGCAGACATTGCCGAGCAGACTGCCGCCGCTACTTCCCGTGCTTCGTCAGTTCCAACCGCTCTATGTCAAACCCCTGCGCCTTCAACCGCCCCAATAGCGCATCGTATGCTTGGGCGTTCACGGTCGGTGCACGCGCAAGCACCCATAAGTACTCTCGCTTGGGCTCGCCCACAGCTACTAATTGATACCCGTCATCAAGGTCGACGACCCAGTAATGCCCCCAAACGAATGGCAAAAAGGACAACCACGATGGTGCAAAACGCAACTGCAACTTGGGAGAGTTGGCAGCACCAATCTGTCTGGCCTCGCCAATGGCCTCGTCCATCTCGCCAGATTCCTTTCGGCATCGGTTTATGACCTGCACGGCGCCGCTTGCCTGAACTTTGTACTGTGCCCGGGTCTCAGCGACGCACTTCTTCTGAAATCTGTTTGGGTACTTGGCGATTTCATACCAGGTACCCATGTAGCGCGGGACATCCAACGTCGGGATAGTTACAAGTTGACCATATGGCTGGGCCGCACCGCCTTCTGGAGTCTGCGCGATAACCGCTGACCAGCCAATGCAGACAACGAGTACGATTACTATGATTTTCATGCTCTTCCCCCGAAAACTTGCTTGAGTTCTTCCGCACCAACCGTGCGCGCAGTGCCAAAACCCGAAACATGTCGAGCACTATCGACATTGATTGCAACGAATTTGAAGTCACCGAGCTCTGTCATGTTTTCAACGTCCGCATATCGCTGCAGGTACGCGACCTTGCAAGCATTCCACTCAGCACCCCCACGCTCCGGTACGCTTGCATTCCCCTGGAGGGTGACCCTTGGCAAATCATGGACAGCATTTTCAGGTGTCTCTGCCACCATGACAAGAAGTGACACTTGGCTTCTGGCCTGCAGGTAGCGTGTATGTGCTGCCAAGCCACTGACCTGGATAACCAGGCAACCCATGTCCCGCAATACTGCGAAAGGGACCATCGATACAAATGGGGTGCCATCTTCCTGGGTCGTCCCCAGTGCCGCAACCCGATTGGTTTCAAGAAGATTGCGCAGTTCACGCATGAGTCGAGGTTCGTGGGTCATAAATTTCGGATTGATGCCAGTTTTGCAGGCCAGTACTTCAATCCAACTTGCCTATGGAGTTAGATTTTTAACAGACGTGCCAATGTAATTCGCTGTTGCGCGTTGAATGAGTCGCTACAGGCATTGGAGCATATCAAGATCAACATTTTTTTCCGCCGCGGTAGGGCTAATTCAAAATGCGCGCAATTGGCAACGTCCTTTGGTTTACGACTTTCGGGTGCAGTCATTGAATCCACTTTCACCTAATTTTTGGGAAGCCAACCGCGCCTTGATTGACTTGCTCTGGGCCGCACAATGTGGCTGAACTGGTTGCACATACACGAACGTTATGTCACACGGTCGCTTTTGAGGCGTGGGTACTAAGGCTGCTGCCTGCCGGGCGGTCCTTAATCTCGGCAGCCAAATGACGTAGCTCAGGTTTAAAAATCTTACCCACCAGCGTCATTGGCATGTTCGGCAGCACAGTAACTGACTTGGGACGAGCGGGAGGCTCATCGACGCGCTCACACACAAAAGCCAGCAGTTCAGCTTCATTAGCCTGTGCACCTGGCTTGAGCGTGACGAACAACACGGGCAATTCACCCGCATAGGCATCGGGCGCACCAACAGCCGCGCAATGTTGCACGGCGGGATGGCCGGCCATGGCGTCTTCGATGCCCTTGGGGTCGATGTTGTGGCCGCTGCGTATGATCAGGTCTTTAGAGCGACCACTTAAGTTCAAGCGTTCCTGGTCATCCAACCATCCCAGGTCACCGGTGGCCAACCAGCCATCGGCAGTAAAGGCGTGTTGGTTGTCGTTGGAGTCCACAAAGCCGGAGAATAGATTTGGCGATTTGAAGATGACCATGCCTTGCGCGCCGTTGGGCATGTCGCGGTCCGTGGGGTTGCCATTCTCGTCCAGTGCCACCACGCGCATCTGTGTGTGCGGCAGGCGAAACCCGACACAACCTACCGGGGCATTGACGCCAGGCGGAGTGATGGTCGAGATACCAGCCATTTCAGTCATGCCAAGGCTCTCATGCACGTGAATTCCAAATTGGGCTTCAAAGCGCACTGCCAGGTCCGGACTCAGTGGGGCTGCCCCGGTACGGCAATAGCGCAAAGTGGAGATGTCCGCATCGCCCACCGGTACGTTAGCCAGCGCCGCCAGCACTGTCGGAACGGCCGACACGGCAGTGGCGCGGTAACGTTCGGCCAGACGCCAGTAGTTGTCAATGACCTCGCGGTTGCGAAACAGTGAGGTGGTCGGCATCACGACCTCAGACCCGGCAGCAAACGAAGTCAATGCCCCAGGCAACACACCGGCGACGTGGAACAGCGGGTAGCCATTGATCACGACATCATCGGCGCGCGTGCCTTGTAGCTGCACGCAGACCCAGGCAGTAAACACCTGGGCACCATGGCTGTGGCGCGCCAGCTTGGGCGCACCGGTGGTGCCGCCAGTATGAAAGTAAGCCGCAATGTCGTTAGGTGAAATGGTGCGGCCACTGAGCAGCCTATCGCTGCATTCTTCCCTGCGTTCACCATCAAAGTCCAGCACGCCTGTAGGCAATGGATGAGTGGGGGTTCCGTTCAATGGCGCAACACGCAACACGTGCGTCAATGTGGGCACCTGTGTGCGTATCCGCAAGGCCTTGGACCAGATGCCCGTGTCATCGTCAGCGCCCCAAGCAAACAACACCTTGGCTTTGCCCGCGTTGAGCAAGGACACCAACTTTTCTTCACTGAGAAGCGGGTTTAGCGGCTGCACAATACCGGCGGCCTCGCCACCCCAGAGCGCCAGATGGTAGTCCATGCAGCCGGGCAACAAAACGCCAATTGCATCATACGGTTGCACTCCAATGCGGTGTAGCAGATTGGCAGTCTGGTGGATTCCGACAAGTAGTTCGGCATACGACCAACGAATGGGCTCGTCATCCGGATTGGCGGTGCGCAAAAAGGTCAGCGCGGTCTTGTTGCCAAAGGCCTGGGCCGAGCTTTGGAAGATCTCGTAGGTGCTGCGCAACGTCAGCGCTTCGTCAAGCGGCGTTTCTTCCAAGCGGCGGATATCGGACAGGCTACGGATAGGGAATTGGGCTTTAAATGGCATGCACCATGGTACTGGTGCCTGGCTCGGTCCGGTGTTGCGCAGGTGTCAATCCACTGCATTTTTACGCCGCTATTGCAACGCCTTCAGTCGACTGAAATTCAGCGAACGCAGCAGAACGCCAATTCCACCCACGACTATGACGCCTGTCGTAGCGATGCTGGGTATCAACGCGCCATCCACAGCAACGCCCAATGACTGGCCGATAAAGAAGCAAGCGGCAAATGCAGCAACCGCAGCGCCTCGGCGCTCTGGTGCCATTTGTGTGGCGTTGATCTGCAAGGTGTTGTGCAGCATGTAAAAGCCCAATCCAGCCACAAAGCAAGCGGGGATCGACCAC